>Ga0169931_10006738_pt1 | contig 17217 bp, 12 predicted proteins | sample Kivu_15m_20L_FD_129675 | JGI IMG/M metagenome (GOLD analysis project Ga0169931, IMG submission 129675) | Freshwater microbial communities from Lake Kivu, Western Province, Rwanda to study Microbial Dark Matter (Phase II) - Kivu_15m_20L... | ecosystem: Environmental > Aquatic > Freshwater > Lake...
GATCACGCACGCTCACAGAACCGTCGTCGCAGCGGCGTACCGTTTCGATGATGCGGCTCCGCTGGGCAGACGGGCTGAGGTCGCGATTGAGTTGATGGAACTTCGCGTCGATTTCCTCATCGCTCAGACCGCGCGCGATGTCTTCCTTGGTCCAGAAGTGGTGGGACTGGAAGCTGCCGTCACTGGTTTGTGCGGTGATGCGGCAGTTGCGCACGCCGGGTGCAGCCCGGGTGAAGTCGTCGACCACGTCGACCTTGGTACGCTGGATCAGCCCCAGGATGTCCGCGTCCTTGAATCGAGCGCTGTCGAAGGTGGCGGGGGTAACCGTCCCGTCGAGGAGGGCCACCGCGACCGAGACCAGCATTGAGTGATCGGCCGTCTCGCGCGTTCTCGGAGCCCAGAGCTCCGGGTCCTCGACCGCGCCCTTGTAGGCCGAGCGGTAGGTTTCGATCCTGAGACTGGTGATTGCGCGGCCGGCCAGCTTGTCGTGCAGTTCCCGGGCGGTGTCGACCGCGAGCTGGCAGGAGTCGCGTACGGGGTACTTCTTGATGTTGCTCTCGGCGATCGCAAAGGTGTCGCCCGGGCCTTGCGCGAAGGCGCGAATCTCGAAGGATTTGCCCAGGGTTTGGTTCCAGACGCCAAACACGCCGTCGAAAATCTCGTAGGGTCCGGTCATGCCTTCGGAGGCGAGCATGGCCGCGAACACCCCCTGGCGGGCGCCGTTTGCGGCGGCGCTTCCCTTCCACATCGACAACTCGCCCGCGCGGGTCTGGTAGGTGCTGAGATTGGGAATGAGCGCAAGGCCCATCGCATCACGCAGCGCCGCGCCGTCCAGACCCATCAGGCGCCCCGCTGCGAGCGCGCAGGCCAGCACGCCGGGCACAGGCTGATCCCAGCCGTTGTCGTTGAAGGGGACACTATCGACGAAGCGGCACTGGATCTCGTAGGACAAGGCGAGCGCGAGCATCAGGTCGCGTCCGGAGAGGTCGAGCATCTCGGCCACCGCGATCAGGCCGCCGAGGTTGTCAGAGGGATGGCTGCCGTCTACCGTCCGATAGGTGTCGTTGATGTCGAGGTAGCGGAGCATGCTCCCATTTACGAACGCGGCCATATCTGGCGCGGTGCGTACCTGACTGCCCCAGATCCGAGCGTATCGATCGCCCGCGACGGGGAGCGCCACCCGACGCGCGATGCGCGAGAGGGGGGAGGTGTAGGCGGCGAGCGCACCGCCCAGCGTGTCGAGGATGCGCCTGCGGGCCTGGTGACGGGTGGTCTCGGAGAGATCTTCAAAACGCAGGCCCAGGGTGTAGTCCACCAGACGCCGTTCGAGTGCATTCATCGCGCAAGCCTCAGTCGAGATTGTGGGTGCCCGAAGAATGAAAAAATGCGGTATCCGGGATGGCTTGGATGATATTACATAAGGACTCGCGAGACGGTCAGCCTCGCACCTGTGCCTTTTTTTCTGGATCCAAATGGGCTTATACTCCGTTCGTGAAGACCATCCGAGAAGATTTGCTTTTCAAGTTCCATTCCGCGCACCCCCTGGGGCCTTGGCGCAAGCCTGCCGCCTGACTCCATTCCGCCGCGCGCGCCCGCGTCACAGGCGCACCCCAAGTCCAGCCCCGCCACCCGGTCACTGACCGGCGCCAGCCCTTGATCAGCGGCGGGGCACGACGGACCCGAACCGCACTCCAGGGGGTGAACCGTGCTGCTGATGATCGACAACTACGACTCCTTTACTTACAACCTCGTTCAGTATCTGGGCGAACTCGGTGAGGAAGTGCTCACTGTTCGGAACGACCAGATTGGGCTCGCCGAGATCGAGCGGCTCGCCCCGCGATGCCTGCTGATTTCGCCCGGGCCCTGTGACCCGGACCAGGCGGGCATTTCGCTCGCGGCGATCCGTGCCTTTGCCGGGCGCATTCCGATCCTGGGCGTCTGTCTGGGGCACCAGGCGATTGGTCAGGCGTTCGGGGGGCGTATCGTGCGCGCCCAACGCGTCATGCACGGCAAGACCGACCGGATCCACCACGCCGGCACGGGCGTTTTTGTCGGACTGCCCGAGTCTTTCGAGATCGTCCGCTACCACTCGCTCGCCATCGATCGTGCGAGCCTGCCCGATGTGCTCGAAGTCACCGCCTGGAGCAGTGACGGCGAGATCATGGGGGTTCGCCATCGGGACTTTCTGGTCGAGGGCGTTCAGTTTCACCCCGAATCGATTGCCTCCGAGTTTGGGCACGAGCTGCTCGCGCATTTTCTGGAAGAGGCCGGCGCACGCGCGTCGACCTGTTCATGATTCAACTTCAAGGACCCATCATGCCCATTACCGCCCCTGAGGCTCTGCAGCGCACCATCGAGCATCGCGAGATCTTCCACGATGAGATGCTCAAGCTCATGCGACTGATCATGGGCGGCGAGCTGTCGCCGGTCATGACGGCTGCGCTGCTCGTCGGTTTGCGGGTCAAGAAGGAGACCATCGGCGAGATCACTGCGGCCGCACAAGTGATGCGCGAATTCGCCCACAAGGTCGTGGTCGACGGCGGCCCGCACTTCCTCGATGTCGTGGGCACAGGGGGCGATGCCTCGCATACCTTCAACATCTCGACAGCGTCGGCCTTCGTCGCGGTGGCGGCGGGCGCAAAAGTGGCCAAGCATGGCAACCGTGGCGTATCGTCCAAGTCCGGGAGCGCCGATGTGCTCGAGGCGCTGGGCGCCAACATCATGCTTTCGCCGGCGCAGGTGGCCGATTGCATCGAGGCGACCGGTTTCGGCTTCATGTTCGCGCCCAACCATCATCCCGCGATGAAAAATGTCGCAGCAGTGAGACGAGAGCTCGGCGTGCGCACGATCTTCAACATCCTGGGCCCGCTCACCAATCCTGCCGATGCACCCAACATCCTGATGGGTGTTTTCCATCCTGATCTGGTCGGCATACAGGTTCGGGCGATGGAGCGTCTGGGCGCGAAGCACGCCCTGGTAGTCTATGGGCGCGACGGCATGGATGAGATTTCATTGGGCGCGGCAACGCTGGTCGGCGAATTGTGCAACGGCGAGATTCGCGAGTATGAGATTCACCCCGAGGATTTTGGGCTGTCGATGATCAGTAACCGCGGGCTCAAGGTTCAGGATGCGCTCGAATCGCGCGAAATGGTGCTCGAGGCCCTGGACAATGTGGCGGGGACCCCGCGCGAGATCGTGATCCTCAATTCCGGCGCCGCGCTCTATGCGGCCGACGTGGTCGATTCGATCGCGGCGGGTGTTGCGCTCGCGCGCGAGACGATTGCCTCGGGTGCGGCCCGAGCCGGCCTCGATAAGTGGGTTGCACATACCCGCCGTTTTGCGAACTGAACCGGGGGCTTCGATGAGTGACATTCTCGGGCGCATCATTGCCCGCAAGCGCGAGGAAATCGCGGCCGCGCAAGCCCGCACCACGCTGGCCGAGATCGAGCGCGAAGCCCGCGCAAGCCTCGCGCCGGGTGATCCCAGGCAGCCGCGCGGCTTTGAGCGGCGCCTGCGCTCGGTCATCGCGGACGGGCGCTCGGCGGTCATTGCCGAAATCAAGAAGGCGAGCCCCAGCAAGGGTTTGCTGCGCGACCCTTTCGACCCGCCTGCGATTGCCCAGAGCTACGAGCGGCAGGGCGCCGCCTGTCTGTCGGTGTTGACCGACGAGAGCTTTTTCCAGGGCTCTGCAGCGGATTTGCAGCGCGCGCGCGCGGCAGTGGCGATCCCGGTGATCCGCAAGGATTTCATCATCGATCCCTGGCAGGTGATCGAGGCTCGAGCTTGGGGGGCGGACTGCATCCTGCTCATCGTGGCGGCCCTCGCCGACGACGCGCTCGCCGCGCTCGAGTCCTGCGCACTCGACTACGGGATGGACGTGCTGGTCGAAGTGCACGATGCGGATGAACTCGACCGGGCGCTCCGTCTGCGCACCCCGCTCATTGGGATCAATAACCGCAACTTGCGCACCTTCCAGGTGTCGCTAGCCACCACCCTGTCGCTCTTGTCTCGCGTGCCGGCCGATCGACTGGTGATCACCGAGAGTGGCATCGCCGCTCGGGAGGATGTGCTGCGCATGCGTGCGGCCCAGGTGGACGGTTTCCTGGTTGGCGAAACCTTCATGCGGGCGCCCGATCCCGGGGCGGAACTCGCACGGCTGTTTGCTTGATGACGGTTGCACAACGGTCCGCCAGAGTCCTGGGATGCTGTTCCCGGATGCCGTTTCCTGTTGGCAGCGCCTTGCGCTCGATGCGTGTTGGCGGCTACACTTCGCTGATGGATCGCCTTGGCTTCTTTGGGTTTTTTGCGTACTACGGCTTTCCGCCCGCCGGCGGACTGAGTCGGGGATGTGCGCGTAGCTAAAGCCAACCTGATCCGACCCAGACCGCCGGCCTCGCAACCGGCGGTTTTTGTTTTCTTGGGCCCGAGATGCCGGCCCTCTGGTTTTCTGGAGATGATGATGCCTCACAGCACCGACGATACCCGGATCCGCGGCTACCGCGAGCTCGCGCCGCCCGCACATCTGCTCCGGGAGTTTCCCGCGACCGACGCGGTGTCACAGGTGGTGTCGGGCGCGCGCCAGGCGATCCACCGCATCCTGCACGGCATGGACGACCGACTGCTGGTGATCATCGGGCCCTGCTCGATTCATGATCCACAGGCTGCGCGCGACTATGCCGCTCGGCTGGCGGCCGAGCGCGTGCGTCTTGCCGCCGATCTCGAGATCGTGATGCGTGTCTATTTCGAAAAGCCCCGCACGACAGTAGGCTGGAAAGGGCTGATCAACGATCCCGATCTGGACAACAGTTTCGAGATCAACAAGGGCTTGCGCCAGGCTCGAGAGCTGCTCGTCGACATCAATGCGCTGGGCTTGCCGGCCGGGACCGAGTTCCTCGACATGATCACCCCTCAGTATCTCGCCGATCTCATCGCCTGGGGCGCGATCGGCGCGCGGACGACCGAATCCCAGGTTCACCGGGAACTGGCCTCGGGGCTCTCGTGCCCGGTCGGATTCAAGAATGGCACCGACGGGAATCTCAAGATTGCGCTCGATGCGATCAAGGCCGCTTCGCAGCCACACCATTTTCTGTCGGTGACCAAAGGCGGCTATTCCGCGATCGTCTCGACCAATGGTAACGAGGACTGCCACGTGATCCTGCGCGGCGGCAAAGCGCCCAATTTCGATGCCGACAGCATCAATGCCGCGTGTCGCGAGGCGGCCTCATCGGGTCAGGCCTGCCGGCTGATGGTCGATGCGAGCCATGGCAACAGCCAGAAAAAGCTCGAGAACCAGGTGGGGGTGGCCGCCAATATCGCGGAGCAACTCGCAGCGGGCGAGCAGCGGATCTTTGGCGTGATGATCGAGAGCCATCTGGTCGCCGGTCGCCAGGATCTGAAGCCGGGCGCAACGCTCACCTATGGCCAAAGCATCACCGACGGCTGCATCGGTTGGGAGGCCAGCATCGGTGTGCTCGACACGCTGGCCGAGGGCGTGCGCGCGCGTCGCCTGGGTGAACAGGCCGCTGTGTGACAGGCAGCCGAGTGCCCGTGTTCGGTGGCGGGCGCGCGCTCGATGCGGGTGCTGGAAGCGTGGGAGCAAGGGTCGCTCAGGCGAAGCGTCCAGGCTCCCACAGCACATCCTCTCCGCCTCCGACGCGGTTGAGCACACGAGCCAGTACAAAGAGCAGGTCGGACAGTCGATTCAGATACTGCAGCATCTCGGGCCGCACGGATTCGCAGCCCGCAAGTGCGACGACACTGCGTTCGGCCCTGCGGCAGACGGTTCGACAGACATGTGCCAGAGCGGCCGACCGCGAGCCACCTGGCAGGATGAATTCGGCCAGCCGAGGCAGGGTCGCGTTGTGCGCGGCGAGCCATTCGTCCAGCCTCAGCACCTGCGCCTCGCGGATCGCCAGATAGCCGGGCACCGCGAGTTCGCTCCCTAGATCAAAGAGATCGTGCTGGATTGCCGAAAGCGAGTGAGTAATCGCTTCCGGGAGTGACTCGGTGAGCAAAAGCCCAATCGATGAATTGAGTTCATCGACGTCGCCGAGCGCCGCTACCCGAAGGCTGTCCTTGCGGGTGCGGCTGCCATCGCCCAAGCCGGTGCTGCCATCGTCACCCGTGCGGGTGACGATCGCGGTCAGTCTGAGACCCATTTGCGGAGACCCTGTTTCCGGGCTTTATTTCTTGGGAAGCCGGCTCGCAACGCCCTGGACGTAATAATCCATGTTGCCCAGCACCTCGTCGTTCATCGTCTGTCCGGCCGCGAGCCGCTCCTTGCCATCCTGATCCACGATCGGGCCGCTGAAGGGGTGGAACTTGCCCGCAGTCAGATCCGCTTCGATCCGGGCGATGCGCTCGCGCACGTCGGCGGGTACGGCTGGGTTGAGCGGCGCGAGCTTGACCATCCCTTCCTTGAAGCCGCCCCACAGGTTGCCCGGCTTCCAGGTGCCTGCGATCGCTTCATTGATGGTGCGAATGTAATACGCGCCCCAGTGGTGGGTCGCGGCCGTCAGGTGTGCTTTCGCACCATACTTGGACATGTCGGAGTGGTAGCCGATCGCATAGCGGCCCCGTTCCTGTGCAGCCTGCACCACGGCGGTCGAGTCGGTGTGGTGGGTGACGACGTCAGCGCCCTGGGCCATCAGGGTGTTGGCGGCATCACGCTCTTTCCCCGGGTCGTACCAGGAGTTGACCCAGACCACGCGTACTTCTGCCTTGGGATTGATGCTGCGGGCGGCCATCGTGAACGCATTGATGCCCTGCAGCACTTCGGGAATCGGGAAGGCTGCGACGTAGCCGAGGATGTTCGACTGGGTCATCCGGCCGGCCACCAGGCCGGTCAGATAGCGACCCTCGTAGAAGCGGGCGTTGTAAGTGCCGAGGTTGGGGCCGCGCTTATAGCCGGTCGCGTGTACGAAGGCGACCTTGGGGAACTGCTTGGCCACGCGCTCCATGAAGTTCATGTAGCCAAAGCTGGTGCCGAAGATCACGCTGTGGCCGCTCTGGGCGAGTTCGCGGATGACGCGCTCGGCATCTGCGCCTTCTGACACGCTCTCGATGAATCGGGTCTGAACCTTCGCGCCAAGGGCTTTTTCCATCTCTCTGCGACCGAGATCATGCTGGAAGGTCCAGCCGGCGTCGCCGATCGGGCTCACGTACACATAGCCGACCTTGATGGGGCTGCCCTGCGCGCGGGCGGCAAGCGGAACGAGTGAGGCGCCTGCGGCGAGTGCGGCGCTCTGGATCACGATACGGCGGGAGGTCATCTGGGGACTCCTTTGAACGGTTGAATGAAGGGGGCTGCAGACAGAAAGGGGGTGCGTTCCAATCAGGCATCCGGCCGATAAGGCTGGCCAAGCGACACCGGCGAATTCAGCCGGATCAGGCTGGGCCGCCTCGAAATCATGACCAGTACCAGGATCGTCGTCATATAGGGCAGTGCCGACAGCCACTGCGAAGGTATGTCCCAATTGACGCCTGATCCTTGAACGAAAAGCTGAGCAATCAGCATGCCACCGAACAGGTAGGCACCCAGCAATACCCGGGCGGGCCGCCAGGTTGCGAAGACCACCAAGGCCAGCGCAATCCAGCCTCGGCCGGCCACCATGCCTTCGGCCCAGAGGGGCGTGTAGAACACTGACAGGAATGCGCCGCCGACACCGGCCATCGCGCCGCCGAACAAGGTGGCGAGGTAGCGCACTCGGATCACTGGGTAGCCGCTCTGATGCGCCACCGCAGGCGACTCGCCGATGGCGCGCAGGATCAGGCCCGGGCGCGAATGGTGCAGGAAATAGATGACCCCTGCGAGCAGCAGCCAAGACAGGTAGACGATCGGCGGGTGCTGAAAGAGCGCCGGCCCCATAAGGGGGATGTCGGCGAGCAGCGGCACCGGCCAGGCGGGCACGGCGGTGAGCGCGAGCGATTCATAGGGCTTGCCGACGAAGGCGGCGAGCCCGACGCCGAAGATCGAAAGGGCCAGCCCGCAGGCGACCTGGTTTGCGAGCAGGCTGATGGCCAGCACCCCGAAAATCGACGCGCAGGCTGCGCCGGCCAGCGCGCCCGCGATGACGGCCACTGAGGCGCTGCCCGAGAGATACGCGGCGGCGAACCCGGCGATGGCGCCGAGCGCCATCATGCCTTCGGCGCCCAGGTTCAACACGCCCGATCGTTCGGTGATCAGTTCGCCCAGTGCGACGATCAGGAGCGGTGTGCCCGCAAAGATCGCCGCAGCGATCAGTGCGCTGGCGAGGTCAAGGCCGGCCAATTGAGTCGCCTCCGCTTTGCCATGCAGCCCATTTCGAAGCGCGCACTCGCACTGCATTCGCTGCAATCATGCCTGCGCCCTCGCCACGCGCCGCCCCCAGCGAATCCGGTACTGCGCGAGCACATCGGTGCCCAGCAGGAAAAAGAGCAGCAGTCCTTGGAACACTTTGGCAACCGCCGAGGGGAGCCCCAGATACTGCTGGGCCTGCTCTCCGCCGAGGTACATCAGCGCCATCAGCAGGCTCGCGAGGAAGATGCCGACCGGGTGCAGGCGCCCCAGAAAAGCGACGATGATCGCTGCAAAGCCGTAGTGATTGGCCACGTGCTCGGTCAATTGACCCAGCGGCCCGGCCACTTCAGTCAGTCCTGCGATGCCGGCCATCGCGCCACCCGCGAGCAGACCCACCCATACCGCGCGCCGGATCGAAAAACCAGCGTGCCGGGCGGCGGCCGGTGCCTGGCCGACCACCTGCAACTGGTAACCGATGAAGCTCCGATTGAGCAGTACATGGCCTGCGGCCAATGCGACGATGGCAAGCGGAAACGCGTGAGTGAGCCGCATGGTCTCGATCAGCGGGGGCAGCACCGCCGCAGCCTCGAACATCCGTGTCTGCGGGAAATTGAAGCCCTGCGGGTCTTTCCAGGGGCCGTGCACCAGCCACGACACCAGGAGCTGCGCCACGTAAACAAGCATCAGCGAGACCAGGATCTCATTGGCATTGAAGCGCGTCCGCAGCCACGCCGGAATGGCCGCCCACGCCATGCCACCGAGGGCCCCGGCGATGAACATCACCGGCAGCAGGATCGCGGCTGGCAGGCTCCGGTCAAAGGCCAGCGCCACGCCGGCACCTGCGATGGCGCCCAGAAGGTATTGCCCTTCAGCACCGATATTCCAGACGTTGGCGCGAAAACCGACGGCAAGCCCGATCGCAATCAGCATGAGCGGCGTTGCCTTGAGCAGCAACTCGGTCACGCCGTAAAGGTCCTTGACCGGATTGAGGAAAAACACTCGAAAAGCGAGGATCGGATCCTTGCCCAGGACGGCAAAGAGCACGAGACCGGCAATCGCGGTCAGCACCGCGGCGAGGATCGGTGAGGCCACCCGCATCAGGTTCGAAGGCCGTGCGCGTGGCTCGAGTCGGGGTCGCGCGATCATCCTTTTGCCCCGGCCATCATCAGCCCAATCTCGGCCTCGTCGGTGTCAGCGATCGGTCGCGGGGCGCTCAGCTTGCCGCCCGCAATCACTGCGATCCTGTCACAGATCTCGAAGAGCTCATCGAGATCGTCCGAGATCACCAGCACGGCGGCTGCCCGCTCGCGCAGATCCAGCAATGACTGCCGGATGAAGGCGGCCGCGCCCACATCGACGCCCCAGGTGGGCTGTGCGACCAGCAGGACCCTGGGCGATTGCATCAGCTCGCGCCCGACGATGAAGCGCTGGAGATTGCCGCCCGAGAGCGAGCCGGCGAGTGCTTCGGGGCCCGAACAACGCACTGAGAAGCGCTCGATGCAGCGCTCGGTGAAGCGCCTGACGGCCTTGCGGTCAACGAGGCCACCACCGCGCAGGAACCCCTGTCGGCTGGCCGTCAGCAAAGCGTTTTGCGTGAGCGACAGTGCGGGCACGGCCCCGCGACCCTGACGCTCCTCGACAACAGTTGCCAGACCCAGCGAGCGCCGGCCGGCCACACCGATCCGGCCAACGTCTTGACCGCAGAGCCGCACTTGCCCGGCGCGCTCGGCCAGCGACTCTCCGCAGAGCGCATCGAGCAACTCGGTCTGGCCGTTGCCGGAGATGCCGGCGATGCCGAGGATTTCGCCCGCATGGAGCGCGAGCTGAATCGATTGCAGCCCGGTGCCATAGCGATGGCTAGGGGGGATCGTCAGTTTGTCGACTGCCAGCAGCACCTCGGGCGCCACTGCGCTCACTGCGGCGCGGGTCACTCTTGGAAGCTCTCGACCGATCATCATCTCGGCCAGTTCGCTCGCACTGTGCTCGGCCGGCCGGCAGGTGGCTGTGACGCGACCCGCGCGCATGACCGTTGCCCGATCGCAGAGCGCGCGGATTTCCTCGAGTTTGTGGCTGATGTAGAGGATGCTGCAGCCCTCCGAGGCGATCGTTCGCAAGGTCTGGAAAAGCGGCTCGACCAGCTGCGGGGGCAGCACCGAGGTGGGCTCGTCCATGATCAGGAGCCTGGGGGACTGCAGCAGGCAGCGCACGATCTCCACGCGCTGACGCTCGCCCACCGAGAGCTCGTGGACGTGCCGCCTGGGGTCGAGCGCAAGTCCGTAGCGTCTGGAGGTCTCGATGATGCGCTCGGCGAGGGTTTCCATCGGTGTGCGGCTGCCCAGCCCGAGCGCGATGTTCTCGGCCACTGTCAAGGTTTCGAACAGGGAAAAATGCTGGAAAACCATGCCGATGCCGAGCGCGCGTGCGTCGGCGGGGTGAGCGATCCGCACAGGCCGACCCTCCCATTGGATCTCGCCCGAGTCGGCCTGGATGACGCCGTAAATGATCTTGACCAGCGTCGACTTGCCGGCGCCGTTTTCACCCAGCACAGCGTGGATTTCCCCCGGCGCCACCTCGAGACCCACATCATCATTGGCCAAAACGGTGGGCCAGGCTTTCCGGATCGCATGCAATTTGAGTCGGGCCGGCCCCTGGCCCGCCGCGAGGGAGGCGTGCGCGGCACCACCCGTCTTGCTCGAGGCCGGCGTGGTCCCATTCGCAGAGAGGTGTTCGGCTTCGCCCATGGGTGCGTGCGCAGTTCCGCCCGTCGCAGTGGTGGCGTTGTGCTCGATTGGGTCGTGATTATTGATCACCCGTGGATTATCGAGGATCACGGGCTTTGCGTGTAATCCGCGGATTGGAAGACTCGGGTGTACCGGGGCCTCATGTCGATCGATACCCGCTTTGGGAAAGCCCTGCCGCTGCGGTATCGTGTGCGGATCGTGAACTCACCCTCCGTACTGTCATGAATGATCCCCACGCCCATCGCCATCTTGTCGCGCAACCGCTGCCCGCTCCGTTGATCGAGACGCTTCGCGCCCGGTTCGGCGAACGGTTCAGTACGGCTCAGGCCGTTCGTGAGCACCACGGCCGCGACGAATCGGCCTATCCGGTCACCCCGCCCGGCGGTGTGGTCTTTGCCCGGACGACCGAAGAGGTGGTCGCCGTCGTTCAGGCCTGCCGGACGTACCGCACGCCAGTGATTCCTTTCGGGGTCGGGTCATCGCTCGAGGGCCATCTGCTCGCGGTCGAGGGCGGCGTTTCGATCGATCTTTCCGGCATGAACCAGGTGCTGCGAATCGATGCCGAGGATTTGACGGCCACCGTGCAGGCGGGGGTCACCCGCAAGCAATTGAACGAGGCCTTGAAATCGAGCGGGCTGTTCTTTCCGATCGATCCGGGCGCGGATGCGAGCCTGGGCGGCATGTGTGCGACCCGCGCTTCAGGGACGAACGCCGTCCGTTACGGCACGATGCGCGAGAATGTGCTGGCGCTCACCGTCGTCACCGCCGAAGGCAAGGTGATCCGCACCGCCCAGCGGGCCAGGAAGAGCGCAGCCGGCTATGACCTGACACGTTTGTTCGTGGGCTCCGAAGGCACGCTCGGGGTGATCACGGAGGTGACCGTCAGGCTCTATCCGCTACCCGAGTCGATGTCGGCCGCCGTGGTCAATTTTCCGAGCCTGGATGCGGCCGTTCGTACCGTGATCCAGACGATACAGATGGGTGTGCCGGTGGCGCGCAGCGAGTTTCTGTGCGAACGGATGATTCGCGCGATCAATGCGCACAGTGGCACGACACTGCGCGAGGCGCCGACGCTCTTTTTCGAGTTTCACGGCTCGGCTACGGGTGTCGCAGAACAGGCCGAGACCGTCCAGGCGCTTGCCCACGAGCATGGGGGACAGGACTTCCAGTGGGCGACCCGCCCCGAGGACCGCACCCGGCTCTGGGATGCGCGCCACAAGGCTTATTTTGCCGGCCTGCAGACCCGAGCGGGCGGGCGGGCGATTTCGACCGACACCTGCGTGCCCATCTCGCGTCTGGCCGACTCGATCAATGGAGCGCGGCAGATTCTCGACACCGCCCCCTTCCCCACCATGCTGCTGGGCCACGTCGGTGACGGCAATTTTCACGCGATGCTGGTGATCAATCCCGATGATCCCGCCGAGGTCGCGCTCGCCGAGCGTCTGAACGACCAGATCGTGCGCCTTGCGCTCGACATGCAGGGCACCTGCACCGGCGAGCACGGCATCGGCCTGCACAAGATCGGGTTTCTCGAGGACGAACTCGGCGAGGATGCGATCGACCTGATGCGTCGGATCAAGCGCGCGCTCGATCCGGACAATCTGCTCAATCCGGGCAAGATCTTCCGGAGGGTGGGCGCCTAGGCTCGCGCCAGTGGGCTGGGGCTGAACGCCCCAGATGGCTGGGCCTGACCGGCCCGGCTGGTCAGAGGGGTGGCCCCAGTTGTCCGGAGCAGCGGGCCTCTGCCGGCGCGATCAGGCTCCCGGGTTTCTGCGGTAGCGCTTGGGCACGAACGGAAGCTTGGCCACACGTACGACCGGCCGGTTCTGACGGACGACCGCGTACAGGGTTTGATCGCCCGCGCGCTCAAAGCCTTCGCGATCGACGAGCGCGAGCATCACCGGTTGCTCGAGGGTGGGCGAGACGGTGCCGCTCGTGACCCGGCCAAGCGGTGCGCCCGCGTGATCAACGATCGCGGCCCCCTCGCGGATCGGCATCGGCTCATCCGACACGAGTCCGATGCGCTTTCGCGGCGCGCCTGAGGCAAGCTGCTCGAGAATCGTGTTCGCCCCTGGAAAACCTCCGGGCTTGGCCCCCTGGGCGCGCCGGGTCGGTGCAATCGCAAAAGCGAGCCCGCCTTCGATCGGCGTGATGTCCGGCCCGATGTCGTGGCCGTGCAGCGGTAGCCCCGCCTCGAGACGCAAGGTGTCACGCGCGCCGAGTCCGACCGGACGTACCGCTGGGTGGGCGAGCAGCGCTTGCACGATCGATTCGGCAGCGGCAAGCGGGATGGAGATTTCGTAGCCGTCCTCGCCGGTGTAGCCGGAACGGGTGGCCAAGCACGATGCGCCATGGAGCTGTAGCGTGCGTGCCTGCATGAAGGACATCGAGGCGGCGGCCGGGTCGAGCGCGGCGAGCATGGCTTCGGCCTGCGGACCCTGCAGGGCGATCAGCGCGGCATCGAGCACCTCGATGTCGAGATCAGGGCAGCGCGCCGCGAACCAGGCGAGGTCACCCCCCCGATTGGATGCGTTGACAACGATCCGCATCTCGGCGGAGCGGCCGGCCTCCCATCGCACCATCATCAGGTCGTCTTCGATGCCGCCCTGGTCGTTCAGCAGCAGACTGTAGCGTTGCTCACCCACGGCCCATGCATCAAAATCGACTGGCAAGGCCCGCTCGAGCGAGGCAAAGAGCGTGGCATCGCGCCCATCGCGTGCGCGCAATTGCAACTGCCCCATGTGTGAGACATCGAATAGTCCGGCGCTTGCGCGAGTGTGCAGATGTTCGACTCTGAGACCGGCCGGATACTGAATGGGCATCATGTAGCCGGCAAACGGCCCCATCCGAGCGCCGAGGGACTGGTGCAGTGCGTCGAGCGCGAGCCGTTTCTGGGGGGCGGTATCGCTCATGCCTGTTGCTCCGGGTGTGCGGGCGGGATCATGCCGGAGCACCGTCTGCGTAGGCTTCGACGGGTGGGCAGGTACAGACCAGTTGCCGGTCGCCGGCTGCGCTATCGATGCGCTTGACCGAGGGCCAGAACTTCGCCTCACGCACCCAGGGCAGCGGGAATACCGCCTGCTCACGACTGTAGGCGTGCGGCCAGGGGCCGGCGATTTCATCGGCCGTATGCGGGGCGTGCTTGAGCGGGTTGTCAACCCGGTCGAGGGTGCCCGATTCGATCTGCGCGAGTTCGCCGGCAATCGCGATCATGGCCTCGCAGAAGCGGTCGAGTTCGGCCTTGGACTCGGACTCGGTCGGCTCGATCATCAAGGTGTCAGCGACCGGGAAAGACAGAGTCGGCGCATGAAAGCCGTAGTCCATCAGGCGCTTGGCGACGTCCTCGGCGGTGACCCCGCATCGGGCTTTCAGGTGTCTCAAGTCGATGATGCACTCGTGAGCTACACAACCCTTGTCGCCGGTGTAGAGCACCGGGAAATAGGGGGCCAAACGCGTCGCGATGTAGTTGGCGTTCAGGATCGCGACCTCGGTGGCGGCGCGGATGCCGCTTGCGCCCATCATCCGGATGTACATCCAGGAGATCGTGCTGATCAGCGCACTGCCTGCGGCGGCCGCGCTGACCGAGCCGCTGTCGGGGTAAGGGCTAGATCTCGTTTCCGATTCCAGGACCTGCCCGGAGCCCGATCCGCCTCCCGCGGGTGAGAGACCTCCGGAATCTGAGCCGGAAGCCGCCAGCCCGGCAGCATAGGGCTCTGCGGGCAGCCAGGGCGCAAGATGCGCGGCCACGGCGATCGGTCCCATGCCAGGCCCGCCGCCCCCGTGCGGGATGCAGAAGGTCTTGTGCAAATTCATGTGGCAGACGTCGGCCCCGATCAGCGCGGGCTGGGTGAGGCCGGCTTGCGCGTTCAGATTGGCGCCATCCATGTAGACCTGTCCGCCCGCGGCATGGACTTCGTCGCAGATGTCGCGGATTGCCGACTCGAACACGCCGTGGGTCGAGGGATAGGTCACCATCAGTGCGGCGAGACGCTCGCGATGCTCGGCTATGCGGCGGCGCAGGTCGGCGAGGTCGATGTTGCCGCGTTCATCGCAGGCCACCACGACGATCCGCATGCCCATCATCTGAGCGGTTGCAGGATTGGTACCGTGTGCGGATGCGGGAATCAGGCACACGTCGCGGTGGCCTTCGCCGCGCGCAGCCTGCCAGTTGCGGATCGCGAGCAGCCCTGCGTATTCGCCCTGAGCGCCGGAATTGGGCTGGAAGGACACAGCGGAAAACCCGGTGATCTCGGCGAGCCAGTCGCCGAGTTGCGCGAGCATCGCGCGGTAGCCCTCGACCTGATCGGTGGGCGCGTGCGGATGGATCTGCGCCCACTCGGGCCAACTGAGTGGCGCCATCTCAGCCGCCGCATTGAGCTTCATCGTGCAGGATCCGAGCGGAATCATCGAGTGAACGAGCGAGATGTCGCGATTTTCGAGGCGCTTCAGGTAGCGGACGAAATCAGTTTCACTGTGATGGCGGTTGAAGACCGGGTGGGTGAGCACGGCGTCGGTCCGCCGCAGCGCGGTCGGGATCGACTCGGGCTCGAGGCTCAGTTGGGTCGCGTGCTCGCGCACTTGTGTCGGATCAGGGCGGGTGCCGGTGAACGCGAAGGCGAGATCGGTGACGTCATCGAGTCCCACCGTCTCATCAAGCGCGAGGGCGATTCGCCCCGGCTGTCCCTCTGCAGACAGATCGCGCAGGTTGATTCGAAGGCTCCCAGCGCGCTCGAGAATGGTCGCAGCCGCCTCGTCTGCGTCGATCAGCAAGGTGTCGAAATAGTGGCTGCACGCGGGCTGGAAGCGCGGTGCGATCAGCCCGGCGAAGAGCCGCGCCATCGCGTTCACCCGGGCGGCGATCCGTCTCAGTCCTTCTGGGCCGTGGTAGACCGCATAGAAGCTCGCCATGTTCGCGAGCAGGGCTTGGGCGGTGCAGACATTGCTCGTCGCCTTGTCGCGGCGGATGTGCTGTTCGCGGGTCTGCAGCGCCATGCGCAGCGCAGGCTTGCCCGAGGCGTCGCGCGAGACGCCGATGATGCGTCCGGGCATCATGCGCACCAGCGGCTCACGAACAGCCATGAAGGCCGCATGCGGCCCGCCGTAGCCCATCGGTACACCAAAGCGTTGCGCCGAGCCAATCGCGATATCGGCGCCCATCGCCCCGGGCGAGGCGAGCCACATCAGCGACAGCACATCGCAGCCCACCGTCACCACCGCGCCGCTCGCCTTCAGACCGGCAATCAGCCCGCTCAGATCGCGAACGCGGCCGTGGGTGTCGGGGTTCTGGAAATGCGCGCCGAAACAATCGGAATCGAACTCGCTCTCGTTGCGGATCACCACCTCGATGCCCAGTCCGCGGGCGCGCGTGGTGAGCACCGCGATCACCTGCGGGTGGGTGCCCGCATCGACCTGGTAGCGCGACGACGAAGCTTTCGATGCGCGCCGCGCCACCGCCATCGCCTCGGCGGCAGCCGTGGCCTCATCGAGCAGCGAGGCATTCGCCACCGGCAGCCCGGTGAGGTCGATCACCATCTGCTGGAAATTGAGGAGCGCCTCCAGCCGTCCCTGTGCGACTTCGGCCTGGTAGGGCGTGTACGCCGTGTACCAGCCCGGGTTCTCGAACACATTGCGGCGAATCGGCTCAGGCGTCAGGGTGCCGTAATAGCCGCCACCGAGGTAGCTGCGCCACACTTGATTCTTTTGTGCAAGAGCCCGCAGTTCGGCCAGGGCCTGTGCCTCGGTGGTGGGCGCTGGCAACCCGAGCGGGCGCTCAAGGCGGATTCGCGCTGGAACCGTGGCATCGATCAGGTCGACCCGCGCACGCCGCCCGAGCACATCGAGCATCGCGCGCTCGTCCGCGCTCGAGGGGCCGATGTGCCGCCGGTGAAATTCATCTTCGCCGAGGAGCGCGTCGATCCCGCGGCCCCCGAAGTCGGACGCATTCATCATGGGCCTCCTGATCAGGCTGCGCCGGGGCCAGCGCCATAGGCCTCCGCGCTCATCAGCGTATCAATCTGCGAGGGGTCGGCCGGTTTCAGTCGCATCAGCCACCCTTGCTCATAAGGCGACTCGTTAACAGTCTGTGGGGCCTCGCCCAGTGCCTCGTTGACCGCGATCACTTCACCGTCGACGGGCGCGTAGACGTCCGAGGCGGCCTTGGTCGACTCAACGACGATGCAGGCCTCGCCGCGCGCGAGC
>Ga0169931_10006739_pt1 | contig 17215 bp, 13 predicted proteins | sample Kivu_15m_20L_FD_129675 | JGI IMG/M metagenome (GOLD analysis project Ga0169931, IMG submission 129675) | Freshwater microbial communities from Lake Kivu, Western Province, Rwanda to study Microbial Dark Matter (Phase II) - Kivu_15m_20L... | ecosystem: Environmental > Aquatic > Freshwater > Lake...
CGCGCGCTGGGCAGAGCTTGTCTTTGTCGCCTATCACGATGTTGCTTCCGGCGCGAAGGAATATGCCGAATTCAAGCACATGATCGCCGATGCCGGGCGCAATCCGGATCATGTGAAGGTGGCAACACTGATCTCCCCCATCTGCGCCGCGACCAAATCCGAAGCGGAAGACAAGGCCGCGCTGATCGCAAGCCTGCCCTTGGAAATTGATGCGCTGTCCTTGCTGTCAGAAGCGCTGAATTTCGATTTCTCGACCAAGGGCATGGACGAGCCATTCAGCGATGCGGAAATGGCCAGCATGCAAGGGCTGCAAGCCATTCGTGACCGGGTGGTGAAAAACACCGGCAAGAAAAACCCGACCGTGCGGGAATTCATCACCGGCAGTGGCCGAGGTCGCCCCAATATGAATATGGTGGGTGGACCCAAGGAAATTGCCGATAAGATGGAAGAATGGTTCACCAAGCCCGCTTGCGATGGCTTTGTGGTGGCGGCGACCTATGTGCCGGATGGCTACCGCGATTTCGTGACGCATGTGGTGCCGGAACTCCAGCGCCGCGGGCTATTCCGCAAGGATTATGCGGGGGCGACTTTGCGGGATCATTTGGGTCTGGCGAAGTCCACCATTGGCGATTGGCAGCCCAAGGCGGCGGCGGAATAGGCGTTGCTTTTCGCCGCGCGGCTGCGCCATGCTGCGGCCAAACCAGAGCAAACCCCCACCAAAACCAAGGGAAGGAACCACCATGCGCGCCGCGATTTTCCGCAAAGGAAGTTTTGTGCTGGGCGATTTGCCGGACCCGCAGCTTCAGCCGGGCCAGGTTTTGGTGCGCACCAAGGCCTGCGGCATTTGCGGTACGGATTTGCATGCGGCGCGCTTCACACGTGAATTCGTCTCCCTCTCGCAGCGCAGCGGCGGGCGCTGGACCATGGATACCGAACGCGATGTCGTCTTCGGCCATGAATTCATGGGTGAGGTGGTGGCGAATGGCCCTGGCACGGAAGGCAAGTTCAAGCCGGGGGATTTGGTCACTTCCATGCCGCTCACCATCGCGGGCAATACCGTGCTTGGCCTTGGCTATAACCCGGATGTCGCCGGCGGCTTTGCCGAATATATGCCGCTGGCGGAACGCATGCTGCTGCCGTTGCCCAAAACGATGGAACCCGACCACGCCGCGCTGACCGAACCCATGGCGATTGGCCTTCATGCGGTGGAATATTTTGGCGTGAATAATGCCGAAGTGCCGCTGGTGATTGGCTGCGGCCCGATCGGGCTTGCCACCATCGCCGCGCTCAAGCTGCATGGCCATGCGCCAATCATTGCGGCGGATTTCTCGGCAGGGCGAAGGGCACTCGCGAAGAAGATGGGCGCGGATATCGTGATAGACCCGGCCGTTGAATCCCCCTACCAGGCCTTGGAACGCGCCATCACGCCGGATGGCCATGATGCCAGCCGCTACGCAGCACTTTTTGGCCTTGGCCCCAAGCGCCGCCCCGCCCTGCTATTCGAATGCGTGGGTATCCCCGGCGTGCTGGCCGCCATGATGGAAGGCGCGCCGACCGGGGCGCGCATCATTGTGGTTGGTGTCTGCATGGAACCTGATGGGATCGAGCCGTTTTTTGGCATTGTGAAGCAGTTATCCATGCAATTTGTCCTGGGCTATAGCGCGCAGGAATTCGCCGCCACCCTTGGCCATATCGGCGCTGGGCGACTGGATGTGCGGCCCCTGATAACCGGGCGGATCGGCCTGGCGGAGGTGGGGCAGGCCTTCAAGGACCTCGCCAATCCCGAAACCCATGCCAAAATTTTGGTGGAGCCCTGGCGCTAAGGCGCCGGTTTCGGCTGTATCTGTCAGTCAAACCGGTCTAGTCTGGCTGTCATGGCTTCGGAGCATAAACGGGAGGGGGCAGCCGCCGCCGCGTTGCTGGCGCGGGAAGCAAAGGCACTGAGGGGCCGGCTCTATGGGCCGGTGCTGCTCGGCCTTGCGCTTGCCTTGGCGAGTGTCGCACAGGCGCTGCTGATTGCCCGCCTGCTGGCTGCGTTTTTGGCCGGCAGCACAGCCTCCTGGGCGGATTTCATCGGCGCCGGCGCCTTGGCATTGATCATGGCGGCGCTTGGTATCGCGCAGGAACGCGCCCAGACCGCCGCCGGGGAAGAAGCGAAGGCAAGTCTCCGCGCCCGCATCTTCGCGCGATTGCTGGCGCAAGGCCCGGCAGATCAGCGCCCGGTTGGCGAGAAAAGCGCGCTAGTGGTGGAACGTGTCGAAGCGATGGAAGGTTATTTCGCGCGCTGGATGCCGGCTGCCGTCATCGCTGTTGTCGCGCCGCTATTGATTGCCGGATGTGCCGCGCTGTTTGATCCCGTGAGTGGCCTTATCCTGCTGGTCGCGGGGCTGATGGTGCCGGTGGCGCAGGCGGCATCGGGCATTGGCGCCGCGCAAGCAAGCCGTCGGCAATTCGCGGCCCTGCAACGGCTCTCCGGGCGCTTTCTGGACCGCATGCGCGGCCTGCCCGTGCTCGTGTTGTTCAACCAACAGCGCGCGGAAACCCAAAGACTCGCGGCAGCGGCTGAGGAATTGCGCCAGCGCACCATGCGCGTGCTCCGCGTTGCCTTCATATCTTCGGGCGCGATGGAATTGATCGCCGCTGCTGCACTCGCCTGCCTGGCCATTCGTCACGGCGCGGTGCTGACCGGCGCGCATCCTGATCCGGTGACGGCGTTTTTCGTGGTGCTGCTGGTGCCGGTGTTTTTCCTGCCGCTGCGGTCTTTCGCCGCGGCCTATCATGAACAGCTGGGCGCGCGCGGTGCTGCGGCGGATTTGGCACCGCTGCTAAAGCAACCGGAAGAAACCGGGCTGTTGTTGGAAGAAGTGCCACCAAAACTCACCATCACCTTTCAGGATGTGCGGCTCTCCTATGATCCATCCCGCCCGCCTGCCTTGGATGGGCTTTCCTTTCGTGTGCTGGCCGGTGAGACGCTGTTGCTGACCGGTGCCTCAGGCGCGGGCAAAACAAGCGCGCTGCGCATTCTGATGGGTTTCGCGCGGCCCGATGCCGGGCGCGTTGCGATCAATGGCCGCGACGCGATGCTGCTGAAACCTTCCGAATTGCGCCGCCTGTCATCCTATGTCGGGCAGCGCGCGCATTTGTTCCGCGCGACATTGCGGGAGAATATTCGCCTGGCGCGGCCCGATGCGGATGATGCCGCCGTGCTTGCCGCCGCTGAAGCCGCACAGGTCATGGATTTCGCCAAGGATTTGCCGCAGGGGCTGGATACGCTGATTGGCGAAGGTGGCTTCGGGCTTTCCGGCGGCCAGGCGCAGCGTGTGGCACTCGCGCGGGCGTTTTTGCGCGATACGCCCCTGGTGCTGTTGGATGAACCGACTGCGCATCTTGATCCAGGGACCGAAGCATCTGTGCTGGATGCTTTGCGCAGGCTTTGCGTGGGCCGCACCGCCATTATCGCAACCCACGCCAAGGCCGCGCGTTCCTATTTCGGCCAAAGGCTGGAAATCGCCGATGGGCGCGCGCAAGGCAGCCGGCTTGCGGGGAATGATTAGGCCATGAGTGCTGATCTTTTCCGCGTGCTAAAACTTTGGCTGGAACGCTCCGGCTGGTTGGTGGTGGGGATCATCGTGACCGTGATCTCGGCGCTGGCCGGCGTTGCCTTGCTCGCCTTCGCGGGCAAGCTGGTGGCGGCATCAGTGGGTGGGGCGGAAAGTACGGCGCTGGCAGCAGCGGGCGTGATTGCGCTGCTGTGGTTGCGGCCTTTGATTCTTCTACGGCCCGTCATGCGGTATCTGGAACGGCTCGCGACACATGAAGCGACCTTCCGTGCGCTGGCCGATATGCGCGTGTGGTTTTTCGGGCGTCTGGCTCAGCGTCTGCCAACCGGGCTTGGCTTGCGGCGCGCGGGGGATTTGCTCGGGCGGCTCGTGGCCGATGTGGAGGCGCTTGATGGGCTTTATTTGCGCGCGCTGGTGCCGGCGGCGGCTTCCATCGCTGTGGTGCTGGCGATTGCGCTGATCCTTGGCGCGGCGGACCCCTGGCTTGCCGTGTTGGTGGCGCTGCCGCTGACGGCAGCGCTGGTATTGCCCTTGCTGCTGGCCCCGGATGCGGCGCGGACGGCAGAAGCAACTTCCCGCGCGCAGGGCGAATTGCGCGCCGCAACGGTGGACCCGCTGACGGGCATTGAAGATACGTTGGCGGCGAATGGCGAAAAGCGCGCTTTGGCAAGGGTGGCCCATGAAGACCGGGCGCTATCAGGCGCGCAGCGCGCTTTGGCGCGACGCGCAGCCTGGGGCGGGGCGGCGGGCGCCTTGCTGACACAAATCGCGCTTTTGGCCGCGCTGGCTTGGACCATGCTGGCCGGCCAGCCCGGCATGGCGGCGGGGGTTTTGGCCGTGTTCCTGGCGATTGCAGCGGCCGAGGCTTTGGGGCTGATGCCGCGCGCTGGCGCTGCGGTGGCGGCGGCAGCGGCAGGTGCGCGGCGGCTGTTTGAAGCGGCCGATGCAGCGGAACCCGTGCCTGATCCCACCGTGCCAAGTGCAGCACCTTCAGGCTATGCGCTTTCTCTGCGCAATATCGTGTTTTCCTGGGCGCCGGATCGGCCGCTGGTGTTTGATGGGCTTGATCTTGATGTGCCGGAAGGGGCGCGTATTGCGCTGCTCGGCCCTTCGGGCACCGGCAAATCCACGCTTGCTGCGCTACTCTTGAAATTCGCCGCGCCGCAGCAGGGCAGCATTACGCTGGGTGGTGTTGATATCGCAAACCTTCCCGCTGCCGTTCTGCGTGATCGCATTGCCTGGCTCACGCAGGATGCGCGGTTGTTTGATGACAGCATTGCGGCCAATCTGCGCCTCGCCGCGCCAGATGCGGATGATGCCGCGCTGTGGCGCGCACTTGATCGCGCGCGCATTGGCGATGTGGTGCGCGTCCTGCCGGAGGGGCTTGAGACGCAATGCGGTGAGGCCGGCGCGCGGTTTTCCGGTGGTCAGGCACGGCGCATCGCCCTGGCGCGCGCGCTACTGTCGCCCGCGCCAGTGCTGATTTTGGATGAACCCGCTGCCGGGCTGGATGCCGCTACAGAACGCGCCTTTATGGAAACGCTGGATGAAGCCACAGCGGGGCGCAGCGTGATCTTGATTCTGCACCGCCTGACCGGCGTGGAACGGCCAAGCCGTATTCTTCGTCTGGCCAGTGGGAAAGCCATTGCAGCCACGGGCTGAAGGACGCGAAGGCCCTGACCGGGATACCCCGGCCAAGGCCGTTACGCCCCAGCCTTAATTGGGCTTTCCCCGCCCTTCACCCCCCATGATGGCAATGCGCTTGATGCTTGGCTTGGCACCAGGCGGACGGGGTAAGTGCACGCTCAGCACACCGTTTTCAAAGCGTGCCGCAACCTTGGCAGGGTCAGGCGCAAAGGGCAGACGGAAGGAACGATGAAACGCGCCATAGCTGCGTTCGGAAAGATGCATGCCTTCCTTTTCTTCCGTTCTTTCGGATTTCTTTTCCCCTGAAAGGGTCAGTAGATCATCATCCAGTGTCAGCTCGACATCCTTTTCAGACATGCCCGACAATTCCGCGCTGACCTGAATTTCCGTCTCATTCTCACGCACTTCAAGCGATGGGACGAAGGCAGGTTCAGCGCCGCCCGCACGGAAGGATGGAAAGCCGCGAAACACCTCATCAAACACGCGGTTCACTTCCCGATGCAGGGTGCCCAGCGGATCGCGAAGCGATTCGCGCGCTGTTGCGATTGATGTTGCCATGTTATGAATCCCTTGTTGGAAAGCCGCAGCCCGGCCCTGAAGCCGGTGCGGGATAGTCTTCTACCAAGTGCGGGGGGCGCGCGTGAATCATCACTCCGTGAATGCAAGACCTGTTGATGCGCGCAAATTACGCGACCCCTTCGTGACCGCGAAAGGTGAAGCGCGCGCGCAGGTTTCCCTGTCAGCATTGGAAACTCTTTGGATCAACACGGGGACGCTGTGCAATATCACCTGCGCCAATTGCTATATTGAAAGCAGCCCGCGCAATGACGCGCTTGCCTATATCAGCGCCGCCGAAGTGGCGGCGTTTTTGGATGAGGCAGCGTCATCGAAGCTTCCCTTGCGCGAAGTCGGCTTCACGGGCGGTGAGCCGTTCATGAATCCCGATTTTCTGACGATACTGGAAGATACACTCCACCGCGGTTTTCAGGCGCTGGTGCTGACCAATGCCATGAAGCCCATGATGAAACAGGCTGCGCGCCTTCAGGCATTGCACGCGCAATATGGGGACAGGCTGACCATCCGCGTATCGCTCGATCATCCCGATCCAGCCATGCATGATGCCGAACGCGGCGCGGGGAGTTTTGACCGCACCCTTGAAGGGCTGCGCTTCCTCGCACGCCATGGTTTTCGGCTGCATATCGCCGGGCGCGCCGGCTTCGGTGCGGGTAATGAGGCGAAGCTCCGCGCCGATTTCGCAGCGCTTTTCGCGGCTACTGGTATTTCGGTGGACGCCGCCGATCCCGTGGCGCTGATGCTGTTTCCAGAAATGGATGTGAACGCTGATGTGCCGGAAATCACCACCGCCTGTTGGGACATATTGGGCAAGTCACCCGATAGCCTGATGTGCGCCTCTGCGCGCATGGTCGTGAAGCGCAAGGGTGCCGCGCGCCCCGCCGTGCTGGCCTGCACGCTTCTGGCCTATGATCCGCAATTCGAATTGGGCGCAACCCTTGCCGAAGCATCCCGCCCCGTTGCCTGGAACCATCCGCATTGCGCCAAATTCTGCGTCCTGGGCGGGGCGGCCTGTTCCCGCTGACGTTCTGACAATTGACGGGGCGCGCTGGGCGCGCGACCAAGGGGAAACGCCGAATCGGAGCCCTTAGTGACGCGCTGCCGCCAGAAGAATGCCGCGCCCGCATGAATGCCATGCATGACGCCCCGCGCGAGACCTTGCGTCGCGTCTTCGGCTATGGCGCCTTTCGCGGCCGGCAGGAAGAAGTCATCCGCCACGTGACGGCGGGTGGTTCCGGTCTGGTGCTGATGCCGACCGGCGGCGGCAAGAGCCTGTGTTTCCAGGTGCCTGCCCTTTGCCGCCCTGGCATCGGCATTGTTGTCTCACCACTGATTGCGCTGATGGAAGATCAGGTGGCGGCACTCCGCCAACAGGGTGTTGCCGCTGCCGCGCTGCATTCCGATCTGCCGCCCGATGAAGCGCGCGCGGTCTTGCGCGATTTGCACAACGGCTCGTTGAAGCTGCTCTATATCTCGCCGGAACGCCTAACCCTGGAGACGATGCAGGCGCGTCTCGATGGCTTGGAGATTGCGCTATTCGCGGTAGATGAGGCGCATTGCGTCAGCCAATGGGGCCATCATTTCCGCCCGGAATATCGCGGCCTTGGCGTATTGGGCGCGCGCTTTCCGCATGTGCCGCGCGTCGCACTCACAGCCACGGCTGATCCGCGCACCGTAGAAGATATCCGCCTGCAATTGGGCTTGCAGGAAGCCCCCGTGTTTCGCGCTTCATTTGACCGCCCCAATATACTGATCGAAGCCGCACCGCGCGAGAATGAACGCGGCCAAATCCGCGCCCTGATCCGTGAAGCCGGCGGCACCGGCATTATTTATTGCGGCAGCCGTGCCAAGACCGAAAGCACCGCCGCGTGGCTGCGTGATGACGGGCTGGAAGCGATTTCTTTCCATGCGGGCATGGAGGCCAGCGCCAAGCGGGAAGCGCATCGGCGTTTTTCGCGCGGTGAGCAAATGGTGATGACCGCGACCATCGCCTTCGGCATGGGGATAGATCGACCTGATCTCCGTTGGGTCGCGCATCTCGATCTGCCGCGCTCACCTGAAAGCTGGTATCAGGAAATCGGCCGCGCCGGGCGCGATGGTCTGCCGGCGCGCGCGCTCTTGCTTTATGGCGCGGGCGATATCGCACTCGCCCGCCACCGCATCGCCGAAAGCCCCGCTGGCGAGGAACAGAAGCGTGTGGAACGCGCGCGGCTTGAAGCCATGGTGGGCATTGCGGAAGCGGCCACTTGTCGCCGCGCACTATTGCTGCGCTGCTTTGGGGAAGAACCGGAACGCGAAGCCTGTGGGCATTGCGATATATGCCTGAGACCGCCCAGGCTTTTCGATGGCACCATCGCGGCGCAGAAGATGATTTCCGCCGTATTGCGCACCGGTCAGCGCTTTGGCGTGATGCATGTGGTGGATGTGTTGCGTGGGCGCCTCACGGACAAGGTTGCGCAATTCGCCCATGACAAGCTGCCGACCTTCGGCGTGGGCAAGGATCTGCCCGATACCGCCTGGCGCGGCGTGGCGCGGCAATTGGTGGGGCGCGGCGCCTTGGATGTGGCCGTGGAAAACCATGGGGAATTGGTTGCTACCGAAGCCGCGCGCCCCATTCTGCGCGGTGAGGATGTGGTGATGCTGCGCGAAGATGTGCTGCAGGCCAGCAAGAAAGTACCGGCAGCGTGCAAGGCGCCGGATGTGGCGGGCATTGGTTCCGATGATCCGGTGTTTGAGGCGCTGCGCAGCTGGCGCCGCGGTATTGCTCAGGCGCAATCCGTGCCGGCCTATGTGGTGGCGGATGACCGCACGCTTGCGGGCCTTGCCGCGCGGCGCCCAGCAACCACGGAAGAATTGCTGGAAGTGCCCGGCATGGGGCGTTCGCGCGTTGAACGCTATGGCGCCGATATTTTGCGCATCATCCGGGAAGCCGCGCCTTTGCCATAACGCAGCGCAGACTTCACTGACGCGCAACTTCGACCAGCCGCCCATCTTCCACGCGCAGTACTCGGTCATGAAACCGCGCCACAGCCGGGCGATGCGCAATCGAAAGCATCGTCACGCCTGGCAGGATGCGTTCCAGGTTTTCATGCAAAGCATCCTCGGCTTCCGGATCAAGGCTTGCCGTTGCCTCATCCAGGAATAGCCAATCAGGGCGCAGCAGAAAGGCGCGGGCGAAGGATAGTCTTTGCTGTTCGCCGCCAGAAAGCCTCTGACCCCAGCTATCACTCTCAGCCAGCCTGGGCGCAAGATGACCAAGCCCTACTTCACCGAGCGCCGCCACAACCTCAGCATCGGAAAAGCGCGCTTCATCTTCCGGGTAGCAGACGGCACGCTTCAAGGTGCCAAGCGGCAGATAGGGACGCTGCGGCAGAAACAGCGCGCGCGCATCCTGCGGCAGCGAAATTGCACCGCTGCCAAAGGGCCAAATACCGGCGATGGCGCGAAACAAAGTGGATTTGCCTGAACCCGAAGGGCCATTGATCAACACGGCCTCACCGGGGGCGACATGCATCTCCGCACCGCTGAGCAGCACACGCCCATCAGGAAGCTTGAGCGCGACATCGCGCATGGCGAGGCCTTCAGCACTTGCCTTGCTGACTTTCGGGCCCGCACCAGCCTCTCGGGCTTTTGCGACTGCGTGGGTGAAGCCTGTCAGGCGCTGCACGGTCGCGCGCCATTCCGTCAGCCGCGCATAATTATCCACAAACCACGAAAGCGCGCCCTGCACCTGGCCAAAGGCGCTGCTGGTCTGAATAAGGCCACCAAGCGGCAAGCGGCCCGCGAAATAGGCAGGTGCTGCAACCACAATCGGGAAGATGGATGCCACCTGCCCATAGCCCGCGGTGAAGAAGGTCAGGCGCTTTGTGGCGCGCATGATATCCCACCAATTCACCATAAGCTTGGTAAAACGCTGCGTGAGACCGCGCTTTTCATCGGCCTCCCCACCATAAAGCGCAATACCTTCGGTGTTTTCGCGCAGCCGTACCAGCGCATAGCGGAAATCCGCTTCCAGCCTTTGCTGCGAGAAATTGAGCGCAATCAGCGGCCGCCCGATCAGATGCGCAAGCCAAGTACCCAGCAGCGCATAGATCAGCGCGACCCAGACCATATAGCCGGGGATTTCGACACCAAGCACGGAGACCGGCCCGGAGAGCGACCACAGCACGAGAATGAAAGACCCAAGCGTGACAATGGAATTAAGCAAGCCAATACCAAGCCCAAGCGTGTCTTCCACAAACAGCCGCGCATCATCGGCAATGCGCTGATCCGGATTATCCGTATAGGGATCTGTCAAGGCCATGTGGTAATAGGCGCGATCAGACAGCCATTGCGCCAGATAGACATCCGTGAGCCAGCGCCGCCAGCGCATTTGCAGGGCCTGGCGCAGATAAAGCTGATATACCGCAATTAGGATATAAAGCGCGGCCACCAATACAAAGCCTGGCAGCAGCCCTTCGGCTTCCGTACGATGCCAGGTGAAAAGCAGCGCGATGAAGCCATCCCAATCCTTATTCTCCAGCGTATTGTAGAAGGCGCGTTGCCAATAGGTCAGCAGCACGGTCATGCCGACCAGCGAAAGATTGAGCGCGATCACCACAGCCAGCAGCAGACGCGCACGCCAGCGTTCCTCACTCCGCCAAAAGGGGGCGATCAGCGCCCAGGCTTCGGCGATAAAGGTGACAATCCAGCGCATGAAGTGGCGCCTAGCCCGCGCGCAGCGCCGCTTCCAGCGCTTCAAGCCAGGCCATGACGCGCGCGCGATTTATGCCAAGATCAGACCAGCCAATCAGGCTGCGTGAATACATCCAAAGCCCGGTGCCGCCTTCAACCGCAGCCGCTTCCGCCACGACGATGTCCGGGTAGTTCATCAGCGCGCTGCGCACCACCCATTGCGCCTGATTGCGCGCCGGAAAACGCGCAAGAGGGAAGCTGCGCGGCATGCCAGCCACCACGCGATCCAAAGCTGTCATCACCGCTTCGGGCGAAGCGGGTAGCGGGTCCCGCTGCAAATGCCCCTGCCCTGGTGCGACACTTGGCGTCAGCAGGCAGGTGTTTGGCGAAGCCGGTAATTGCAGCGTCGCGAAATCAAGCGGTGCGGGCGTGGGAATGCCCTCAGCGCCGCGGGAAAACAGGGCAGAGATCATGATGTGGCCCTCAAGCGAATGACGCCCTTTATTTCATCAGGGCTGATGGGTTTGCCCTTGCGCAGGATTTCAATCTTGCCCTGGCGCGCGAGTTCTGCCGCCACCTGCCGCACCGCGCCGAGCAAGGAGCGCCAATTCTCGGTGGAGACGGCGCGCGCCACATCGGTGGGGCACATGCTTTTTTCCGGGCCGCGTTCGGCGGCGATGCGGAGCATGGCGGCGGTGATGGCTTCGATATTCATGGCGCGATCCAATCGGCGGTAAGATTGCCCGCTTCATCCCAGATGAAGCGCGCGCGTTGATGCCCGGCGGCGGCAAGCCAGAGCCATTCCAGCCGATGAAAGCCAATCACCACCGCAGCGAAATGCGGGCGGCCGATTTCCGCATCCTGTGGCGCGGCGGGCGGTGCGGATACAATGGCGCCAGAGGCATCGGGCGCAGCATAGCACATGCGGCTGCTGGATCGGCTGCCTTCCCAGGCAGCATCCGCCACCGCATCATCCAAATGAAGCACCGCGCGGCCAGCCACACGCAACTGGATATGCAAGGGAGCATCATAGAAATGCATCATCACGCGCGGGTCACGCGCAATGCCGCGCGCCTTGTCACTGCGGCGATCGGTATGGAAGCGCAGGCGGCGCGCTTCGGCATCAAAACCGCGCAAGACAATGGTGCGAAGGCTAGGCGCGCCGGTATCATCCAGGCTTGCAATGGTTGGTGTGTGAAAAGGGCTGCGCCGGTTCGGCACGGCGTCCGCCAATAGGCGAAAGGCTTCCTGCAGGCTTGCCGTGATGTCGTCAGCGAAAGCGGGTCGCGCGGGTTTCATGCCAGCACCTGGGCGGCCAGTGCCGCACCGCTCTGCCAGGCCGCTTCAGCACGCTCGCCGATGCAGCCATCACTGGCATAGCCAATGCGTGCCGCATCATCCCAAAGACAGGGCTCGCCCAAGGGCGCTTCCAGCAGCGAATAGCGCCAGCGATGCGCCACCGCCATGAAGGGTGCCGGCAAGGGCGCGGCACTGAAGCTGGCCAGCGCGGCCATCAAAGGCTGCGTGATGTCTTCCGCGGGCAATTCCAGATGCGCACGCGTCCAGGCGGGCGCCGCCTGGATCACCCAATTTTCTTGGCCCGCATCGCGCCCTGGCTTTGCAGAATCCCGCGCCGCCCAGCCAATCACATGGGCTTCTGGGCGGAGCGTTTCCGGCAGAGCGAGCGGCGCGTGGAAAGCCGCCATCACCGTCCAACAAGGCGCGTATCGAATGGCGGCAAGCGCTTCATGCAGCCTTGGCGCATTCTGCCCCAGAATCTCCCGCGCTTGCGCCGCCGGCATGGTCAGCAACACCGCCGCAAACGGCCCGGCTTCTTCTGGCGCGGTATCGGGCAGGGGCTTGCCCGGGCGTACCTGCCGCGCATCCCAATGGCGCAGCGTCCAGGCGCCGGGCTGTCCGGTGATTTGCCCGACATGGCGTGAGGCAACACAAGGAATGTCGCCGAGCAAGGCGCGGGGCACAGCCGACATGGAAGGCACACCAACGCGGCGCTGTGCATCCGGCCAGGGCGCCGTTCCAGCCTCGGTCAAGGCTGCGGCGAACTCTGCACTCTCGGCACGCAGATATTGCGCACCATGATCGAATTGCAGCTTGCGCCCTTCTGCTTCGATCCGCCGTGTCGCGAGGCGCCCGCCTGGGCCGCGGCCCTTGTCGAAGATCGTCACCGCATGGCCGCGCGCAATCAAGGCGCGCGCCGCCGAAATCCCGGCCAGCCCAGCGCCAAGGATGGCGATTGGTAGCGCCATCAGAAGCCTCCTCCGGCGACAAGCCATGCCTGTTCGGCTGGCGTTGAGACCCGCCCAAGAGCCGCATTGCGATGCGGAAAGCGCCCGAATTCCTGGATCACCACGCGATGCCGCCAGGCATAGTCAATCGCGCCTTTTTCGCGGGCATGATGCGGGATATCCCGCAGCCCTTCAAACAAAGCGACAGACAAATCCTGATCTGCCAGTGCCTCACTATGTTCGAAAGGCAGATAGAGAAAGGGCTTTTCGTAAGGGCCAAGCTGCAGATCAAAGCGCTTTTCCAGAACGACCGCGCGCGCAATGGCGCGCGCATGGGCGTCACTCGCGAAGGCTTCGGCACTGCCGCGAAACACATTGCGCGGGAATTGATCCAGCAGGATCAGCAGTGCCAGCGCGCCGAAACGCTCACGGATTTCCGCATCGAAAGCATCGTTCTTCTGAAACCAGATCGGGCGATAGGTGTCGCGCCCTTCGGCATACCAGAAGGCGCGGATGGCTTCAGCGTCACTCATGACAAGGCGCGGTCCAAAAGCCGCACGGAATGAATTGCCTCTCGCCCGCCCAGATCTCCAATCTGATGCCGGCAGGATGTGCCATCGGCGATGATGAAATCCTGGGGAGCAGCAGCACGTACCGCCGGCAGAAGCGACAATTCCGCCATGGCCTTGGATGCTTCCAGGCTTTCAGCCTGATAGCCAAAGGCCCCCGCCATGCCGCAGCAGGAAGAGGTGATGGGCTTCACCGTCACCCCTGGGATGCGCTTCAACAGCGCCACCGCCGCCGGAAAGGCGCCAAATGCCTTTTGGTGGCAATGGCCATGGATATGGACAGTCGCTTCTACTGGCTTGAAGGCCAGCGCCGGCTTGTCACGTTCCAGCAATTCGCTCAGCAGCAAGGCGCGCTTGGCCAGGGCTTGGCTTTCTTCGCCCGGCAGCAGCACCAGGAATTCATCGCGCAATGTGGTCAGTGAAGAAGGTTCAATGCCGACCACCGGTGATGCGAAGGGCGCCAGGGCCGCGATCACGCGGCGCGCTTCAATACGCGCTTCCTCCACCATCCCGGCAGCCAGCAGCGTGCGGCCTTCATCCAGCGGGCGCATCCCGCGTGGCGGCCGCGCCACGGCGGGATCATAGCCGGCCGCGCGCAGCACGCGGATGGCGGCGCGCAGATTCTCCGGTTCAAAATAGCGGTTGAAGGCATCGGGCAGCAGGATCACCTCGCCTGCCCTGCCATCCGGGGCGCGCAATTCCCAATCATGAAACACATCACCGCGAAAACGCGGCAGCGGCCTGTCTGCCGCCAGACCCAGCATGCTTTGAGTCAGCGCGGGCAGGCCGGGGATCATGTCACGCAGATTGAACAAAAGGGGCGCCATGGAAGCGAAGCGCGCAATGCGCGGCAGGCGCGCGATCAGGCGTTCACGTAAGGGCACGCCATGGCGCTTGGCACGCGCGGCCAAGGCCTCGATCTTCATGCGCGCCATATCCACGCCGGTTGGGCATTCACGCTTGCAGCCCTTGCAGGAAACGCACAGCGCCATGGCGGCGGCGACCTCATCACCCGCAAGCGCATCCGGCCCCAATTGCCCCGTGAGTGCCAGGCGGAGCGTATTCGCCCGCCCGCGAGTCAAGTGCTGTTCATCGCGCGTCGCGCGATAGGATGGGCACATGACATTGGCATCAAACTTCCGGCACGTACCGTTATTGTTGCACATCTCAACCGCACTCAGCAGACCGCCAAGCGGGCCGGGATAATCGGACCAATCCAGCGCCGGCGTGATCGCCGCATCTGCCGCATAGTCTGGCCCGTAGCGGAAAAGCGAACGATCATCCATGCGCGGCGGGCGCGTGATGCGGTTGGGGTTCAACAGCCCGCGTGGATCAAACGCGTCCTTCACTTCCTCAAAAGCCGTGACGATCCGGTCCCCAAACATCGGGCGATGGAATTCAGACCGCACAATGCCATCACCATGTTCGCCAGAATGGCTGCCCTTGTATGCGCGCACCAGGGCGAAGCATTCTTCGGCAATCGCGCGCATTTTCGCGACTTCCGCGCCATCCTTCATGTTCAGTACGGGGCGCACATGCAAGCAGCCCACGGATGCATGCGCATACCAGGTGCCCTTGGTACCGTGCTTGGCGAAAACCTCATTCAGCCTTTCGGTGTAATCGGCCAGATCATCCAAACCGACCGCGCAATCCTCGATGAAGGAAACCGGTTTCCCGTCCCCCTTCATGGACATCATGATATTGAGGCCAGCTTCACGCACTTCGGCAATGGCTGCCTGAAAGCCGGCATCGGTCGCGCGCACCACCTGGCCGGGATGGCCCAGATCCGCCATCATTTCATCAAGCCGCGCCAAATCGCGCAGCAGCGGGCCATCTTCCTGGCCGTGGAATTCCACGATCAACAAACTATCCGGTTCGCCGATCAGCATCTTGTCAATAGTGGCACGATAGATCGGGATGGAACGCCCCAGATCAATCATGGTGCGATCCACCAATTCCACCGCTTCCGGCATCAAGGTGACAAGATGCTTCGATGCTTCCATCGCCTTGCGGAAGCTCGGGAATTGGCAAATGCCCAAAACCTTGCGCGGCTTGATCGGCCAAAGCTGCACATCAAGCGCCGCCGAGAAAGCCAAGGTGCCTTCCGATCCCACCAGCAAGCGCGCGAGATTGCCGCGCCCCGCTGCCCGCGCTGCCGGCGTCAGCGCTTCGATGTTATAGCCGCCCACACGGCGGAGTTGTTCCGGAAAGCGCGCCGCGATTTCCTCAGCCTCCCGAGCGCCAAGCGCGCGCAGGCGCTGGATCAGATCGGCAATACCGCCTGGCACCTCGGCACCAAGATTATCCGGCAGATCGCCAAAGCGAAACCGCGTGCCATCGGCCAGCAGCGCATCAATCGCCAGCACATTATCGGCCATCAGCCCGTAACGGATGGATTTGGACCCGCAGGAATTATTCCCCGCCATGCCGCCAATGGTGCAGCGCTGCCAGGTGGAAGGATCAACCGGGTAAAACAGGCCATGGGCCTTCAGCGCGTCATTCAAGGCGCCCAAGGTAATGCCGGGTTCCACCCGCGCCACGCCCGCCTTGGCATCCACTTCCAGCACGCGCCTCAGGTATTTGGTGCAATCCAGCACCAAAGCGCGATTGACGGTCTGCCCGCATTGGCTGGTGCCGCCGCCCCGCGGCAAAAGGGGCACGCCTTCTTCCCGGCAAATCGCCAAAGCCGCCTCAACATCCGCCATTGAGCGCGGCACCACCACCCCAATGGGTTCCTGCTGATAGATGGAAGCATCAGTGGCATAGCGGCCGCGATCGGCGGGGCGGAACAGCACCTCGGCCTCGGTCTCACGGCGAAGGCGCGCGGCCAGGCGGGGGTCTCCGGGCGTGATCCGTCCAGGGGGCAGGGCATTCATGCGGGGCGGTCCTGAAAAATCTTATGCGAAATTGGTCTTGGCATGGGTGGGGGGTTTCGCCCATGTAGGGGCCACAAACAAGGATTCCACCATGGCTTACTTCCAATCCAAGCCCACCGCCGGGCGCCATTTCCTGCAAATCCCGGGGCCGAGCAATGTGCCGGACCGCGTGCTGCGCGCGATGGACAACCCCACCATGGACCATCGCGGGCCGGATTTTGGCATTTTCGGCAAGGGGGTGCTTGAGAAAATCCGCCATGTTTTCAAGACCAAAGGCCCGGTGGTGATCTATCCCGCCAGTGGTACCGGCGCCTGGGAAGCAGCCCTTGCCAATACGCTTTCCCCTGGCGACCGGGTGCTGATGTGCGAAACCGGCTGGTTCGCGCATCTTTGGCATGAAATGGCATCGCGCCTTGGGATCGTGACCGATTACGTGCGCACCGATTGGCGCCGCGGCGCGGATGTGGAGGCAATTGAAGCCCGGCTTCGTGAAGACAAGGCCCATACCATCAAGGCCGTGGCCGTGGTGCATAATGAAACCAGCACCGGTGCCACTTCCCGCATTGGCGAAGTGCGTCGCGCCATGGATGCCGCCGGCCACCCTGCCCTGTTGCTGGTGGATACCATCTCCTCACTCGGGTCCATGGATTACCGGCATGATGAATGGGGCGTGGATGTCACCGTATCGGGCTCACAAAAGGGGCTGATGCTGCCGCCAGGGCTTTCCTTCAACGCGATCAGCGCCAAGGCGCTGAAGGCGAGTGAAACCGCCAAACTGCCGCGCAGCTTCTGGGATTGGCAACCGATGATCGCCTCCAACGCGACAGGCTATTTCCCTTACACACCCGCAACCAATCTTCTGTATGGGCTGGATGCGGCGGTGGATATGCTGCTGGAAGAGGGCCTGGACAACGTCTTCGCCCGGCATGACCGCCACGCGGAAGCCACGCGCCGCGCCGTGCGCCATTGGGGTTTTGAGATTCAATGCGCCGATCCGCGCCATTACTCATCCGTGCTGACGGCGGTGCGCCTGCCGGAAGGCCATAGCGCCAATGCGCTGCGCGCCACCA
>Ga0169931_10006740_pt1 | contig 17214 bp, 15 predicted proteins | sample Kivu_15m_20L_FD_129675 | JGI IMG/M metagenome (GOLD analysis project Ga0169931, IMG submission 129675) | Freshwater microbial communities from Lake Kivu, Western Province, Rwanda to study Microbial Dark Matter (Phase II) - Kivu_15m_20L... | ecosystem: Environmental > Aquatic > Freshwater > Lake...
CACCGGCGCCGTGGGCGTCCGGATCGCCGGAACGGGAAGTGCGGTTCCGGAACGACGCCTGACCAACGACGACCTGTCGCGCATGGTGGACACCAGCGACGCGTGGATCGTGCAGCGCACGGGGATCCGTGAGCGACGCGTGTGCGACCCCAGTCGCGAGGGCACGTTCACGCTCAATCGTGACGCGCTCCGAAGGGCGCTCGACGCGGCGGGCATGCGGGGAGACCAGCTGGACCTGGTGATCGTGGGCACCTGCACCCAGGAGATGAGCTGCCCCAGCGTGGCCTGCCGCGTGGCCGGCGAGGTGGGTGCCGTGCCCGCAGGGGCCTTCGACGTGGTGGCCGCCTGCAGCGGATTCGTCTACGCCATGAACGTGGCCGACTCGCTGATCCGCTCGGGCCGCTTCAAGTCCATCGGCGTCTGTGGCGGCGACGCCATGAGCAGCGTGATCGACTATCAGGAGCGTTCGGTCAGCATCCTGTTCGGCGACGCCGCGGGATCCGCGGTGCTGGTGGCCGATCCGGATCCACGGCTGGGTTGCATCCACCAGCAACTGGGCAGCGACGGCCGGGACTGGGGCGCGCTCTACATGCCGCGTCGCATGAAGGAGGTGCCCGAGGCGGATCTGGCCAACCCCATCCGTCTGGGCTACCTGCGCATGAACGGCCGCGAGGTCTTCAAGTTCGCCGTGGGCAAGTTCCGCCAGGTCATCGAGGACGCGCTGCAGGCCACGGGCCTCTCGCCCGCCGACCTGAGCCAGGTGATCTGCCACCAGAGCAACATCCGGATCATCGAGAGCGCCATCGAGAAGATCGGCCTTCCGCCGGACAAGGTCTACGTGAACATCGATCGCTTCGGGAACTCCAGCGCCGGCAGCGTGGGGCTGTGCCTGGACCAGCTGTGGCGCGCGGGCAAGGTGCCCGCGGGCCGGCCCATGATGATGGTCGCCTTTGGTGGCGGCATGACCTGGGCCAGCAGCGTCTGGAACGTCTGATCGCGGCATCCGCCCATGCCGGGCGGGCCGCAGGAAGGAGATCGCCATGACCCTCCAGCACATCCATCTCTGCCCCGGACAGGGGGCCCAGAACGTGGGCATGGGCCACTCGTGGCACCAGGCCAGCCCCTCGGCGGCGGCCATGTTCGCGCATGCCGATCAGGTGGTCGAACTCGAGGGCGGCGCACGGCTGAGCCAGATCTGCTTCGAGGGCCCCACCGAGACGCTCAACCGGACCGACGTGAGCCAGCCCGCGCTGTTCGTGTGCGGTCTGGCCTCGCACGCGGGACTGGCCGAGCACGGTGGCGCCGCGCCGATCGCCGCGGCGCTGGGCCTGTCGCTGGGCGAGTACACGGCGCTGGCGTTGGCCGGCGCGTTCTCCTTTCAGGAGGGCCTGCGGCTGGTGGCCACGCGCGGCCGCCTGATGCAGAGGGCCGCCGAAGCCAGCCGTGGTGGCATGGTGGCGATCATCGGCGCCGACGAGGCCAAGGCCGGCGAGGTCTGCGCGGCCGCCGCCGAGGGCCAGGTGCTGGTGCCGGCCAACTTCAATGCCCCGGGGCAGATCGTGCTCAGCGGCAACGTGGAGGCATGCGACCGCGCGGTGACCGTCGCGGGCGCCATGGGCCTGCGCGCCACCAAGCTGGCCGTGGCCGGCGCCTTCCACAGCCCGCTCATGCAGCCGGCCGCCGACGGCATGGCGCGTGCGCTGGAGCACGTGACCTTTCAGCCGCTGCAGTGCCCGGTGTGGAGCAACGTGACCGGACGGCCGCACGGGGCCGATCCCGCCACGCTCAAGCGGCTGCTGGTCGAGCAGATCGTGAAGCCTGTACGCTGGGACGCCTGCTGCCAGGACATGCTCGCCTGGCGGAAGGCCGAGGGCCTGGGCGAGACCGCCTCGCTCCACGAGCTGGCCCCCGGCAGCGTGCTTCGAGGACTGATGCGCCGCATCGACCGAGCGGCCGAGGTGACCACCCATGACGCGATCGACCAACCCCAGCGTGCCTGATCCCGCCCACCTGCTCCGCGTGGCCGCCGCGGCGGCGGTGCTGAGCCTGGCCGCCTGCAGCGGCGACTCGGAGGACCAGGCCGAGGCGCCACCGCCACCGCCGCCGGTGCAGGCGGTGGAAGTGGAGAGCGTGGCCGACGTGATGAAGCGGCTGGGCACCGACCGTCGCGTGCGCATGGACGAGAGCGAGCGCCCCAACACCGGCAATCCCGAGACGGATCAGCGCGCGCTGGAGGCCACGCTCACCTTCTTTGACGGCATGGTGCGCGGCAGCGCCGACAGGGTGCAGCCCATGCTGGGTGACGAGGACCGCAAGACGCTGGCCCTGATGCGTCAGGACGGGCAATGGGAGGCCGCCACCGCCGCCATCGACCGCGTGACCGTGGGTTGCGCCGCCGGCCAGGAGCCCGAGACCGTGATGGCGCTGGGCATCTACATGAACGGGGATCGCTTCGAGGCGCAGCTGTGGACCGCCCGCCTGGATGGCGAGACCGTCCGCTTTGAGGCCGTGCCGCAGCCGCCGGGCATCATCGACCAGCTCAAGGGCAACAAGGCCGAGCCGCGCGTGCAGCAGTGGATGAAGATCCTGAAGGAGCAGGTGGAGCGCTCCAAGCAGCCCGACGAGAAGGTGGAGATCCCGCAGCAGGACCGCTCGCTCGAGGGCGAGGGTGGTGACGATGCCGGATCCGAGGACAGCCCCTCCTCACCGGGGGGGCAGCCGTCCACCCCGCGCGGACCCGGCAAGCGAAAGCCCGGCGGAACGCCCGTGAATCCGCCATCGAGTCCCGGAGGGCCCGGCAGCCCGAGTGCCCCCGGCGGCTGAAACCCGACCCGCGAGGGGTCGTTTCCCTCGCCTCATCCCTGCAGGAGATCTGACATCGACACGCGCATCGCCATCGTGACGGGAGCAAGCCGAGGCATCGGCCGCGCCATCGCCGAACGCCTGGCCCGGGACGGCCGCCATGTGGTGGGCGTGGCCCGCTCCGTGGACAACCTCAAGGACACCGCCTTGGCCGTGTCGGCCGCGGGAGGGCGCTTCGAGGCCATGGCCTGCGACGCCGGTGACGCCGGCGCCCTGTCCGCCCTGGTGGAGGGCGTGGCCGAGCGGCATGGCCGTCTGGACATCCTGGTCAACAACGCGGGCATCACCAAGGACGGGCTGCTGCTGCGCATGAGCGACCAGGACTTCGACAGCGTGATCAACGTCAACCTGAGGAGCGCCTTCGTGGCCTGCCGCGCCGCGGCGCGCCCCATGATGAAGGGCCGCTTCGGCCGCATCGTGAACATCGGCAGCGTGAGCGGACTGATGGGCAACGCCGGTCAGGTGAACTACGCGGCCGCCAAGGCGGGACTGGTCGGGCTGACCAAGAGCATCGCCCGCGAACTGGGCTCCAAGGGGATCACCGCCAACGTGGTGGCCCCGGGCTTCATCGAGACCGACATGACCGCGGTGCTTCCGCCCCAGGTCAAGGAGCAGGCGTTGCCCGGCATTCCGCTCAAGCGATTCGGCACGCCATCCGACATCGCCGCCGCCGTGGGCTGGCTCACCGGCGAGGATGGTGGCTACGTGACCGGTCAGGTCATCGTGGTCGATGGCGGCATGGCCATGTGACGCCATGCCCGGCCGGATCTGGCGGATCCGTCCGGCTTTCGTTACCCTCCGCACGCTCAGGCCCACGGCATGGCGCCGGGCCGCATCCTCAGGAGAAGCGACGTGACCGAACAAGAGATCGAAACCAAGGTGATCAAGATCGTGTCCGAGCAGATGAGCGTCGACAAGGAGACGATCACGCGGGACACCAGCTTCACCAACGACCTGAACGCGGACAGCCTGGACACCGTGGAGATGGTCATGGCGCTCGAGGAGGAGTTCGAGATCCAGATCCCCGACGACCAGGCCGAGAAGATCCTGACCGTGGGCCAGGCGGTGGAAATGATCTCCAAGGGCCTCTCGGCCAAGTCCTGACGCACCCGATCGCACGCTGCCCATGCCGCGCACCGTCACGCTTCGACGCGTCGTGGTGACCGGCCTTGGCGCGGTCACCGATGTGGGTCTGGACGTGCCCACCTTCTGGCAGAGCCTGCTCGAGGGCCGCAGCGGCATCGGTCCCATCACCAGCTTTCCCCAGACACCGGACTGGACCACCCGCTTCGGCGGTGAGGTGCGGGGCTTTGATCCCGAGAGGCACATGGGCGTGGACGGCCGCGAGGCCAAGCGCATGGACCGCTTCTGCCTGTACGGACTTGGTGCCGCGGTGGAGGCGGCCCGGGACTGCGGGCTGGACTTCGCCAGCGGCGACTTCGACCGCCGCGGCGTGGCCATCGGCAGCGGCATCGGCGGCATCGAAACCATCGAGGTGAACCACACCAAGCTCATGGAGGGCGGCCCGCGCAAGGTCAGTCCCTTCGTGGTGCCGCGGCTCATGGTGAACGCCTGCGCGGGCCAGGTCAGCATCCGCTTCAACCTGCAGGGAACCAACATCGCCACCGCCACCGCATGCGCCACCGGATCCCACGCCATCGGCTCGGCCTTCCAGATGATCCAGCGCGGCGATGCCGACGTGATGCTGGCCGGTGGCGCCGAGGGCGCCATCGGGCCGGTCTGCGTGGCCGCCTTCGGTGCCATGAAGGCGCTGAGCACCCGCAACGACGACCCCACACGGGCCAGCCGTCCGTTCGACAGGGATCGCGACGGATTCGTGCTGGCCGACGGTGCCGCGGTGGTGGTGCTGGAGGACCTGGAGCATGCGCAGCGGCGCGGCGCGCGGATCTACGCCGAGGTGATGGGCTACGGATGCGGCGGTGACGCCTTCCACATCGCGGCCCCGGACGAGCAGGGCAGCGGGGCCTTCCGCAGCATGGCCATGAGCCTGCGCGACGCCCAGCTGAACGCCGACCAGATCGGCTACATCAACGCCCACGGCACCAGCACGCCGCTGGGCGACAAGGCCGAGGTGATCGCGGTCAAGCGGCTCTTTGGCGCGCACGCCGGCAAGCTGGCCATGAGCAGCACCAAGAGCGTGACCGGCCATGCCCTGGGCGCCGCGGGTGGCATCGAGAGCGTGGCCACCATCCTGGCCATCCAGCACGGCGTGCTGCCTCCCACGATCAACCTGGACACGCCCGACGATGGCATGGACCTGGACTTCGTGGCCAATTCCCCCCAGCAGCGGCCGGTGCGCCACGCCATCAACAACAGCTTCGGCTTTGGCGGCCACAACACCAGTCTGGTGTTTGGTCGCTTCGAGGGCTGACGCGGGCCGAAAATCCTGGGGAATCGTCGGAAAGGACTGCACGCCGGATCCGTGGAATCCGATATCCCTGCATCCGGCACGCCGAGCCGGGCCAAGCCCCCCCAGCACCATGCCCCGCAACATCCCCATCGGCAACGGAGAGATGCTCGTCGCCTTCGACGACCTGTATCGGATCCGTGACCTGTACTGGCCGCACGTGGGCCAGCCCAACCACACCTGCGGGCACCTGCAGCGGTTTGGCGTGTGGGTGGACGGCGGCTTCGCGTGGGTGGACAGTTCGGGCTGGACGCGTGAGCTCCGCTACCGACGCGACTCGCTGGTGACCGAGGTCCGGCTGCGGCACGAGCGGCTGGGGGTGGAACTGGTGTGCCACGACGCGGTCGACTACTTCAGTCCGGTGTTCTTCCGGCGTGTCACGGTGTGCGATCTTCTGGGGCGGGCACGGGACGTGCGCGTGTTCTTCCACGCCGACCTGTCCGTGGACGAGAGTCCCGTGGGCGACACCGTGGCCTACGACCCCTCCACCGGCGGCCTGGTGCACTACAAGGACGACTGCTACTTCCTGTTCAACGGCGTGCACCCCGGCGGATGGGGGGTGGGCAGCTGGGCCACCGGCCAGAAGCGCATCGGCGACGCCGAGGGCACGTGGCGCGACGCCGAGGACGGGTTGCTCAGCCGCAACGCCATCGCGCAGGGCAGCGTGGACAGCACGGTGGGCTTTCACCTGACGGTCCCCGCCGGCGGCAGCGAGAGCTGCACCTACTGGATCGCGGCGGGCCAGACCCACGAGGCCGTGCGCAACCTGAACGACAAGGTCCGCCTGAAGACGCCGCAGCGCATGATCGACCGCACCGAGGCGTACTGGCGACTGTGGAGCCAGAAGGAGTGCGTGCCCAACGATCCCCTGCCCGATCACCTGGTGGACCTGCATCGCCGGAGCGCGCTGATCGTGCGCACGCAGATCGACAACGGCGGGGCCATCATCGCGGCCAACGACTACGACATCACCCACTTCGCCGGCGACACCTACTCCTACATGTGGCCACGCGACGGCGCGCTGGTGGCCTACGCGCTCACGCTGGCGGGCCACGGCGAGCTCAGCCGCAACTTCTTCCGCTTCTGTCAGCGGGTGCGCCACCCGGACGGCTACTTCCTGCACAAGTACAACCCCTCGGGCACCTTCGCCAGCACCTGGCACCCGTGGCTCACGGAAAAGGGCCGCTGGCTGCCCATCCAGCAGGACGAGACGGCCCTGGTCACATGGGCCCTGCGCAAGCACTTCCTGGCCTTCCGCGACGTGGAGTTCATCAAGAACCTCTACAACCCGCTGGTGGTGGACACGGCCAACTGGATGCTGAGCTACCGCGACCACGCTGGGCTGCCCATGCCCAGCTGGGACCTGTGGGAGGAGCGACGCGGCGTGCACCTGTTCACGGTGTGCGCCACCATCGGCGCCCTGCAGGCCGCCAGCAACTTCTCCAGCGACATGGGCGCCATGGACCGCGCGGCGGAGTTCGGCGAGGGAGCCGAGCGCATGCGGGGTGCCATGCTCCGGCACATGTGGGATCCGGAGCGCCGGCTCTTCGCCCGCACCGCAGTGCCTCAGGAGGACGGCTCCTACCGTCTGGACTTCACGCTGGACGCCTCGGCCCATGCGCTGTTCGCGTTTGGCGCGCTCGACGCCAACGATCCGCGCGTGACCAGCCACATGCAGGCCATCCGCGAGCGGCTCTGGGTGCGCACCGAGATCGGCGGCATCGCCCGCTACGAGCGCGATCCCTACCACCAGGTGGAGCGGCACGCCCTGCACGAGGTGCCAGGCAACCCGTGGGTCATCTGCACGCTGTGGTACGCCCAGTGGCTGATCGCGCGGGCCACCACCCAGGACCAGCTGCACGAGGCGCTGGAGTATCTGGAGTGGACGCGGTGGCGCGCCGCACCCAGCGGCGTGCTGGCGGAGCAGTACCACCCATGGTCGGGCCAGCAGATCTCGGTGAGCCCGCTCACCTGGAGCCACGCCACGCTCATGACCACCGTGCTGCAGTACCGTCGCAAGCACGCCGAGCTCACGGGCCAGGCCATGCCGGTCACGGCACTCGCCGAGGAGCCGGCCCGCCACCACCTGCGGGGGTGATGCGTCATGCGGGCCGGTTTCGGCCGCCGCCGAAACGTGGCGCGGCGGCGACACGGCCACCGCGTCGGTGAATCCGGTGGGCGACCGCCGCGAAACCGCTCCTTCATGCAGCACGCCGATGTTCAGTCTGCCGAAGCCCTTGAGGCCGTCGCCCGCGCCGTGTCCGAGTGGACCGTGGACCTGCTCTACGGCGAGGACGCCAGCATGGAGGCCCGACATGGCGCCGAAGGTCGCCGACTGTGGCGCCACGAGATCCAGTCACGCGTGGCGCATCTGGTCGAGGCGATCGCCTGTGATCGCGCGGTGCTCTTCACCACCCACGCCACCTGGAGCCGCGCGGCCTTCATGGCTCGTGACCTGGGCGAAGGCGACGTGGTTCGTAGCCTTCGTGCGCTGGGCGCGGTGATCCGCGACAACCTGCCGGCCGAGATCTGGCACCGTACTCGCGGTGTCATCGAGGAGGCGATCACCCAGGCACCCGCCACGCCCGAGATGCCCGCCAGCGTGCTGGACGGGATGGGCGAGGAAGGCACCCTGGCCCGCCTCTACCTGCTGCAGTTGCTGCAGCGCGATCGCGAGGCCGCGGAACGCATGGTGCAGGACCTGCTGGATGGACGCATGCCGCTGGGTGCCATCCACGAGCGCGTGATCGCGCCCGCCATGAACGAGATCGGCCGCATGTGGCACCTGCAGGAGGCCAGCATCGCGGACGAGCACTACTGCACCGCCGCCACGCAGTCCATCCTGGCTCGCCTGCGGGGCCAGTGCACGCGCAAGCCGGCCAACGGGCTCGCCGTGATCACCTGCAGCGCCGGCGGTGACATGCACGAGCTCGGCATCCGGATGGTGAGCGACCTCTTTGAGATGGATGGCTGGAGCGTGGAGTGCCTGGGCGCCAACATGCCCTCCAACGAGGTGGCGGCATCCGCAGGACCGCAGGCCCATCGTGGACCCGTGGACGTGGTGGCCGTGAGCGCCGGCACCCCGTTGGCCCTTCGGAGCGTGGCCCACCTGATCGAGACGCTGCGCCAGTCGCCCCAGGGCGACCACGTGGCCGTGCTGGTGGGCGGACAGCCCTTCCATCTGGCCGATGACCTCTGGCAGGTGGTGGGCGCCGACGGGATGGCGTGCTCGGCCTCCACGGCGCCGGCGGTCGCGGCCGACCTGGTGCGGCGACGCACCGCGCCCGCGACCCGTCGCTGACCGGGCCCGGAACCCGCGTTCAGAGCATGTCGGCGGCCAGGCTGGCCAGCTCGCTGCGCTCCGTCTTGGTCATGGTCACGTGGCCGGCGATGCGCTGGCCCTTCATGCGCTCGATCAGGTGCGAAAGACCGTTGCTGGCCGCGTCCAGATAGGGATTGTCGATCTGGCCGATGTCGCCGGCCAGCACGATCTTGGTTCCCTCGCCCACGCGGCTCACGATGGTCTTGACCTCGTGCGGCGAGAGGTTCTGCGCCTCGTCCACGATCATGAACTGGTGGGGAATGCTGCGGCCGCGAATGTAGGTGAGCGGCTCCATGACCAGCTTGCCGCCGGCCACCAGCTGGTCCATGCGCTGCTCGGCCGTGCGGCTGTCGGCGTCGCTGCCCCCGCCACCGCGCGTGCTGAGCAGGTAGCTGACGTTGTCGAAGATGGGCTGCATCCACAGGCTCAGCTTCTCGTCCTTGTCGCCGGGCAGGTAGCCGATGTCCCGGCCCAGCGGCATGATCGGGCGGGCCACCAGCAGCTTGTCGAAGCGCTCCTCACGGAACACCTTGTGCATGCCGGCGGCGATGGCCATGAGCGTCTTGCCGGTGCCGGCCGGACCGATGAGCGACACCAGGCGGACCTCGTCGTCGAGCAGCAGGTCCAGCGCCATGGTCTGCTGCAGGTTGCGGGCCATGATGCCGTAGACGGGCTTGCGAGGTCCGACCACCGGGATCAGGTGTCCCGTGTCGGCAAGCACGCGTGCCAGGCCGGTGTGGCTCTCGTCGGCGACGTCGTGCAGGGCCACGAACTGGTTCGCCACCAGGTCATGGGCCGCGATGTCCATGCCCTCGGGACTCTTCAGCACAAGGCCGTCCAGCTGCTCCACGCTCAGCTGCCGCTCCTGGTAGAGCTCGTCGATGGTCTCGCCCGGGCAGCTCATGGTGGCGTAGCCGGCGTAGAGCCAGTCCGCGTCCACGCGGTCGGCCTCAAAGTCCTCGCTCGGGATGCCCAGCGCGTCGCACTTCACGCGGGCGTTGATGTCCTTGCTGATGAAGATGGTCCGAAGCCCCTGTTCGTGCAGGCGATGGGCCACGCCCAGGATGCGGTTGTCGGCGCCGTCCAGGTCCAGGGCGAAGGGTGTGGTGCGGTCGCACCGTTCGATGCGGATCACGCCGCCCTGCTCGTTCCAGACCACGCCCTCGAACAGGCGGCCGATGGATCGCAGCTTGTCCAGCGTGCGGATCACCGACCGCGCGTTGCGGCCGGTCTCGTCGTTGTTCTTCTTGAACTGGTCCAGCTCCTCGATGACCTGGAGCGGGATGATCACCTCGTGCTCCTCGAACTTGTAGATGGAGCCCGGGTTGTGCAGCAGCACGTTCGTGTCGAGGACGAAATGCTTTCGCACGGCGGTCGCCGAGTCCATGCCTTGGGCGGTGGCGGGCGAGGTGGTCTCGGACGATGGCCGCGAGGCGGCGTTCGGAGCGTGCTTCACGTGGTGGACCCCTGAGAGACGTGCGACCCAGACCATCGAACCGGCACGGATGTATCGGCTCGAGCGACCCCGGAACCATGCATTCTGGGACCGTGCCCGTCAAGTTCGCGCCACCTGAACGGAACCGGCGACACGCCCACCGATACACTTCCGTCCATGAGCATGCTCCAATCCACCAATCCGGTGCTGGCGGAGGGTCGTCTGGACGCCGCCATGCGCGATGCCGCCGCAAGCCAGACCCCCGCCACGGTGAGCGGCGTGGTGAACAAGACCAGCCTGTGCGTGGGGGTGGCAGTGGTGTTTGGGGCCATGGGCTACTCCGTGGTCAAGGCGAACCCGGCGCTCCTGGGCATGGTGAACATGGTGGCCTTCGTGGCGGCGCTGGCCGTGGGCTTTGCCCTGTGGGGCCGTCCCGCGTGGGCCGCCGTGCTGGCGCCGATCTACGCGGCCACGCAGGGCTTCTTTCTGGGCGCGATCGCCATGGTCCTGGACCGAATCCTGGCCGCTCAGGGGGTGCAGCTGGCCGGCGGCATCGCGTTGCAGGCGTTCGTGATCACCATCGGCGTGTCGGTGGCGTGCCTGGTGCTGTATCGATCCGGCGCGATCCGCTTCAGCCAGCGTGGCGCGGCCATCCTGTGGGCCGCGGTGCTGGGCATCGCCTTCGTGTATCTGCTTTCCTTTGTGCTGGGGCTCTTCGGCATCTCCATGCCGCTGCTGAGCCTGCCCACGCAGGCCGGTTCCAGCCAGGGAGCCTGGATCGGGCTCGCCATCAACGGCGTGATCCTGGTGGTGGCCGCATTGACGCTGGTACTGGACATGCAGCGGGTCGACGAGGCCGTGCAGTCGGGTGCGCCCGCCAGCAGCGAGTGGTACCTGGCCTACGGGCTGCTGGTGAGCCTGGTGTGGATCTATCTGGAGAGCATGAAGATCATCTTCCGGCTGGCGATGATCTTCGGCGGCGGCAAGCGGAACTGAGTCGAGTACCAAGGGGGGGGTGCATGAGACTGATCGAGAATGCCTGCGGCAAGCGCAGGGTCTGGGTGGTGGCGGGACTGTTCCTCTGCTCCTGGTTGGCGGTGATGCTTGTGGTGACGCTGTTCATGGATGTGCTGGATGTGCTGTCTGCGCTGGCCAAGAGCAATTCGACCAGCGGCATCGCCGCGTCGACCAGCATGCCGGAGATGCTGACCAGATGGGCTTCGCGCGCGCTTGACACGTTGAAGTCCGGGGCGTTGTGGATCGTCGCGCCCTTCTTCCCCTCGGTTTGGCAGAAGGGGGAATTCCGCCTGCTCCCGTGGCTGGCTTACATGGCCATCCTCACGGGTGGAACCATGATGTCCCTGCCTCTCGTAGGACTTCGCCACCGCGGACGACTTCCGCTTCGCTGGTCCATCGTCTCCGGTGGCCTACTCGGGGGGCTGCTGGGGGTGGGCGTGATCTTCACCCTCATGGATCTGGTGCGCTTGGCGGGATGGCCGCCTCCGCTGGGCTGGGACAAGGTCTTCTTGGATTCCGGCAATTCGGCGACCGTGACGGCACTGATCTGCTGGGTCATCAGTGGATGGATGTGGGCCCGTGCGCTGGCACGAGCTGGCCGCACGGGACAACCTGACGTGATCGCCCGATTCGTCAAGCGCCTCTTCAGCGGCACCGTGGTGGAACTGGCGATCGCGGCCCCCACGTACGCGCTGGCGATCCGACGCAGCAACTGCTATTGCGCATGGGGCAGTTGGTTCGCCATCATCGTGGGTGTGGCCATCCTCACCATCCTCTGCGGACCGGCGGTGGTCCTGCTATGGACGCGCGAGGCCCGCCTGCAATGGATCCGCAAGGCGTGTCCGAAGTGCGGTTACCCCTCTCGCAGCGGATCGACCGTGTGCTCCGAGTGCGGCAACGCGCTGCCCGCGACCTGAGCCGCTAGCCTGATCTCATGATCGGCGAACTGGCTCTGGCGTTGGAGGCGATCGCACCTTCGCGCCTGGCGGCGGACTGGGACAAGGTGGGTCTGCTCCTGGGCGATCCCACCCGGCCGCTGCGTCGTGCCCTGCTCTGCATCGACCTCACGCGTGACACGCTGGCCGAGGCGCTGCGGCTGCGGTGCCAGGCGATCGTGGCGTACCACCCGCCCATCTTCGAGCCAATGGCCCGGCTGACCGCGCTGGAACCCCGGCAGGCGCTGCTGCTGTCCTGCGCCGAGCACGGCATGGCGCTGCTCAGCCCGCACACGGCGCTGGACGCGGTGGAAGGCGGCGTGACGGACTGGCTGGCAGGACTGCTGGGCAAAGGCACGCGCTCGCCGATCGAGCCGGCCCCGGAGCATCGTCCGGGGGAGCGACTCAAGATCGTGACCTTCGTGCCCGCCTACGCGGTGCAGGTGGTGCGCGAGGCCATGGCGCGGGCAGGTGCCGGGCACGTCGGCGACTACAGCCACTGCAGTTTTGAACTGCAGGGTCACGGCACATTCCTGGGCGGCGCCGTCTCGCGCCCCACGGTGGGTCGCCGAGGACGCCTGGAACGCGTGGAGGAGATTCGACTGGAGATGGTCAGCGGTGAACGCGATCGCACCTCGGTGATCCGGGCCCTGTGCGCCGCCCATCCCTACGAGGAGCCTCCCATCGAAGTGCTGCGGCTGGAGAATCGATCCAGCGAACGGAACGGGCATGGCCGGATGGTGCAGCTGGATCGCCCGGCCTTGGCCACGGCCCTGGCCACCCGCCTTCGCAGGGCGCTGCGGCTGCCTGCCGGCTCAATCCAGCTGGTGGAGTGCCGCGGATCGCGCCGGCACGCCCGAGTGGGCGTGGTGCCGGGCGCCGGCTTCGCCATGATGTCCACCGCTGCGGATCACGGCTGCACGCTCTTCGTGACTGGTGAGGCGCGACACCATGAGCAGCTGGCGGCGCGCGCTCGCTGCTGCGACCTGCTCCTGGCTGGTCACAGCCAGACGGAACGCGGCTACCTGCCCACGCTGGCGCGGACGCTGGAACCTCATCTGCCCGGTGTGAAGCTGATGGTGAGCAAGGTGGACGCCCCGCCGGCTCGGCCAGCCTGATGCTGAACGCGGGCGCCTTGGCGTCCGATATCCAGACCCGTCCCTTGTATGGGACGTTCAGTGATCGGTCGGCGTCTCGCGGGCCAGCATCGCCGCGCCCAGCAGGCCCGCGTCGTCACCCAGCTCGCTCTTGAGCACCTGGCACTTCTGCAGGCTTGAGGGAAACACGTTCTGCTCCATGCTCTCGCGCACGCGGTGCAGCCACGGCTTGCCCAGGGCCTCGGTCACGCCGCCACCCAGGATCACCGTGGGCAGGCTGAGCACCGTGAGGAAGTTGGCGATGGCCACGCCCAGCAGGTCGGCGGCCGCGTTCACCACGCTGCTCACCAGCGGATCGCCCTTCTGCAGGCACTCGGCGATCACGCCGCTGCCCAACTGGGCGTCCTCGCCATCCTGCTTGAGGAACTCCCGCAGCATGGAGTCGGGATAGTGACCCAGCAGCATGAGCATGCTGCGCACCATGGCCGTTCGGCTGCAGTGCTCCTCGAGCTTGCGATGGCCGGGCCCGGCACCGGGGAACATGACCACATGGCCCACCTCGCCGGCGGTGTGCAACTGGCCGCGGTAGAGCTGGCCGTTGAGAACCATCGCACCACCGATGCCGGTGCCCACCCAGACCGCCAGCAGGTCACCCTTTCCCTTGCCCGCGCCCACGCAGCTCTCGCCGAAGGCGGCCACGTTCACGTCGTTGTCCACCACCACGGGCAGGTCCAGCCTCTTCTCCAGGATCTCCCGCAGCGGCAGCCGCTTCCAGCCCAGATTGCCCGCGTGGATCACCAGCCCCTTGTCCCAGTCCACCGCGCTGGGGGCCCCCACGCCCACAGCGGCCAGGGACTTCATGGGCACCTTCGCCTCGGCGCAGGCCCGCTCGATGCCCTCGACCAGACGGGCCAGCACGCGATCACGGCCCTCGGAGGCCTTGGTCTTGCGCTTGCAGCGACCGAGCACGCGGCCCTTGTCGTCCACCACGCCGATGGCCATGTTGGTGCCACCCAGATCCACGCCCACCACGGGGCCGTTGCGTCGTTCCTTGCCCATGAGCGTCAAGCCTAGCGACCGCCAAACGCCCACCGTTACACTCGCGCCCCGAATGAGCCACGCGCATCCGCTCACCACGCAGGAGGTCGCCCACGTGGCCCGACTGGCCCGACTGGCCATCCCCGCGGATCGGCTCGAGGACCTGCGCGGCGAGCTCTCGAGCGTGCTGGGTCATGTGGCTCGGCTCACGGCCATTCCCATGGAGGGCGTCGAGCCCATGACCACGCCGTTCGAACTGGTCAACCGGCTTGACCCGGACGAGCCTGGCCCATGCCTGGACATCCAGGATCTTCTGCGAAACGCCCCGGCCGTGGAGGGCCGCTGTCTGGCCGTGCCCAAGGTGCTGGCCGAGGAGTCGTGAACATGCCGTTCAGGGACGCCACGGAACTGCGCAACGCGGTGCGATCGCGGCAGGTGAAGGCCGTCGACGCGCTCGAGGCGGTTCTGCAGCGAGCCTTGGCCGCCAACCCCGCGTTGAACGCCTTCCATGAGATCCTGGTGGACGACGCCCGAGCCCAGGCGCAGGCCATCGACCGCACGATCGCCGCGGGGCGGGATCCCGGTCCCATGGCCGGCATTCCATTGGCGGTGAAGGACAACATCACCACGCGGATCGGCCAGACCACCTGCTCCAGCCGCATGCTGCAGGGCTATCGCTCGCCGTTTGACGCCACATGCGTGGAGCGCCTGCAGGCGGCCGGTGCCATCGTGATGGGCAAGACCAACCTGGACGAGTTCGCCATGGGATCCAGCAGCGAACGATGCGCCTGGGGGCCCGTGCGCAATCCGTGGGATCCGTCCCGCGTGCCGGGCGGCAGCAGCGGCGGCAGCGCGGTGGCCGCGGCGGCGGCGCTGTGCGGCGTGGCGCTGGGCAGCGACACCGGCGGCAGCATCCGACAGCCGGCCTCGCTCTGCGGCTGCGTGGGATTCAAGCCCACGTATGGCCGCGTGAGCCGCTGGGGACTGGTCGCCTTTGGCAGCAGCCTGGATCAGGTGGGTCCGCTCACCGCGAGCGTTCGTGACGCGGCGCTCACCTACGCGGTGATGGCGGGCGCGGACCCTCGCGACAGCACCACCGCACCCACCGCGGTCCAGGACCCGCTGGCCGAACTGGACACGCCGGTGCAGGGCCTGCGCGTGGGCGTGCCGCGCCAGTACCTGAGCGCCGACAACGATCCGCGCGTGAACGCCACCGTGCAGGCCTCGCTGGATCGGTTGCGCGGCGCCGGGGCCACGCTGGTGGAGGTGGACCTGCCGCTCACCGATGCCGGCATCAGCACCTACTACGTGATCGCGCCCGCCGAGGCCAGCAGCAACCTGGCCCGGTTTGACGGCATCCGCTACGGCTTCCGCGCCGCGGCCCGCGCCGGGCAGTCGCTCGACGACCTTTACGCCGAGAGCCGAGGCCAGGGCTTCGGCCCCGAGGTGCAGCGTCGCATCATGCTGGGGACCTACGTGCTCAGCGCCGGTTACTACGACGCCTACTACGGCCGCGCGTTGCGGGTGCGAAGGCGGATCAAGGACGAGTTTGACGCCGCGTTCCGCGTGTGCGACGTGATCGCCGGGCCCACCAGCCCCACGCCCGCCTTCGCCATGGGTGGCCTGAAGGATCCGCTGCAGATGTACCTGTGCGACGTGTACACCGTGAACACCAACATCGCCGGCATTCCGGGCATCAGCGTTCCCGTGGGGTTCGCCATGGAAGGCACGCGGCGACTGCCGATCGGCCTGCACCTGCAGGCCCCTGCGATGGAGGATGCACGGCTGCTGCGCGTGGCCGCCATGGTGGAGCGGCTGCATCCCGAGGCGAACGCGCGTCCGCCGCTGCCTTTGGCCTGAGCCTCACAGCGGCCGCTTGACCCGTGCATACTCCTGCAGGGTCTCCCGGAACGATCGCACCAGAGCCTCGGCGCGCGAGGTTCGCTCGCCGAACACGCCCACGCTCGCGGTGACGTCGGTCACGCCCTCCGCGTCGTTGCCGTGCACCACCAGCTCGCCGGGCTCGTCGTGGATGTTGACCAGCGTGAAGCGCCAGCCACCCTCGATCGCCCGCTGGTCCAGGATCGCCGTCTGGCACCGCTTGACCGCCACACCCGCCACGGTGGGGACCTCGCGCCACCGGCCGCTCGCGCCCGCCTGCTCCAGCGGCCGTGCCTCGGCACGCTCCTGCGGAGTCTGGGCGCTGGCCATGGCGTCGATCAGCTGGTTCTCCTCCGCCGGCGTGAGCGTGCGCGCCACGGTCGACGGCTCGCCCGGCATCCGGACGTTGGAGTCCACGGTGGTGCGTTCCGGCTGCATGGAGCATGCGGCCAGGACCAGGATGGCAACGAGTCGCCTCATCAGGTGGCCACGGTAGCACGCCGCGGACTCGCCGACAGGGCCGCGGCGATCACCCTTTGGCCCGCGGCAGGCACGGCCTGCAGGGGCAAGGACCGCAGCGAGATCCGCCGCAGGTCCGCGGACCGGGCGAAACAGGCCCGATGCACCATGAAGCGGATCTGCCGGTGCGTGGTGGCAAACGCCAACGTGGCCCGCAGCGGCCCCACCCGAGCCGCCCCGGAGAGCGTCTTCAGTCTGGCCGGGGTCAGCGCCGCCTTCGCCGGGATCAGCGGCGGCATGAGCAGCCCTTGCCACAGTCCCTCCCGCCGCTCCGTCATCGCCACCCGTCCATCGCGGGTGTCGACCAGCGCGTGGAGCAGGAGCGGCCGTCGGGACAGCCTTGCCTTGGCCGGCGGGATGCGATCCTGCGTGCCCGCCCGCCACGCGCCGCAGAGGGATCGGAGGGGACACGTGCCACACGCCGGTCCGACAGGCGTGCAGACGGTCGCACCAAGCTCCATCAGCGCCTCGTTGGCCACGCCCGGTTCGCGGGCAGCCAGTGCCAAGAGCGTGGCCTGCTCCCAACACCATGCCTGACCGGCCCGATCATCCGCGCGGTCCAACCGGTTGGCCAGGCGGCTGAGCACTCGGGTCACGTTCCCATCCACGATGGGCTCACGAAGTCCGAACCCGATGCTCGCCACGGCGCCGGCCGTGTATCGACCGACTCCCGGCAGCGC
>Ga0169931_10006741_pt1 | contig 17210 bp, 14 predicted proteins | sample Kivu_15m_20L_FD_129675 | JGI IMG/M metagenome (GOLD analysis project Ga0169931, IMG submission 129675) | Freshwater microbial communities from Lake Kivu, Western Province, Rwanda to study Microbial Dark Matter (Phase II) - Kivu_15m_20L... | ecosystem: Environmental > Aquatic > Freshwater > Lake...
GCGGTTGATCTCGTCGGCGAGCACGACGTTCGCGAACAACGGCCCCGGCCGGAACACCAGCTGCCGCTCGCCGCCGCGTTCCTGCAGGATCGGGCCGCCGGTGACGTCGCCCGGCAGCAGGTCCGGCGTGAACTGGATGCGGCGGAACTGCAGGCCGAGCAGCCGGCCGAGCGCCTTGACCAGTTCGGTCTTGCCGAGGCCCGGCAGGCCTTCGAGCAGCAGGTGGCCGCGTGCGCACAAGGCGATCACGCACAGGTCGATCAGGTCCTGCTGGCCGAACAGCACCGCGTTGCAGCCGCGCTGCACCGCCGCCAGCAGGTCGCGACCGCGCGCCACCTGCGCCGGACTGAGCATCGTCGTCATCGAGGTTGTCCTGTCGACGGCTCGCCGCCGCCGGGGAAGAAGCGCTGCACGACCGCGCGATGGCGCGGTGCGAGCTGCAGATGCCACGTGGCGCCGCCGGTGCCCGCACTGCCGGCACCGCCGGCGGCGCCGTTTTGCACCGGGGTCACGTCGGGGGCTTGGAAGCGTTCGCCGATCGGCGTCCACTCGCTCGGGATCGCGGCGCCGGGCGGCAGCACCATCGCCCCGTCGGCACCACCTCGCGCCGAATCGGTCAGGCGCAGCGCCGCGAAGCCCGGCCCGCGGCCGAGGCCGCCTTGGCCGTCGTCGCCACCGCTGGTGCCACCGCTGGTGCCACCGCTGGTGCCACTGCCGGAGCCACTGCCGGAGCCACCACCCGCGACCTTGCCGCCGCCGTCGGCGCCAGCGCCGTCGCCACGGCCCTGGCCGTCGCCCGGCTTGCCGTTTCGCACCACCAGGTGCTTGCCGAGTTCGCCAGCGCGCGCAGCCAACGCCTGCAGCTGTGCCAGCCGCTCCGGCGACAGACCCGCGGCGGCACCCGCCTGCTGGAACTGCCCCGCGGCCTTGGCCAGCGTCTCCGCCAGTTCGCGCAGCGCCGCCGGATCCTGCAGCAGCTGCTGCGGGTCGAGCAGGCCGCCCGGCTGCAACGCGCGCTGCAGCATGCCGGCCAACGCCGGCGGCAAGCCGGTCTCGCCGCCGCCGCGCGCACCCCCACCCCCAGGATCGCCCGCCGCACCGCGCAGCAACGATTCGGCGGCCTTGGCCAGCGCCTGCTGGGCGAGGCGCGCCGCGAAGCCACCTTCGCTGCCGGCGGCGCCAGCGAGCTTCGCCGCGGCCAACAGGCCTTCGCGCGACAGCCGCTGCGACAGTTCGTCGAGCTCGCGCCACTGTGGCTGGCCGCCGCCGTCGACGTGCTGCTGCAGCTGCTGCAGCTTGTCCTGCAGTTCGCGCGCGACCTCCGGCGGCAACGCCCCCTGCTGCAGCAACTCGCCGAGCTGGCTGGACAGCCGGTCGAGCGCTCCAAGGCCAGCGAACGACGCCGGAGCTGGCGCTGGCAAGAGAGCACTCGGCCAGAGCGCCAGCAGCGCTGCGGTCGCCAACGCCAGCGCGGGCCGCAGCAGCAGGTCGCCGACGCGGAGGCGCGGCAGTGCGTCGCGGGTGCGTTCGAGCTGCTGCGCCAGCACCGCCTGCCAGCCGGCGTCGAGCGGCGCCCCTTCCTGCTGCGCGACGAGCAACCCGCCCGCCTGCAGGCGCCGGTCGAGATGCTGGGCGGCGAGCGGCAACGGCAGGCGATCGCGGCGCCAACGCCACCACGAAGCAGCAGCGACCGGCAGGACGGCCACCGCCCACCACGGCTGTGGTGCCACCGTGTGGCCGAGCAGGCGTGCGCCGACGATGCCGACGCTGGCGAGCACCGACACGGCGAGCACCGCCTGCCCGGCCCCCTGCAGCACGGCGGCGCCTGCGACCCGACGAGCGAACGCGGCGATGGCGGTGCGAGGGGTGGGCGGCATGCGAGGGCGCGTGGGACGGCAGAGTAGCAGGTTTATTTGCGTCGCCGCACGATCGCGCGCGGCCCGGCAGCCGACGCCGTCCTGCCAACCGGGGCGGTCATCGCGCCGCGCGTTCGTGTGCGTGCGGATCCGGCGCCACCGCCTCGTCGACGGTCAACGGTTCGACACGCACGAACGGCTGGGCGCGCACCGAGCAGGCGTCGAGGTCGCAGCTGCGGCACCAGGCGCGTTCGCACGGGTCGGTGTGGAAGTCGATGTCGCCGTCGCCAGGCAGCGCACGCAGCACGGTGCGCGCCAGCGCCTCGGCGGTGTCGTGCGCCTTCTCGACCGTCCAGAACTCGGGCACGACCAGGTGCGCACTGACGTGCCGGAAACCGCCGGAACGGATCGCCCGCAGGTGGTGCACGCGGATCACGCCGTCGCGCACGTGGTTGCCGAGCACGGCGACCAGCTGGCGCAGCAGTTCGGGATCTTCGGCGTCGAGCAGCCCGGCGATCGCGCGGGCGACGAGCTTCCAACCGGTGACCAGCAACAGGACGCCCATCGCCGCCGCCACCACCGGGTCGAGCCAGGCGAAGCCGGTGACACGCACGAGTCCGAGCCCGACCAGTACGCCGAGGCTCGTGTAGAAGTCCGAGAGCACGTGGTGGCCGTCGGCTTCGACCGCCGCCGAGTGGTGACGGCGCCCATAGCGCACCAGCACGAGGCCGAGCGCGCCGTTGGCGACGCCGGCACCGGCGGTCAGCAGCAGGCCGAGGTCGAGCTGCTGCGGCCCTTGTCCCTGCAGCAACGCCGAGCCGGCCTGCCACAGGATCATCACCGCGGCGAGGAAGATCAGGCCGCCTTCGAACGCCGCCGAGAAGAACTCGACCTTGCCGTGACCGAACGGATGGTCGCGGTCGGCGGGCTGGCCGGCGTAGGCGACGACGCCGAGCGCGAACGCGGCGGCGACGACGTTGACGATCGACTCGAGCGCGTCGCTGAAGATCGCCTGCGACGACGTCCACTCGTAGGCGAGGAACTTGACGCCCATCAGCACGACGGCGACGACCAGCGACAGCACGACGATGCCGGTGTGGCGGCGGCCGCCGTCGCCGCGGCCCTGCGGTTCTGTTCCGTGGTCGCCGATTCCGTGGTCCTGCACGGCGCGCATCATGCCGAGCGACTGCGGGCCGCGCACCGGTCCAGCGGCGCGCCCTGCGTCACTTGCGCGTGCCGGCGAACACGCCCGGCCCCTGGTGCAGCGTCAGCGACTTCCAATCGGCGCCGAACACCAGCTTGACGTCGGGGTCGAACGCGGCGCGGCACTCGCGTTCGCCCTGGAACTGCAGCCGGAACCGGCCCTGGCCTTCCGCCTGCCCCTGCGCGAACAACTTGCCGTCCTGCGCGGTGACCGCGAGGTCCATGCCGAGGTCGGCGAACGTGAACGTGCCCGCCGCGGCGGCCAGCACCTCGGCCGGGATCGGCAGGTCCTTGGCCTCGGCCTTCTGGATGCCGAGCACGGTGCGCACGATGTCGCGCGCCAGCCGATCGGCGGACGCCTGCGAGCAGTTGCTGATCACTGCGACATGCAGGTCGTCGGGCACGACGTGCAGCAGCTGCGAGTTGAAGCCGTGGATGCCACCGCCGTGCAGGATCACCAACTTGCCGGCGGCCTCGCCCTTCATCAGGCCAAAACCGTAGCCGGTGTCGCGGCCGTCCTTCAGCACGAGCGGCGTCGTCATCGCCGCGTAGCTCTCCGGCTTCACGACCTTGCCGCCGGCCAGCGCCACCGACCAACGCACCAGGTCCTCGCCGGTCGACAGCATCATGCCGGCAGCACCAGGCTGGCTCATGCCGAGCACGGCGTCGTTCGTGCGCACGCCGTCCTCGAAGTCGTAGCCCTGCGCGCGGCCGGGGATCAGTTCGCGGCTGTCGTCGCAGCGTGTGTGCGGCAGTGCCAGGTCCTGCATCAGCGCCGCGATCACGCGCGCGTAGGACGTGCCGTGCACCTTCTCGAGCACCATGCCGAGCAAGTAGTAGCCGGTGTTGTTGTAGGCGAAGTTCGTGCCCGGCTCGAAGTCGAACGGCTGGCCGGCGACCAGCGCCAGCAGCTCCTGGTGCGACAGTTCGAGCGGCTGCTTCTTCTGCCACACCTCGCCGAGGTCGGTGTAGCTCTTGATGCCGCTGCTGTGGTTCAGCAGCTGGCGGATCGTGACCTTCTTGCCCTGCAGCGGGAACTCCGGCACGTACTGCGAGAGGTCGTCGCCCAGCGACAGCTTCTTCTGCTCGACGAGGCGCAGGATCGCGGCAGCGGTGAACTGCTTGGTGATCGAACCGATGCGGAACATCGTGACGCCGGTCGCCGGCACCATGTGTTCGGCCTCGGCGAGCCCATAGCCCTTCGCCAGCACGATGGCAGAGCGCTGCGCGATGCCGACCGAGAAGCCGACCGCGTCGGGCTTCTGCACGCGGGCTGCGATCAGCGCTTCGACCTTCGGCAGCCACGGCTCCTGGGCAGCCAACAGCGACACCGCGCCCAGCGCGGCCAACACCGACGAGAACGAACGCAGGATGGCGGGCGCTGGGATCATCGAAAAGACGCTACGGAACTCAGCGCCCGGCGGTCAACAACACCGCGTTCAGCAGCAGCAGGTTCAGCCCGTCGGCGAACGCGCGCACGTTCGGGTCCTCGGCGAAGGCGACGACGTGGCCGCGGCCGCGCGGCTGGTGCACGAGGTAGGCCTTCTGCGGCAGCTGGCGGCGGCCGTCGTCGAACACGAAGCCCGCCTGCACAAGTTCTTCGGCGCGAGCGTAGATGGCGACGTTGGTGCCGCGGTCGAGCTTGACCGGCGTCAGGATGTTGGCGCTGTCGTGCACGACGCTGGCGGTGCCGCGGTAGCCGAAGCCGAGCCAGTGCTCGCCGTCGACCTGCACCTGCAGGATCGCGCCGGGCGTCGACGGCGGCGCTTCCTTGTCGGGCCGGATCGCCGCCTCGTAGTCGAACGGCACCGCGGCCTCGGCGCCCTTCGCCACCGTCGCCTCCCCCTTCGGCGCGCCGTCCTTCGCGGCCTCGCCCGCGGGCTGATCCGCCGGCTTCTCGCCCGCCGCCTTCTCGCCCGCCGGCTTGTCCGCCGCCTTCTTGCCCACCTGCCGCGGCTCCGCCTCGCTGGCCAGCAAGCCGACGTCCTTGTCCATCAGCCAGCGCGACGCCGAACCGAGCGTGACCAGCACACCGCCGCGTTCGACGAAGCCCTGGATCGCCGCCGTGCCGCGCTTGCCGAGCACGTCGGCGTAGTCGCCACCTTCGGGCAGGATCAGCACGGTGAAGCGGTCGAGTTCGACGCGGCCGAGCTCGTGCGTGCGCAGCGGCGTCACCGGCACGCCGTAGCGCTGCTCGAGCAGATAGCGCAACCAACCAGCACTGTTGGCGACGACCGGCCGGTCCCACGCCATCGCCACGCGCGGCACCTTCAACGTCAGCCCTTCGTCGGTGCCGAAGTCGGGCCCGCGTTCGATCCACGAACTGTCGGCGCAGTACGGCGACACGCCGTGCGCGGCAGCGAGCTCGCGCATGCGCGCGTGCAGGTCGTTGGGCTGCCCGTGCACACGCACGACGTACGAACCGGCCGGGTACTCGACGCCATCGAGCACGAACGGCTCGTCGATGCAGCGCGCGACGACGCCAAGCCGCAGCAGTTCGGCGAGCAGTGCGGCGGCGCCGTTCTGGCCCCAGGCGACGACGTAGGCGACCTGCGGCGGCGCTTCGCGCAGCGGCGGCGCCCCCGCGTTCGCTTCGCCGGCGCGCAGCACCTGCAGCGGACCGGCCACCCGTTCGCCGAGTGCATACGCGTCGACGCCGAACAGCAGCGGCAGCGCCCACGCCGTCAGGTCGTAGAACTCGAGGCTGCGGCGCTTCTGCTCGCGCTGCTTCTGCTCGGCGAGGAACTCCGGCTCCATGTCGAAGTGCGGCTGCAGCAGCACCGTCGCCAGCGCACTCGCCGGCTGGTCCATCGCCACCACGTAGCTGCCGGCCGCGAACGCCACCGGCGCCGCCGCGTCGGCCGCCTTCGCCCGCAGCGACTTCGCCGGCGCCGTGAACGGCTGCGTCGTGCGCTGCACCTCGATGCCCTGCGCCAGCAGCAGGTTCATCAACCGCGCGAGCCGCGTGCGATCCCCCAGGTCGAGGAACACGTAGGCCTTGACCGGACCGTCGGTGCCGCGCGCGACGCCGGCGCGACGATGCTGCAGGAACGCGCGCAGCGCCTCCTTCGGCGCCGACGCCAGCGTCTCCAGCGTCGCCATCGACGCCACCGCGTGGCGCATGACGCCATCGCGGTAGTGCAGCAGCTGCTCGTCGCGGCGGCGGTAGACGAGACCGCGCGCACTCGCCATCTCGAACGTCATGCCGATGCTGCCGTGGAACGTCGGCCAGCCTTCGCCATAGCCCGGATAGAAGCTGTCGTACGATTCGCGCGTGAAGTAGCTGAAGCCGTAGCGGTCGAACCAGCGCGCGTTGTTGCGGCCGTAGCGGACGAGCCATTCGCGCTGCGTGCCGGTGATCTCGCGGTTCACCGGCTGCGCGGGCGGCGGGAAGTAGTAGCTCGAGTTGCCGCCCATCTCGTGCAGGTCGACGTAGAGCAGCGGCCAGAACGACAGGAACGTGCGCACGCGTGCCTGCGTCTCCGGCTGCGTCATCGCGAACCAGTCGCGGTTCATGTCGAACAGCGCGTGGTTGACGCGGCCGCCGGGCCACGGCTGGCTGTGTTCGGCGCCGAGCGGCGTCGCGTCCGGCCAGCGCCCGCGCGCCGCCCGCGTCGAGTGCACGAAGCGATCGCGGCCATCGGGGTTCTGCAGCGGATCGACGCCGAGCAGCAGTTCCTTCGTCACCCGTTCGACCAGCGGATCGCCTTGCGCCGCCAGCAGGTGGTAGAGCACGAACGTCGCCGCGTCGGTGCCCGACGGCTCGTCGCCGTGCACGCAGTTGGCGAGCCAGCCGACCGCCGGCAGATCGCCGACCAGCGCGTCGGCGTCGGCGTCGGCGAGCCCGCGCGGATCGGCGAGGCGCTGCATGCCGCGCTGGATCGCGTCGGTGCGCTGCAGGTTGGCCGCGGTGCCGACCAGCGCGTAGTAGAGCGTGCGCCCTTCCCAGCTCTTGCCGTACGGCACGAGCCGCAGCCGTTCCGGCGCCGCCGCCGCCAGCGCCTGCAGGTACCTCTCGACCTCTCTGTGCGACGACACCTCGCTGCCCCAGTCGTGGCCGACGACCTGCTGCAGCGTCGGGATGCGCGCGTCGTAGCGCACGCCGGCGAAGAACGGCGTCGACGGCAGCAGGGCCGGGTCCGGCACCTGGGCTCGCAGGCCGGCGAGCAGCGATGAAGCGACGACGAACGAACGCAGCCAGCGGGACGAGGCGGACGAGGACATGCCCTCACGATGCTACGCGCTCTCCCACCGCAGCGCGCGCAGCAGCCGGCTTGCACCATATGCTGGCCCCGCGCGCTGCGCCAACGAGCCGCGGCGATCGTCACCCGGCCATGCCCGTCGCTATCCTCCGGCAAATGGTCCGACCCTATCTTCTCGTCGCCCTGTTCTCGTTGTCGACCTGCCTCGGCCTCCGGGCCCAGATCACGGCACCGCCCGAACCCACCGCCCCCGCGACCGCACCGCTGCGCATCGGCGTTCTGGGGGCCAGCGTGTCGGACGGGTTCGGCTGCCGGCTCCGCGAGACGCGCGCCGACGGCGTCTACCAAGCCGAGTTCGGCATGGCGTCGATACTGCAACTGGTCTGCGGGGACCGGCCGCTGCAGATCGAGGACCAGGCCAGCAGCAGCATGTTCTCGAACCCCAAGAAGCGCGGTGGCGACGCCGCCGCCGCGGTAGCGAAGTCCGAGCCGCAGGCCGTCGTCGCCCTCGACTACCTGTTCTGGTACTGCTACGGCTGGCACGGCAATGAGGACCAGCCCGAGCAGACCGAGGCTACGCGCCTCGCCGTGTTCGAGCAGGGCCTGGCCGAACTGGCGAAGTTCGAGGTGCCGGTCGTGGTCGGCGACATCCCGGACATGTCGCGCGCGGTCGGCAAGATGCTGAGAGCCTCGCAGATGCCGCCGCTCGCGTCGATCGCGGCCGCCAACGCGCGCCTCGCGGCCTGGGCCAAGGAGCGTCCGAACGTGCGGGTCGTGCCGCTGTCGAAGATGATCCAGCAGCTGCACGACGAGAAGGTCGTCGAGGTCGCCGGCAAACGCTTCGCCGCCACCGCCGAGCAACCGCTGCTGCAGCGCGACGACCTGCACGCGACGCCGGCGGGGCTGGCGGCGATCGCGTGCGTGCTGGTCGACGAGCTGGCGCAGGCGAAGCCCGAGTTCGGGCTGCCGCGCGGGGTCGACCCGGCGGCGGTGATCCTGCGGGCCAAAGCCCTGCTGGTGAAGCAGGCGGCGCCGCCGGCCAAGGGTGAGCCGGCGAAGTCGGACAAGTGAGCTGGGACCGAACCGGCCGCAGCCCAGCCCTCGCAGCACGTGCTGCGTAGACTGCTGCCCGCCATGCCGCTGCCACACTGCCTTGTCGTCGCCGCCCTCGCCCTGCCCACCGCGGCACTCGCGCAGCAGCCGGTGTGGCAGCCGATGCAGGGCCCGGGCGACGCGCCGCCGAGCCTCGCGCAGAGCACCTACGACCCGCTGCGCCACCGCACCGTCGCCGTCGATGCGAACCGGGTGGTCGAGTTCGACCGGGCGCGCTGGCGTCAGCGCGGCGGCGGCACCGGCTTCGAATACTCGGCCGTGGCCTTCGATCGCCTACGCGACGTCACCGTCGCGTTCGGCGGCAGCTTGCCATTCTTCGCCGACGCGGGCACCCGCGAATGGAATGGCAGTAGCTGGACGCTGCGCACCTTGCCGCTGTCGCCGCCGGGCCGCTCGCGCGCGGCGATGGCCTTCGATCGGATCCGTTCGCGCCTCGTCTTGTTCGGCGGCCAGGACGTGCTGTCCCAGAAGCTCGCCGACACCTGGGAGTACGACGGCACGACGTGGACGCCGATCGCGCCCCCGGCGGGCCCATCGCGCGCTCGCTGCACACGATGACCTGGGATCCGCAGCGCGGCGTCGTCGTGCTGTACGGCGGCCTGACCTCGGTGTGGGCGAACGACACGTGGGAGTGGAACGGCAGCACGTGGACCCAGCACGGCAGCGGCCCGGCGGAGGTGCCGCAGGTGCTCGCCTACGACGAAACCCGCGGTCGCTGTGTGCTGCTCGCCAAGGCGCCCGCGGCATTCCAGACGAGCACGTGGGAACGCGTCGGCACGACGTGGACGCAGGTGCTGTCGACGACGCCGATCGTGGTGCCGCAGGGCGGCGGCTGCTTCGACAAAGTGCTCGGCGCCGTCGTCGCGTCCGGCACGGACCTCGATCTGCAACCGCGCACCTGGAGCTGGAACGGCAGCAGCTGGCAATCGCGCACCACCACCTCGGGCCCGCTCGTGACCGCAGGGCCGTCGCTGGCCGCGTGTCCGCTGCGCCAGAGCCTCGTGCGCTATGGCATCGGCTCGGTGTTCCAACAGAACACGGCGACGTGGGAGTTCACCGGCGGCTTGTGGCGCACCGTGCCGACGAGCACGCAGCCGCCGCTCGACCTGATGTGGCCGAGCCTCGCCACCGAACCCGCCGGCAGCGTCCTGCTGTTCGGCGGCATCACCGCCGGCGTCGCCAGCAACACCACGTGACGCTTCACCGGCACCGATTGGCAGGTGTTGGCTGCGACGAACGCGCCACCGCCGCGGTCGCAGCACGGCATGACGCTCGCACCGACCATGGGCGGCGTGCTGCTGTTCGGCGGCCTCGGCACGAACGGCGCGCCACTCGGCGACACCTGGCTGTGGAACGGTGCGACCTGGAGCCAGCTCGCACCGGCGACGTCGCCGTCGCCGCGCGCGCGCGGCGATGGTGTTCGATGCGACGCGGCAACGCACGGTGGTCACCGGCGGCTTCGAACTGGTCACGGGCGGCTCGATCGGTGCGCTCGGCACGTGGGAATGGAACGGCGCCGCATGGACGGCGATCGGCGGCGCGCAGCCGCCCGGCAACAGCGGCCTGCTCGGCGCTTTCGACAGCGTGCTCGCGCGCGTCGTCGTCTACTCCGCTGGCCTCGGTCCGGTCAGCGCGTGGCATCTCGGCGACGCGTCGCTTGCCGCCGCGGACGAATACGGCAGCGGCTGTGCAGGCAGCAGCGGCGCTCCAGGGCTGCGCGCGCTCGGCCTGCCGCGGCAGGGCAACCCGCTGTTCGCGCTGCAGGCGATGTCGCTGCGGCCGCAAGCACCGGTGGTGTTCGCGATCGGCGCGCAACCGGCGAACGTGCCGCTGACCGCCACCTGCACGCTGCTGGTGACGCCGCCGCTGCTCGCGTTCGCCACCGCCGACGACGCCGGTAGCGCACTGCTGGCGCTGCCGGTGCCGGCGACCAGTGCCTTGCACGGCGCCACGTTCACGGCGCAGGCGGCGGGCCTGGACCCGCTCGGGCCGTTCGTGCCGTTCGTGCCGTTCGCCCCGTTCGTGCTGAGCTCGGGGCTCGCGCTCACCATCGACTGAGAGGCCGAGAGGAAATCAGGATACGGCCTCTCAGAATCATGTTTGGCGGCTGCGTTCGCAGCCGCGCAGAGGCCTCGAGAGGATTCTCTCTCGGCCTCTGAGTTCTGGCGAGAAGAAGCCAGCGTGCGGCCTCTCCGAGTCCTGCTTGGCGGCCGCTTGCGCAGCCGCGCACAGCCTGCGCTCCTCGGTCGTCCGAACGTCGCTCCAGTTCTTGCAGCTCGGAAACTCTTGATGTATATGTGCGCAATCAAACGCGATGGCTGCGAAGCGACGATCTCCAGGGGGACGGACCAAGGCCGAAGCGGTCCAAGCTGGTGGCCCGAAGGCTGTTCGCGGCCAGCGTGCGGCGGGCACGCGCTCCGCTGGAGAACGAGCCGCCCCGTTGCTGCCGTTCCGCTCCGGGCGCGGCGGTGCCCGGATCGGTGCCGGTCGCAAGCCGAAGATCACCGGCCGACCCGGCGTCGACCACCGCGAACGCGCCGCGCTGGCGAAGCGCTTCCCCGTGCACGTGACGCTCAAGCTGCGCAGCGGCCTGCCGCGCTTGCGCAACAAGCGCGAATACGCCGCCCTGCGGGCGGCGTTCGCGGCCGGCTGCGCCCGCAACCTCGCCGGCACCTTCCGCCTCTGCCACTACGCGGTCCTCAACGACCACCTCCACCTGCTCTGCGAGGCCGAATCCCGCGCCGCCCTCTCGCGCGGCTTGCAAGGCCTGCTGATCCGCATCGCCAAGACGCTGAACAAGCTCTGGTCCCGCCGCGGCCGCGTGTTCGCCGATCGCTACCACGACCACATCCTGAAGTCGCCGCGCGAGGTGCGGAACGCGCTGCGCTACCTGTTCGGCAACGCCAAGAAGCACGCGACCGAAGGCCGCGAGGTCCAGGTCACCCAAGTCCTCGACACGTTCACCTCGGCACCGTGGTTCACGGGCTTCCGCGAACACATCACGGTCCTCGGCCTCGAGGCAGTCGTGCGACCGGTGGCCGATGCGCACACGTGGTTGCTGACCGAGGGTTGGCTGCGGCACGGGCGACTGAGCGTGCACGAGGTGCCCAGCACGGCCTGAGGTCGAGAAGAAGTCACGATGCGGCTGCCAGGAGCATGTTTGGCGGCAGCCTTCGCAGTCACGCCGACGCGCGGCTGCGCAACCACCGCTCGTTCTTCCTGCTGCTCCTCTGGCAGCTGCTCGTCGTGTTCGTCGCGGTGCGCATGGCGCGCGCACTCGCCCTGTTCGCATGAACGTCGCCCGCCGGCTGCGGGCACTGGGCCCATCTGCTTTGGCGCTCGCCGGCGCTGGCAGCTACGGCTTCGCGATCGGTGCGGGCAAGAACCTCACCTACGCCCTGCGCAGCCTGGTGAAGTTCCCGCTGCTGCTGGTCGGCACGGCGCTGTTGTGCGGGCTCGCCTGCTTCGTGTTCGCACGCTTCTGCGGCGCGTCGCTGCCGTTCGTCGAGGTGCAGCGCACGAGCTTCGCGCTGCATCGCACGACCGCGATGCTGCTCGGCAGCTTGAGCCCGGTCGCACTGTTCCTCGGCCGCACGATGGCGGCACCGGACGAACGCAGCCTCGGCGGCTACCCGCTGTTCGTCGGCCTCAACATGCTGTTCGTCGCCATCGCCGGCAGCGTCGCCCTGGCGGTGCAGACGCGGAGCCTGTGCCGCGACCACGGCCTGCCGCCGCGACTGGCGGGGCTCGTCACCGGCAGCTGGCTGCTGCTGTCGCTGCTGGTCGGCGGCCAGCTGGCGTTCTGGCTGCGCCCGTTCTTCGGCATCGCGTCGCTCCGCGGCGAGCCGCCGTTCCTGCTCGGCGACGAGCCGACGGTGACCGGCGCGCGCAACTTCTACGAGGTGGTGTGGCAGTTCGTCCGCGGCGCCGATCCCGGCGACTACACGGCCGGGCGGTGAGGCCCTACTTCGCGCGCGGCAGCAGCAGCCAGCCGTGCAGCCCGCGCTGGCGCACTTCCTCGACCGCGTAGGCGCGTTCGACGTGGCCCGCCCACAGCGCCTGGATGTCGGCGTTCGGATAGCGCTGCAGCCGCTCGCGCGCTGACGCGCAGACGAACAACGGCCCGCTGCCGGCGGTCAGGGCACCGACCATCGCGTCGAACCACTGCGGCAACGGCACCCCACCGCCATAGTCGACCCACGCCTTGATCTTGTCCGAGTCGACGTAGAGCTGGTCCTCGGCGCCGATCGTCAGCGCTTCCATGTCGCTGCTGAAGCTGCCGACCAGCAGCGTCACCGGCCCGCGCTGCGCACGCAGTTCCTGCAGGCCGACGACGAACTCCGGGTCGTAGGCGCGCACGAGGCGCGGCGACTGCAGCCACAGCGCGAGTGCCGTGCTGACGACGAGGGCGGCGACGAACGCGCGGCGAGGCAGCGCGTGCAGTGCGGCCAGCACCGCCGGCACCGCGAACGCCATCGCATAGGCGCCGTGTTCGTGCAGGTGGCCTTCGTGCGACAGGATCGACACCGGCAGCGGTGCGTGCAGCAGCAAGGCACCGAGTGCGACCAGGGCCCATGGCCGCGCCTCAGGCTTGCGCAGCGCCAGCACGAGCAGCAGCGACCACGGCACGTACGGCGCGAGCAGTTCCTCCCAGGCGACGGCCGGCACTTCGCTCAGGGCGAAGACCTTGGTCCACGAACCGGCGAACGACGTCGCCGCGGTGAACTGCACGATCGGCGACAGACCGAGGGCCAGCGCGATGCCGGCGACGGCGGCGGCGTGCCCGCAAGCCATCGCGGTGCCGTGGCCGAGCAGCGCGCGCCACGTGCGCGGTGCCTGCGCCAACGCCGCGAGCCACAGCGTCGGCAGCAGGAAGTGGCCGGTGAAGTGCAGCGCGGCCGCGGTGCCGCTGCAGAGGCCGACGAGCAGCGCGGCGGCGACGTGCGGCCGTTGCACGAAGTGCGCGAGCGCCCACCAGGCGACGCCCATCGGCAGCACGAACACGCCGTGGATCTCGGCGGCGGTGGCGAAGAAGAACCACGTCGGCACCAGGGCCAGGGCCAGCGGCAGCCACAGCGCACTCGCCCCGGCCGGCACCAGCGTGCGCGCCGCGCGGTGGCAGGCGCCGAGGCCGAGCGCACTGCCGAGCACTGCCGCGAGCCACAGCACCGTGAACCACGACGCGCCGAGCGGCCGCAGCAGCGAGCCAAACGCGTGCAGCAGCGGCAGGAACAGGAAGTGCCGCGGCAAGGCCCCGACGTCGCCGTCCGGGCCGGCGGCGAGCCACAGCACGAACAGGCGCGTGTCCTCGCCGTGCATCGCGCGCTGGTGCAGCAGCGCGAACGAGGCCCCAGCGCCGAGCGCGACGGCCGCAGTCGCCGACCAACCCGACGCGGCCGTGCGTTCGTTCACAGACCGACCAGCATCACCGCGGCGTCGCTGATCGCGAAGCCGAACGTGTTGATCAGCGGGTCGAAGCTCAGCGCCTGCAGGAACACCTGCACACCGACCAGGTTGGTCGCGACCGGCACCGGATACGGGATGGTGCCGACGTTGGCGGTGCCGTTGATCGGCAGCAGCGCGTCCGGGCTCGCGTGCAGCGGGCAACCGGGCATGCCGAGGAACGTCAGGTCGAGCGACGGCGCGATGCGGGTGAGGCCGAGCGCCAGCACGCCGAAGTCGAGCGGCAGGCGATCGACGATCACGGTCGCCTGGCCGCCGAGCGTCGGCAGCGTCGTCGAACGGTTGCCGGGCACGCCGAGCGAACCGACGCAGCCGACGCCGAGGTGGCCGTAGCCGGCGGCGCTGTTGCCTTGCGAGGTGCCGAAGTGCAGCGCCCCGTTCCACACGCGCGGCGTGAACTGCGTCGACGTCGCCGCCGGGCCGAAGGTCGGCAGCGCCTGCACCAGGCCCGCGGTGATCGTGCAGTCCGGGTAGACGTAGCTCGTCACCGCACCGAGGTTGCTGTACTGCGGCGAGGCGCCGAGCTGCTCGATGGCGAGGCCCTGCACGCCGAACGGCAGATGGATCGGCAGCGGGAACGACACGAACGTGCGCTGGTTGCCACCGAGCGCCGTCGCCGTCGCGGTGCCGACCTGGCGCCACGCGGCCGCGTTGTCGACCGCACCGACGTAGGTGCCGGCCTTGTGGAAGACGTTGACGGTGATCGGCGTGCCTACGGCGGCGGCGCTGTTCACGTGCATGCCGCAGACGGTGACGCCGAGCGGGTTGGTGACGTCGAGGTCGAGGAAGTTGGTGCCGCCGGTCGCGGTCGCCGTGATCACCAGGCCGCCCTGGAACGTCGTGTCGGCGGTGCTGGCGACGGCGATGCGCTTCGTCAGCGTGACCGCCGGCTGGCAGTTCCGCTGCACGGTCAGCGACACCGTGACCTCGCTGCAGCCGCTCGGGTAGACGAACACCGGGTTCGGCACCACCGCGTCGGTGGCGCCGTCGCCGTCGAGGTCCCAGGCCCACGTCTGCGGGGCCGGCGACGAGGTGTCGGCGAACTGCAGCGTGTTGGCGCCGATCACCGTGTTGGTGAAGCTCGGCACGACGATGTCGGTCTGCACCAGGTTGGCCTTGGTGACGACGGTGCCGCCGAGCGAGTCGACCATCGTCATCGCGACGGTGAAGTTGCCGCAGCCGTAGGTCCAGCTCGCCGTCGTGCCGTTGCCGTCGATGGTGCCGTCGTTGTCGAAGTCCCACGCCACCAACTGCACGCCGCCCGGATTGCCGGAGGCCACCAGTGCCTCGAACTGCACCAGCAGCGGCGACGCGCCGCGCACCGGCGTCGCCCTGAAGTCGGCGTAGACCGGGCCGTTGACGTAGAACAGCGCGATGTTCGGGTGCCGCAGGTTGCCGAGGCCGGCCCCGCCGAACGCCGACGCCGTGGTCGACGCGCGCACGCGCGCACTCGTCATGTTCAGCGTCATCTCGGCGGTCGCATAGGTGTTCGGCAGCGGCGGCACGGGCGTCGCCGGATTGGTGTAGACCGGGTTGGCGCCGACATGGTGCAGCGCCATGCCGTAGCTGCCTTGGGCCAGGAAGAACGGCGGGTTCAGCGTGAACGACGTGCGACCGCCGGTGTGCGTGCGCGTCGCGGTCGCCACCTGCGTCCAGGCCGCGGCGTTCAGTTCGTTGCCGACGGCGGTGCCGCCGAGCGCGGTCACGAACACGGTCAGCGTGCCGTTGGTGCCGGCGGCGGTGTTCAGGTTGCAGTCGATCTGCCGCACGACGAGACCCGTCGCCGAGGTCACCGCGACGTCGAACAACGCGGTCGCAGCGGCGTTGGTGCCACCGAGCTGCAGCCCGCCGACGAACGTCGACGTGACCGGCGATTGAGCCAAGGCGGCGACGGTGACGAACAGCGCGACCAGGGCGCGGACGAGTGGATTCATCATGGGCAGGCTCCGGACGAGAGCGGCGACTATGTTGCGACCGCCCCGTGCTGTCGAGGGCTCTTCGCCGGCCGCTGTCCCGCATCGAGATGCCCCCCACCCTGCAGACCAAAGTGCGCCCCGGCGAAGCCGGCCAGCTGCTGCACGCCTGGCTGTGCGCACGCTTCCGCTACTTCGATGCCGCCGGCTGGTCGGCCCAGCTCGCCGCCGGCCGCGTCGAGCTCGCCGGCAAGCCAGCGCGCGGCGACGAACGGCTCGTCGCCGGCGACCGCATCGCCTTCGCGCCGGCCGCGATCGAACCGGGCCCGACACCCGGGCAGGACGTGCCGGTGCTGTTCGCCGACGACCATCTCGTCGTCGTCGACAAGCCGCCGCACCTGGTGGTGCAGCACGAGGCGGCGTTCCCGCAGTTCACGTTCGTGCCGCGCCTGAACGAACGGCTGCCGCCGACCTACGGGCAGCCGCGGCTCGAGCCCGTGCACCGCCTCGACCGCGAGACCAGCGGGGTGCTGGTGCTGGCGCGTTCGCCAAGGGGATGGCGCGGCATGCAGCGGCAGTTCGAACGGCACGCGGTCGACAAGCGCTACCTCGCGGTCGTGCAAGGCCAGGTCGCCGACGACGAACGCGAACTGGTCGCCGCCATCGGCCTGCACCCGCACAGCGCGCTGCCGACGCGGCGCGCGGTCGTGCCGGACGGCACGACGGGCAGCAAGCCGGCGCGCACGCAGCTGAGCGTGAGGCAGCGCTTCGCCGACGCGACTCTGGTCGAGCTGCACCCCACGACCGGCCGCACGCACCAGCTGCGGGTGCAGCTCGAACACCTCGGGCATGCGATCATCGGCGACAAGCTGTACGGCCACGACGATGCGAGGCACCTGCGCTACCTCGCCCACCTGAAGGCCGACGGCGATCCGCGCTGGCCGGGCGAATGCGCGGTCGGCCGCCAGCTTCTGCACGCATGGCGGCTGGCGTGCCGGCATCCGTGCAGCGGTGAGCCCGTGGTGTTCCAAGCACCGTGGCCGGACGACCTCGCGGCGTTCGTGCAGGCGCGCGGCGGCCACGTCGACTGACGCCGAAGGCCCCACCGCCGACGCCGCGGCGTCAGCGTGGCGGTGGCACCAGCACGTGCCGCATGCCGGCGAGCTTCTTCGCCTGCTCCGGAGTCAGCTTCACCTGCTGCTGGATCTGCCGCATCCACTGCAGCTGCACGCGCAGTGCATTCGTCGCGCAGCCGCTGCGGAACATGCGCAGCTGCAGTTCGCGCGCGTCGCTGCGTTGATTCCACAGCTCCGGCGCCGCCATCGCCTGCGCCAGCACCGTGCGCACCTGCGCCGTCGCGGCTTCGTCGAGGCCGAGCTGCTGGGCGAGGCGGCTGCTGGCGCTGCGCGCGAAGTCGGCAGCGTCCTTGGCCGGCACCGGCACCGAGCTCGATTGCGTGA
>Ga0169931_10006742_pt1 | contig 17207 bp, 5 predicted proteins | sample Kivu_15m_20L_FD_129675 | JGI IMG/M metagenome (GOLD analysis project Ga0169931, IMG submission 129675) | Freshwater microbial communities from Lake Kivu, Western Province, Rwanda to study Microbial Dark Matter (Phase II) - Kivu_15m_20L... | ecosystem: Environmental > Aquatic > Freshwater > Lake ...
AAGATGAGAAAAAGTCCTAAGAATCTAAGAAAAACTAACCTGAAAAGGCAACTCCAAGAACCGAGCCAGAAAAAGCAGCTCCAGCGAGTCCTAAGCCTTCGTCTTAGTAAGCAAAAAAAGATGGGAAAAAAGATGAGAAAAAGTCCTAAGAATCTAAGAAAAACAGTACTTTTTTAGATTAAATTAATAAAGACATTAATTAATTAACATAACTTTAAAGACGTTAAAAAATAATTCAATAGAAACAAAAATAATAAAAAAACATTAATGATTTTCGATAGTTAAAAGTTTTAGATTAAATTAATAAAAAAAATCAAGCTTCGTTGATAAATTAAGAAAAAATTATCTACTAGGAGACCAAACAGCAAATCAACTCCAGTTAGTCTAAAAACGACGAGAAAAAATTATTAGATGTGTAGTAAAAGTCTAAAACTATTCATAAAGAAAGCTTAAGTAAACTATAGCCAGTCGTAAAGAAAGTTGTCAATAGTTGATTTTTACAACCTATGTCTAAATTGTTATAGTAAATATTTTTTGCAAATTTAATCTATTTAAAAAATCATTAATTATTCGAATTTATATAACTAAACGCTGTTTATAATTTTATGGAAGATAACTAATCTTAAAGCTATAGCGAATCGAGAATCTAATCTTTGAGAAAATAAATTTAGGTTTCAAAGAATTAATTACTCCAGCTTGCATATAATGAAGGTAATCACCACATTACGTAGAGAAACTTCTCAGCAAAATCGATTAATTTAATCTAAAAGGATGCTAATCAATAGGTCAGCAAAATTTTTATGATGCTATAGTATATTTGAATGAGGCTTAAAAAGTCCTATAGTATGCAGCAGGTTGCGGACAAACTATATAAAGAATGCTTATAATAACAACCTTGCACAATCAAGCCTGCGCCTATCAAAGAATCTGGGAACTTCCAAAATCAGCAGATTATATTTAAGCCATCACTTACAATATAACATCCTTCATTAATAATTAGCTAGCCTTTTCCTTTAATGTTTAAAACTTGTCTAAACAAAACTTGCATAATTCAAAGATTTCAATCTACTTTACCAACAAATTACAGCTGATTTTATGCCATCTTCAGTTTTGCGCGGTAAGTTCTCAAGTTAAATTGCATGAAAGTGCTCTTATTTCAGCTTAAAAAGCACTTTCTTTGTTAAAAAGCTACTGTGAATAGCTTCACACTTATGAAAAAGTAATCGAAATAGAGGGACGTACATAAACTTAAAAGAATCTATTATATGATTTACAGAATATAAGAAACTTTCAAAATTAGACTGTAGCTGACACATAGAAAAATATCGATAAATTGCTTTATAAAGCTAAAAAATCTATCGCAGCGTTTCAGAAAAAATTAATGTTTCCCTCTGCAAACTTGACTAAAATGTAACAAAAAGAACTTTAATCATTTTCCTTAGGTCAATTAATGCAGGTATCTCCTGTCACGTTAAAAAAAATGCAAGAAAAACTAAATCTATCTTTAGAAATATCGTATCTAAAAAAAATCTATAAAGCTATTTACATTTCGATAGCCCATTTTACGATAGCAACAGAATTAAGACTAATCGCTAATTAAAAATATGGAGTCTAATCTTAGTTTAAAAAACTATCTAAAGAGTATAAATAATCAGAAGTTCATCATTTAGTTGCGCTAATAACCGTATCTCTTTACGTACCATGCTATACTAAATATTTTGATCATATCTTGAATAGCTTTAAAAATCACTATCAAATAGATTTAACTCAAACCAGCGACTTGTCTATAAGCTAAGAATAAATTCATAGATTTGATGATGATCTCATACATTTAGAAATACAGAGTGTTTCACAAAGAGATTCAGACCTTCACTTACAAAAAACTAACTACGATGATGCGAGTAGCAAAATATGTTCTCAAACTAGAAATGATATTACTCGACAGACATAAAAATCTAATGTTTCCTCAACTAATGATAGAATAAATAATCGAACTCTTCAAGATTTGACTGCAGGTGGAAGTGCCTCAAGTTCCTAAAGATTGTCTGATGTTAAAAAAATGTTAAGAACAGCCAGAGAATCATAAGCTAGACCATCTAAAAAAGTTTAAAAAATTAAGAAAAAAATAATATAGCACACTTCTCGAGATAGAAAAATAGTAGTCATATAAAAAACATCAAAAAGTAAATCTAAGCTTAAGAAAAGTGATCAAACTTTTCGACGAAGCAAATCAAAAAAAAGTTTTTACGAATAATCTTAAGAAAAAGTAATACATTGCTTCCAGTATGACAATGGCAACAAAAAAATGTTAAAGAAAAGATTAAAAACAAGTAAAGATCACATCGACGAAGAAATTTATAAAAAAAGTAACTCTAAAGCTTGTAATTTGAAATAAAAAAAATCATTAGAACATCATCAAAACTACGAAATAAAAAAAAATCAATTTAGCAATACGATAAAAGATATTTATACTTAGTTTCCGAAAAATGCAAAAAAATATAAGAGCCCTTAACTAAATACAAGCCGATCACAAAAGAATGTATTAAAGCGATTGACATGACAAATATTCGAATGTTATATCTTACTTTTTATGATTAAAGCATACTTTAACAAACAAATGATATTATCATATTCGAGAGTTCAGTTTTTTCTATATGTAATGCTGACTAGGTTTACCGCTGATTTTTAGATCTCCATAGCGATATGATTCCCAGATGTAGGTAGAAATGAAGGCTAATTGTTAATACATTTGTTTTGCATTTTCGATTTTTCTTAGCTACAGGACCTTTGTAAGATATCGATCGATTAAATTTGATTCGTTTTTGCTAAACTCAGAAAGTTCTTTTTCAGATATTTTTTTGTTTTTTCGATGAGATTTAGAACTTGTGTTCTGCAAAATATTTTTTTTATTACTCATTTATAGAAGCCTATTTCAAGCGGGCTCACATAAGCAAAGGCTTTATTTATATAAGCAGTATGACAATTCTAACAGTTCTAATAAAATTTAATATCTCATCAATTTATGTAAAATTTTCCACTTTTTAGTATTAATTGTTACAAACATTTGCCTTATTCTTGAGGTTTTATTAGGTTATTTTTATTGAGTTAGGAGAGAGATGGATAATTAGATATTAATTATTTTTAAAATTGATAAAGAAGAGATGGTATTAACTGCTACCCAACAAAAACAGCTAAACAAGGATATTTTAGAATATTTGGTAAAGAATTAGTATAAGGCAACAGCCGAACAGTTCGCGACTGAAATATAGGTCAGCTTATCCGATATCGACCCTGAGAGCAACAAATTATAGGTGAAATGGAAATCGATCCTCACTCTTCAAAAAAAGATAACAAAACTCGAATAAGAGAATACAGGACTTAAGTAATAAATATAAAAACTGCCTAACAAAAAAGCTACTAATACTAATGCTTCAGATTTGTTCATGCTCAAACAGCCTCCTAAATATGAAATGAAGGGACATAAGAGCAGTATCACTTCAATGGCATTCCATCCGCAATTTACACAATTAGCAACTTCCTCGGAAGATGGATCCATCAAAATATGGTAGTTTTAGACTGGAGATTTTTAAAGAACTCTTAAAGGTCACACAAGTATCAATATTCTCATTTAGATCCTGTCAACTGCGTGAATTACGATAAGCAAGGAAAGTATCTAGCTTCTTCATCTTCAGATCTCACAATAAAATTATGGGATCTTAACAACGATTATCTTTGTTTCAAGACTCTTTTCGGACACAACCACAATGTATCCTATGTCGGCTTTACTCCCTAGGGCGATTCAGTGATTTCAAGCTCTAGAGACAAAACAATAAAACTTTGGTAAACAAGCACTGGATACTGCAAAAAAACATATGTAGGTCATGAGGGATGGGTGAGAAAAGTAGCACTAACTCAAGATGGCAAAAGCTTTGCATCTGTGTCCGATGATCAAAGTATTATCTTTTGGAATATCGCAAAATAAACTCCTGTAAATAGATTTTTCGCCCACGACAATGTAATCTAAACTTTGCTTTTAATCTAAGGAGACCAAAGTTCTAAGCTTATTAACGCATAGTTTTTAAAACACAAATTTACTCCATAGATCAAAATGAACGCATTAAAACAGCTGAATGCATAAGGAAAGTAAGGTTTAAATAATTATTTTCAAACTTTTGTTTTAAGCGCAGGCAGAGATAAATTAATTAAACTATTTATCTTGCAAACAGGCGAGCTATTGCATACTTTTTATGGGCATGATAATTGGGTTCGAGGACTTTCTTTACATTTCTCAGGGAATTATTTGTACTCTGCTTCTGATGATAGAAGCATTAGAATTTGGGATATGAATTTCGGCAAGGAGAAGAAAAAAATATAGGCTCACTAGCATTTCATTTCAACTGTTCTTTTTAACTAAAAATATGGTATTGTAGCTTCAGGTGGCAACGACCTAGCTGTTAAAATTTGGCATTTAAAAGCTATATGATATTTTTAGTGTTTATATATGAATCTTCATCATTAAATAGTATTTTTTTCATCTTAATAAGGCTTATTTATAGCATTATATTTGTTTTTATTGAAACTACACATCTACTTATAAGAAAGTAGAACTACTGATATCTTCAAAAAAATAATAGATCAGTATTAGTTAGATTCTCATCTTATATTGAATCAAAGAATATATGAGATATAATTTAAAGATGGAGCGAACCTAAATAAAAGTAAAAAATAGCCAAAGAATTGCTAGAAGAGAGCAAATAATTCAATAAAGAAAAGCCAACTGGATTACACCACCTAAGTATTGTGATGGCAAATCACTCTACAACACATATTACCGATAATAACGTAGACTAGGCTATGACTACAATAGCAATTCAAATAGAACTCTCAAATGGATGCAGCAATAGTTTAACTATAACATGGGAAACTATCTTGGCAAAGGAACTTATATTAAAAAAATGGGAAGAATGGACAAGATAAAAAGGAATTAAAAACTCGGTTTTAAGCCTGAAATCAATCCGCTCATTAGAATATTCAGCAAAATAGAAAAGCTTGCTCAACTAACGATCAAACAAGAAGCTTTAAAGTCTATAAAATCATATTGATATTCATACTTTTTCTTTCTATTCATAAAACATATAATAGACCTTAAAAGTTTCAGAATTCATGTTTTTTAAATAAAATTTTATTTAATAAATCTTAGACAATCTTTTGAAGATTTTATTTTAATCTAATTAAAAAGATAAGCTATAAGCATTTAATAAAAATAAACTAGTCTTTTGTTATATTTTATTAAGGTCTAAATGAAAAAAAGAATCGCAATCAACCAGCTTAAAGCTCAAATCAGTCTTTTACAAAAATAATTGACTGTTCTATAGGGCGACAATCCCTCACCATCTCGCAGCAAAAGCAAAGATATTGGGTCTAAAAAAGGCAGTCAAGATCGTATCTATAGAAGTCCTACTTTTTGGGGCGGCAATCCCATCTTGCATTAAAATAAATATTCCCCTTAAAAAGTAAAAAAGTAAGAATCTAAATCTAGGAGCTAAACAAAATAGCAAGCAAAAAGATCAATTTCTCCAAGACTTAGACAACTTCATAATATAATTAATCTGAAATCCTACTAAAAGCCGAAGGTTTCATATTAAAGGTAAAAAGACATTTTAATCACATCATCTCGTAAAAAAAGTACTTAAAGAATAGTGAAAACAAAACGATTTTAAAATTCATAGTTCGGAAATAAAAAATATGAACAAATAAAAGATAAAACAATAAGAACATACACGCAAAAACCTACTGACATAATTTTAAACCCTTAGTCTTCTAAAAGTAAAGGAATAAAAGTTTTCCATATTTAAAAATCACCTTAAAAAATGCTTACAGAAAACCCTCACTCTAATCCAAGACTAGTGGTGTTTAATAGTAAACCTGTTGTTTTGTAACGCAAGAAAATCTATCAATAGAAAAATACTTCAAAGATAAATTTGACCCATTCTGCTAAAGATTTGATTTAACTATTTGAAACTAAATCAAGACTCAATATGACTGCACAAAGACCAAAGAAAAGCACTAAAAAACATTTTTCTCAATATTTCGATGATACTTTTATGACTTAAAATATTTGATTACTAACTCTATTATTTAGATAAAGCAATTTTAATTGACTTTGTATACTTATATATGAGGGCTTCAAAAATAACCTCATCCAGAAGTATTTAAAAAGAATACTATGAAGTTTAAAGTATTATAGGAAGAAAAGGAGGTGTGAAAAAACTATATTTGGTCAAGTGGAAGGGCTTTCCATAGAGTCAAAGCACTTGGCAAACTAAAACTGATCTACAATTTGTTAAGCAAATGGTAGAAGAATACGACAAAAAATACCCTGAACCACTATCGGACACCCAAAATTGTAGAATAAGTAAGTCTACTAAAAAAGAAAAGAAAAAATATGAAAGTCTTATGTTAGGCAATTTGTCACTACAAGAAGAAGTCAATATTTAATAAAATTAACGTAGTGTTTAATCGGCTATTTTCAAGCTTGAATCAAAGGGAAATACAAACTGGATAAAAAAATAACCTATAAAAAACATGATCTAAAGACAATCCTAATAAAAAGAAATTTCAGAACTAACTATTTTCTAACCTATTCTTTAATGCAAAATAAAATCAAAAGCATGTGAAACAGCAATCTAAAACATTACTAAATCATCTATAAAGTAATCTGAAATAAACTCGATCTTTGAAAACTTAAGTTACAATCAAAAAAAGCTAACTTAGACAAAAAAAAATAAGCTAAAAGAATAAAGAAAATAACCCAGCGGCAAAAAGAAACAATTGAAAGATAAAATTGCAGATAAAAAAATAAAATAAGAAAACATCAAAAAGAAGAATAAAGTTTAGAAAATTGCTAATATGTCCCTTTCTGAAAAAAATGTAATAAGCTTATCGGAAACATCAGTCAAATAAGAAAGAAATCATGAAAACAACGGTAACCTTATATTTTATTCAGATAACTTACTTTAATTTCAGCAAAACAAATTGTTGATTTCTACCGAAGAGAAAGAGTTAATCGATAAGGCAATCAATCGTTCAAATCCTCAGTCAATCACCTAAGTCAAGCATTAGCATTAGATCAAAAATATCAGAATGCTCATTCCAATCAACAAAGTTCAGCAGGATCAAGAATATTTGATCACTTATCGAAACAATTCAATGGAAATCAAAAGGACTATCGAAATGGTAACTCTTCATCCGGTTTAATTAGTAGATTACCTAGAGAGGGTAGCAATAAATCGATCATGATCATCATTAATACAATCATACTATTATAATTTTTATTACTTGCATCATGTCGTCAGATACTAAAAGAAAAATATAAGAAAATCTTAAGCGGATATCCGATTAATTGCTCAGATGCTAGCAGCTTTCTAAAAAATCTAAAAAGAAGAGACAGTACTAGCCAAAAATTCATACTAACTTTATCGATAGTAAAATTAGTACATCAGATTAAAACAAAAATTAAAAAGTTTAAAGTGAGGCTCTTTCTAAAACAATATCTTTTCCTGAAATGCCAAAAATATAATAAGAATCTAATTAAGATTTTGTTATTGAAAAAATAGCCGACAAAAACATTTAAACAGAAAAAAGCCCTTAGATACATAATGTGAATGATACTTAAAAAGAAAATCAACAATTAAAAGTATAAAATCAAAACTTAGCATCTGAAATTTCGCTGCTTAGAAGCTAAATTGCTCAAAAGAATGCATAATTGCGTGATTCTCAATAAAAAAGTAAAAAATCGCAGTAGCTAACGAAGAAACTAAACTAGAAATTAGTTCAAAATCAATAATAAGCTTAGTAAAAATTCAATTCTTTAAATAAAAAAATTAGATAAAATGACGATCATATGATAAAATTAGGCGAGTGCATAGTGTAATAGCAATCCTTTTCTGAAAAATTAAGATAAGAACTTAAAACTAAATAGACAAAAATGATGTAGACTTTTAATACTCGCTTTAAATAGATAGATGCTCAAAACCTTTTAAAACTTAATTAAATAAGATCCGAACTTGATTTGGAAAAGATTAAATCAGCTTAGCTCTCGAATCGTAGTTACATTTTAGCCTCACAATACAAATAAATTTGCGAGTTAAGTTAAGTGTTCAAATGCAATTATATGAAGATATAAGCTAAATATCTTTTAAAAGCTGCAGAAATATATAAAAAAGACTAGTAGATTAAGATAAGCAAGCGGAGGCAATAGTAATATAGGAATTATGTACAAAAATATAGACAAGATCAGGAATAAATGAATAATACAATTATGGAACTGATTAGTATGATATAGCAATAATTTAAGGATCTACCTAATCTCAAATAATAGAGCTCTTGCTTGCAAAAATTAGGAGATAGAATCACTTTGGTTCAGCGCAAACTGGCGATTATTAATTAAAACTGTTCTAAAAATCACTGTAACTCGCCTAAAATGATAAAATCTAATTCTGATTTGTAACAAAAAAAATAAGAAAATTTCTTTCCATCTAAGACTCACTCAGTGAAGCTAAAAAACATGTCTCAGCAAAGAAAAACTTCTTTAGTTCCAAAGAAACCTTTGTCGATAGTGAACTAATCTGAGAAAAAATAAAAATCCAGTTAAGGCTCTAAATTAAAAAATCGAAAAGTAGCCTCACAACTTAATTTGAGCCTCTAAAATAATGCGGGCAGTCAAGAAAGATAAAGCATCCACCAGCTGCATCAACGTTACACTAAAATGTAATAAAAATATCAGTAGCTATTTGTATAGAATGAAAGATTACTAGACTACATTTCTATTATTAAAAATAAAATACCAAATAAGAATAATGGTCAGAACAAACTTAAATAAAAATCACCATAAAGCATCTTGGATAAAATTACAAACAAAATTAGTCAGATATAGAATAAGCAGGACTGCTGGTCAGAACTTAGCGCAATTGTTAAAGAGCTTAAACGATACATAACATTTTTGAAAATAGAATCGATCGCAGAACACTACGGAGGGCATTCTCATCATCATCATAAGAAAACAGATATTTATCATCATGAAAAGAAAACCTTTTCTGAAGGCGGTGATAGAGATTAGGCTGAAGGTGTTATAGATATTTTTTAGATATACATGTAGGAAAAGATAGTCTCACCTCCTTTTATCGAAACAATCAAGCATAAATAGAAAAAATAAATCAACTAATTTTAAAGATATTTCGAATAAAATAAAGAGCTCTTTTCAGAGATAAGTAGCGTAAAAAATCAATCGCACCAGTCGCATAGATCACTTTTTACGTTCGATAACTTATTAAATCATTATTTTATGCTTAAGAATGAGGAATAACCTGAACGTCAACAGCTCCCAAAGATCATGTATATAAGCTAATAGTACGCTAAGGCTGAAATCTAAGAATAAGAGCGTCTTGACAATCTTTCTGTTTAGAAAATAAAAACTGTCTATTCGAAGCTCAAAGATAAGTACAATGCTCTCTTGAAACTAAGTCTTAAGACTTAGAAATAGAACAAAAAAACCATCAAAAATATCGATAAATTCTATAACGATAAATTAAGTAAAATACGCAAATAATTCAATTAATGTTTTAAAATCATATGTTAAAGATGCACTCCTCATCATTTCAAGAAAAAGACTACAATATCAATAGACAGTCAGGTTTAAATTTAAGATTTTCGTTTAAGAAAAGAAACTTCATCAGTCAGCGATTAATCGATAAAAAATGATAGCTCTGGCGATCTAGCATAATAGATCTATCAAGGGCGGTAAGAGTCTAAGAAAGTGTTAAAAGACAATAAAAACTCAACTCTAATAGAAAGATTAAGTATTGAACTTTAACAAGTAAGCAAAAGATTTTACGATGTAGATTCTTAAAATTTAAATCTAAGAAAACATAACGAGCTGTTAAGAAAAGATTTACAAAAAATGATAGAAGTAGTCAATTAAAAAAATAAAGCAATGTAAACTACGATTCAAAAAGGAAAATAAGATCTCAGTGAATTTATCAGTTTACTAGTAAAAACATAATAAAAAAACAGTCAAAAATAAATATCCTCAAATAAAAATGCTTTTGTTAGAAAAATATCTTCTGAGATATCAAAGAGTTAAATACTGATTGCAACCAAAGTTGACTAATCTGAAATAATAGGATCAAATTTAAAAAATCTTTTCTTTTAATAACTTTCTATTTCTGATAAAACCGGATGGGCTAACGCCTCATAAACTAAACTGAAAGAATTAGTGAAATCAGCTTTTTAAGTATATCGTAAAAAAATATATGAGTAGATAGTAAGTTTTATCAAATCTGAGATAACAGAGCTAAACAAATGCCAAGATGAATAGTGCTGGTACTATATTGAATAGCTTCGACAATAGACTCAGGGTTTATTCAGAGGAGACGATAACGTAAATATTTTGTTTGGGCTTGTCCATGAATTTCTTTCTAAAATCAAGGCTGATAAAGAAAATTATTAAGATGTTGCGAATCTATCAGTGAATTCTAAAGGAGATTAATCTGCCAAGAAAAAATAGCAAGTTTAGCTGACTAATTAGTAAATAAAAGATCTTAAAAATAAATACTAATTGTTATAGGGAAATTTTTAAGCCGTGATTGACTAAAATTAATCGATCTGTGACAAACTTAAGTAACATGAAATAATGGCAAGTTAGCAAAAGAAGCTCATAAACAAGCTTAAAAAATAAATTGATTTCATAACAAATAATCATCCTTCAATAAATACTGTCAAATAAAAAGAGAAAGAATTGTAAGAATATATGAAAAAGGTTGATAGTATAAAAATAGAAAAGGAAAAAGAATTGTAGGAAGTTATGAAATAAGTTGATAGTCTAAAAACAAAATTAAATAAAAACAAAAAGAAAACTGGAGTTTTGATTTATGTATAAGACTGAATGATTCTATAAGTTTTTAATTTAAAATTTGATTTTTTAATCATTTGATAGATCAGTGATCAACGTAGGGTTGTCCTGTTGACATTATCATATGAACATTTTTGGGCGGGGGAAGGTTCAGCTCTAAATATTTATGTCCTTCGATTTAAATTTCTTTAAATCTGTTTGGATATTTTTTTTCGTATTAATCGAGCAAATAACGATTGTCATGCAATAAACTATGAATAATCTGATGATTGGTTTTGTCTGCATCACTTTTAATACGTTAACATGCCTTAAGGCATTCATACCCATCTCCACCTTCAGCAACAAAGCTATGCACTGCTACATTGTAGATTCGATTCATATCTATTTAAGACTAATGAATCCTTATTGTCTCGACTAACACTCTTTCTCCTGGTTTTTTGCTTGCATCCCAAGTGAAACCAATACCTGAAAAACTTGAATATCGACCTGCAAGATTGGGATACTTTGATACACAGTTTTCTAAAGTTTATATTAGTACTTTAGCGGGAACTTTGACTACCACTACTTTATCAAAAATAATATTTTATATAACTCCAAAAGTGATTGCTCCAGCCTCCACAACAGTATCCATTCGGAAATTACCACTATTCATTATTGCAATATCAGCTCTGCTTTCGAATCTGTACATAGACACTATAAATTAAAGATAAGAACTTTGTTCTTTCCTGATTGTGGCAAATGTCAAGTCCATTTTTTGAAGTGTGAAGCAAGCAACTTTTTATTTTTTTGCCTTAAATTTTTAATACATTTCTGAAATGTAGCTATGCAACTAAGGATTGGGTTAAATTTTATGTAAACTGTGATTTACTTATTTGAGCTATACTTCAAAAGCCCATCTTGAATTTTTCACCTTTTGAGACTCGTTTTGCAAATTTTTTTGAATTTTTATTACTGAAAAATATTGGAAATCCTGTCCACTTTTGACCAACAAAGAATCTTTTATCAACTAGTTAACTATCAAATGATCATGACCTCCAAGTATCAAATCGATACCCTAAACTGCTTTTGCTAATTTTTTATCATCGTATCTCATCATGTGAGTCAAAGCGATAATCATATCGCAATTTTGTTAGTTTCTTTGATAATTAACCATTTTCTTAGCAAATTCGATGTAATCCAAGTGTATGCAAATCTACTTTACGCACGGGTAGAGAGTATCTAACCACTAGGCAGCAGTTAAACTGAAAAATCCTATTTTGATGCCGTTTTTATTAATTATATATGTCTCTAGACCTTCTATCAGTCTACGACCTGTTTCTTTGTTTATGATATTGCTTAAAAGCCAAGGAAAACCTGCTTTTTCTGTAAGCTATTTAGATCGAGGTAACGGAAAATCTAAATCGTGATTACCTAAACAAGCAAGATCAACACCTAAGGACTGCAAAGGTTTAACCATATTTTAACCCTAAAATTACGTAGAAAGCAAAGAGGGCGAAAACGCATCGCCGGAGAATAATGTCAGATGATGTTTGTATTTTTGTTTTTCACGATGTAGCAGAGTATTGAAATATGCAGCACCACCTTTGGGTTCGACTTGTCCGGGTTGAATGTTGTAGACATCGTTGAAATGAAAGATAGTAAGAAGTTCTTCTTGTTCGGCTTGCATGCCACTACAACCTTGTTTAAATTTGATTTAATATATTCAATATTTTGACTGAAATGTTCTGGCAAGGAGGCGGAAAGAGAAGAATAAAGGAAAGACTGAGCCAGCACGTATAAATGCCCGAAATCGAGATAGATTACAATAAAATAAGTGGTAATGATGATGAGCTGCTTTACATTTACTACCATAGACGAGATAGACATCAATAAAATTCTGTTGTTATGCATGCGAATTAATATCAAAGACAAAACAGTATAGTAAATAGGCAATAGTTTGAATATTTGAATGATCGATTTCACGAAAATACAGAGTTTAATAAAAATTTAACAAAAGAAAAAGAAAATCACCAAGAAATAGAAAACAAAAACTAAAATCATTAGTACTTCTAAGAAGACAATATGTTTCTGTGATAAAAAAAATTAAAATGATTGTTTTTATGACCCTGGAGTTCAATTTTTTTTATATGTTAGTTTGATGTAACAGTCAAATTTTCTTTCTTATCATAATTTAATCGAATGTTTTTTTGAGATTTTACGTAGTTTATGCTGGAACTCCTTCGAAAATCAATTTACTTTACTGCAAAAGATGTTCTTTAATTATTGTTGGCAAATTTATTTTGAAAAAAAGACTGATTTCTTCTTTCGCAGCTACTACTAAATATGCATTTAAAGATCTGGCCGCTAGATTTCTAAGCACGCTAATCTGCTTGTGCTCTCTGTAAGCTCGAAGAAGTCGATCCAAAAGCATCAAACTTTGTTTATTGAAAGGTCTGGCCAGCATTTCTCTAGTAATGCTCACTGCGAATTCGAACGAAAGTGTGTCCATAAGGCATTTTGTAAGTCCAGGAACCTTAATAAATGAATTTTTACTTCTTTTTCCATAAGCAATACCCTAATTGCAAGTTCTTTGTATTTTACAGGCATTTTGTCTTTCACTTATCTTACGAATGCTTAGCATACTCCAGGCTCAGCCCTAAGAAAATGCTCGAAGAAAAGACTTACGCCTTCGAAATCAAACAGTTAAAGCACGATTTGAATAAAATTAACTTTTGAAAAAAGCTAACGAGCGTAATTCTGCGATGTAGCGTAACGCATGACTTTGTATGCTAGAAATTTTCTAACAATAAAGTGACTTACGAACTATCTATTATCAAGACGAAGTAGTTCTCTAACGAAAATAAGCGCTATTTAAGAATGCTGATCGATCTAAGTTATCTTCTAGAGGATAGGTAGCAAAGGTTACAGATAATCGGAATTATTTAGCATCATTACTAGTATGTCTTCCAACTGTTCTTTCAAAAAAGTTTTAGGCTCTTGAGTGGCCACATGCTCCCATTCGATTATCTACAACCATATAGGACACCCTACTTTGACCACGTATACTACGAACTACAAAATAGCCTTTGTTTTTGCAGTCATCAAAGTGGATACGCAACTCAATTTGCAAATAGCTTCTTTTTGAGCAATAGAAATCACTCTTTGGACCATTTAGCCTCCTTCACTAACTATATTCATAAAATGAATCAAAGTCTCAGGCAGACATATACGGATAAGAGCTTAAAGCTATTCTTACGATGGCTTTTCGGGAAAATTCGAGATAAAAATTTTATAAAGCAAACTGAAATCTTTCAGTTCCTCTATTTTTTAATATAGCCTGCTAATAAGCTACAGAATAGAAAATTTAATAATTGGAAGTGCCAGAATATGTTTAGCCAGTACAGTGAACTATTTTCCCACTATTTTGCGTCTCATTAGTGCTTCTATCATACTGTTTTACACTTATCGATATTTTTACATATCTCCATTTAAAAACGCGATATTAAGCAGCTACCTGTAGCATTTCATCATCGATCCTATTTTCTTTAGACTGCCTATGGCTATCAACAACTAACTGTATATTTCTTTTCCGTGTTCTTAGCTTAGATGATCTTTCATACGAATCATCAGCATTATATCTTCCTCTTAAAAAGAATGATAACTAAAAAGATTCTTGGCTCTTACAGGTTCAGACACGTACTTTTGTACTTCTGTAGGCATATTAAACGAAAAAACATGGTCTTGCATGATTTGTAGTTAATGTGATTTTTTGTATTGTTGGTACATAGTTTTGATTGCCAAGTAGAGTCTGCTCGAAGTGTCATGAAGGGTCTAAATGTAGACGCGTTGAGGAGGACATAATTAGATAGAACGGCAAAGCTACGATATTGATTTTTCAATCATAGCTTATATATATTATTAGCATCTGATGCATAAATTTAGCTATTATTTGACACATTTTTTACATATATGAATTAAATTATCGGCATTTTCTTTCTTTGATATGCAGTATTATTATTTTTTCGATAGCAATGTATTAATACAAAAATCATTAACTGATGGCTATCTCATTCTTCTTAGGTATTTTTTCGCATAGATGTTTGTTTGCGAGAGTATTTCTGCAGCCAACTTGGCGCACAACAGACTCCTGATATGCATAGACCAATCCAACCAAGACCTGACTTTTCACAACATCCAATACAGCTGGCGTTAAATTCGTGGTATTGCTTGGCCTTGCAGCACCATATTGAACAGCAGAGCAAACTGCAGCCTAGACCGGAACACTCGCAGCAACTGCACCACCAGCATCCACACGGTAAACACTGACTCATCACGTTTATTAAATTCAAATACGAATTATAAACCCTTTAAAAAATCAGACTAAGATATCAGTTGGAAAATTAAATTTGAAAATAAGCTTCTAATCACAAAAAAGGATCTAGATAATGATTTTAATTATTGTTAAGAATGGTTAAATGGTCAGATGTAAAAGACAAGGAATTTTTACTGAAAACTAAACATTTGGATACTTAGAGCTATGATTTTATGTTATACAGTTATAGAGCTTAGACTAATATACAAAACATGTTTTTTGTTCTTATATTATGCTTTAAAGAGTAAAAACCCAATGCGACACTTGATTTTTGATCAAAAGTCATAACGTCAATCTGAAGATAACCTTGTATTTTTCTAGTAATTAAAGAGTTTGTATGTCAGTAGTATTGCTTTTAACTCAATACAAATAAATAAACGAATTGTTGTGAAGTCAACAAATAAAAAATCATCCCTTAGCTTCTAGAATATCTAGAAGCAACCGGTTTTTCATTGTTGTGAAAGTGTCCTATTAACAAAAAATTGAATAGGCTCGAATTGTGGGTCGATTTCCTAGCAGCTAGTAAGCTTATCTTCCTCTTCTATCTTCTGATGTTGTTCGAAGGCTGGCACTGGCGGCAGTTTGCGCTGGGGAAGTGAGAACACTTTGCGGATGTCTTCCTTGTTGAGTTTGTGCCTGCGATGGTAGCACTGTACAGCAACATAGAGCTTGACCATTTGTTTCTTACTAATTATTATGCACTCAATATATCTGTTTGGAGATTTATACGACAATATGACACTTTCTGAGCTACACAACAACAAAAACTTAAAAATATAATGGTTAATGCTATAGATGATTAAGACCAGTTTTTTTTAAAGAAGATTGAGTTTGCATGGGGAAAGTTTTTATATAATTAGATTCAACAATAGTGATGAAACAATCCATGCACCATTCTGCCAATGATGATGCTCATATACCAAACTGCTGAATCATACAAATATTCTTAGCACTATCTTCTATGAGTTTAGGAATAAGCCGGAGTCCTATGTATCTAAACTTAACTTTTTGATAGCTGTTGAGATTTGAATATTCACATATTGAAAACATAATTCTTTAATCTTGTGTTTAACAAAAAGTTGTTTTTAAGCTTTTTTGCCATTTTTTTTTTAGAAATATTCTAATTTCGAGAAAATTAGCTTCTAGGGCTGACATTGAAAAACATCTATTTCATTCACAAGAGTGTAAAAATATTAAAAAGAGCATACATAAATTTTTGCATACACAAAATAAAGACCATTATCATAGCTAAATTTAAAGAATTTAAAAAAGGAGCAAAGTAGTCACAGATAATCGTACTTTGTTTCCAAAAATTTTCTTAGTGCGTAAGACAAAATCTATTGATAGTTCTAAGCCAGTTTCTTTCAAAAATTGAGTAGTTTCTATTTCTATTTGAGAATGTTCAGTGAGCATACCTGAGCTATCAAAACGGTTAGTATATATCAAAGAATAGCTTTGGATGCTATAATCATAAGAGAATAGAAAATGCCGGCGAAACATACACTCAAAAATTCAGACAGCCCTTGTAACTTGGTCCTGAATGCTTCTTTAGCTCGGGACAAATCATACAGAACTCCCTAGAAAAGACCAAGAGCATACAACTACTCTCCTGGAAAAAAAGGCAAATATATCGAGGAAGCCGAGAGTCAACCTATGTCATAGAAATTATGCGGACGACTACTATTCGCTTGAAAAGGCGATCTTTTTTTGATACAAGTGATTTTTTGATCATATGCTTATACGACTCATTTTACTATTGATCTTTAAATAAAGCAATCTGAAAAGAAAGAACAAAAAGAAATAATTTCTGGATATAAAACGAGAAGAATGATGTTTGAAAAGGCAAATAAAGAAGCGTAAACCAAAATAGCTATATTGCAACTCTATTGAGTAAGCCTGATCATACTAAGCTATATATTGCATATATACAGATTTCTGATGTAATGA
>Ga0169931_10006745_pt1 | contig 17204 bp, 13 predicted proteins | sample Kivu_15m_20L_FD_129675 | JGI IMG/M metagenome (GOLD analysis project Ga0169931, IMG submission 129675) | Freshwater microbial communities from Lake Kivu, Western Province, Rwanda to study Microbial Dark Matter (Phase II) - Kivu_15m_20L... | ecosystem: Environmental > Aquatic > Freshwater > Lake...
CGGGGTCGTTGCGAGCGGGACCGGCACCGGCCGCACGCACCGCCCGAGCCAGCCGCATCTGGGTGGAGGGGCGTCACGATGCCGAGTTGCTCGAGCACGTGTGGGGCGACGATCTGCGCGAGTTGGGCATCGTGGTCGAACCGCTGCACGGTGCCGACAACCTCGCCCACTCCGTTGCCGAGTTCTGCCCCGGACCACAGCGACGCCTGGGGGTGCTGCTCGATCATCTGGTCGAGGGCTCGAAGGAGTGGCGCCTCGCAGCCACGGTGCGCAACGCCGATGTGCTGGTGACCGGTCACCCCTTCGTCGACGTGTGGGCCGGTATCCGACCCAAGGTCGTGGGCCTCGAGGCGTGGCCCGACATTCCCGTGGGGCGTCCCTGGAAGCAGGGTCTGTGCGAGGCACTGGGTGTGGGCTTCGACGGCTTCTGGCCCCACCTGCGCAATCGTGTGCGCACGTATGCCGACCTACGACCCGAACTGGTCGGTGCGGTCGAACGACTGATCGACTTCGTGTCGATCAGTGAGGACTAGGTCGCAACGCGCGTCCGGAGGGCTGGGCGCAGTACCCGCCGACGCATCGGCACATCGGGCGGTGAAGGCCTCGTTCGGCGCCGACTGAGTTCTCGGTAGGAAAGCGAGCGATTTTCGCTCGCATTCCTACCGAGAAACCTCAGGAACCACCGATGTGGCCGCAACCCAGTCGGGACCGCCCCACAACGACACGTCACCCACTCGTCGACGGTGGGTGCCCGACGCTGCGGGAACTCCAACGGACCATCGAGTCCGCCGCGAAACTGGTGCGAACCCGGCAGAGGCCGAGCGTCACACGAACGCCGAGGCGAACACCAGGGACACGATGGTCATGACCTTGATGAGGATGTTCATGGCCGGACCCGACGTGTCCTTGAACGGGTCGCCCACCGTGTCTCCCACGACCGCCGCCTTGTGCGGTTCGGAACCCTTGCCACCGTGGTGCCCCGCCTCGATGTACTTCTTGGCGTTGTCCCACGCCCCGCCGGCATTGGCCATGTAGATGGCGATGGCGAACCCGCTCACCAGCACGCCGGCGAGCATGGCGCCCAGGGCGTTGACCGAGATGAAGCCGACCACGAGGGGTACCACGACGGCCAGACCGCCGGGGACGAGCATCTCACGCAGCGACGCCTCGGTGGAGATGGCCACGCACCGGGCCGAGTCGGGAACGGCGTCCTCGCGGCCCTCGCGCAGACCCGGAATCTCCCGGAACTGTCGACGCACTTCCTCGATCATCTTGTTGGCGGCACGGCCCACGGCATCGATGGTCAGTGCGGCGAACAGGAACGGCAGGCCCACGCCGATGAACAGGCCGATGAAGGCATCGACCTCGCCGACGTTCAGGTCCAGGTTGCCACCCGCAGCGGCGATGGCGTACTCGAAACTCTTGAACAGCGCCAGGGCGGTGAGAGCGGCCGACCCCACGGCGAAGCCCTTGGCGATGGCGGCGGTGGTGTTGCCCAGTGAGTCGAGGGCGTCGGTGACCTTGCGCACCGACGGGTCGAGGTGGGCCATCTCGGCGATGCCACCGGCATTGTCGGAGATGGGGCCGTAGGCGTCCACCGACACCACCACACCCGTGGTGGCGAGCATGCCGACAGCCGCCACGGCGATGCCGTAGATGCCTCCTGGGACCACAGCCTCACCAAAGGCCTGATCGCCACCCCACCATGCCACGAGCACACCGATGAGGATCAGGGCCACCGAACCCGCCACCGACACCATGCCGGTGGACACACCCGACAGCACCGTGGTGGCCGGACCGGTTTCGGACTGCTTGGCGATCTTCTTCACCGGGCCGAACTGATCTGACGTGTAGTACTCGGCCGTCTTGCCCAGAGCCCACCCGACGATGAGGCCACCGATCACCGAGACGGCGATACCCCACGGCTTGTCGCTGTCGTCGAAGATCAGGTACGCCATGACGACCGTGGCGACCACGGTGAGCGCCATGGCGACGTTCGTGCCGCGGTGCAGGGCCTTGGACAGTGCGTGTGAGTCGGTCGAGTCACCCGCCCGCACGAAGAAGGACCCGATGATCGAGGCGACCATGCCCACCAGGGCGATGGCCATGGGGAACACCAGGTAGCCCAGGTTGTTGCCGATGTTGTCGGCGGTCAGGGCAAGCGCGAACGCGATCAGGGAGATGGGGGCGATGATCGACCCGGCGTACGACTCGAAAAGGTCGGCACCCATACCGGCCACGTCGCCCACGTTGTCGCCCACGTTGTCGGCGATGGTGGCGGGGTTGCGGGGGTCGTCCTCGGGGATACCAGCCTCCACCTTGCCCACCAGGTCGGCACCCACATCGGCGGCCTTGGTGTAGATGCCGCCGCCCACGCGGGAGAACAGGGCGATCGACGAGGCACCCAGACCGAAGGCAGTCACGATCTCGAAGGCTTCGTCGACCTTCAGCCACTCCACGAACAGCAGGTACGTGAAGGTCAGACCCAGCAGGGCCAGACCGGCCACGGTGAAACCCATCACGGCACCCCCGCGGAAGGCGATGGGAAGCGCCTTGCCGGGTCCCTGCTTGGCCGCCTCGGCGGTACGGGCGTTGGCCATGGTGGCCACGGTCATGCCCACGTAGCCAGCTCCGGCGGACAGCACGGCGCCCAGCACGTAGGTGATGGCGGCGAGCGGTGCGATCACGATCGCCAGCAGGATGGCCAGGGCGACCACGAACACCGACACCCAGGCGTACTCCTTGTAGAGGAACGCCCTGGCTCCCTTCTGGATCTCGGTCATCAGGAACACCATGCGGTCGTCACCTGGCGGGGCGGCCTTGACGACCTTGAAGTAGTACGCCGCCAGAACCAGGGCGGCGATCGCCGACAGGCCGGCGAGATAGGGGACGGCGTCCATGGGGATACTCCTCGTGATGACGTCTGGGTAGCCACATGGTGGCCCATGGACCCCCCGCGAGGCGAAACGTACGTCACACCGGGGGAGGTGGGTTCTACCGCAGCCGTCTTCGGGGAGTACGTTGCTTGCCGGATCGTACGACGAACCTCTCAGAGGGAAGGAAGGCCGTCACGCAGATGGCACAGGTACTCGGCACACCACGCGGCCCGGTCACGGGGACGGCCGTGGCTCGCAGCAATCGCCGCCGCAAACCGTTCCTGCTCGACCTGTATGGAACTGCTGTCGGGAAGAAGTACGTCATGGCGATCTCCGGTATCGCCATGATGGGCTTCGTCCTGTTCCACATGATCGGCAACCTGAAGATGTACCAGGGGCAGGGTGACCTCGACGGTTATGCCGCTTTCCTGAAGAAGTTGCTGTACCCGTTGGCGCCGAAGGAGTCGGTGCTGTGGATCCTGCGCCTCGGCCTGCTCTCGATGCTGCTGCTCCACCTGCACGCAGCGTGGTCGCTCACCCAGTTGAACCGCAAGGCGCGACCGGTCAAGTACCAGGGGAGCCGCGACTACCAGATCGCCAACTTCGCCAGCCGCAGCATGCGCTGGAGCGGCATGATCGTGTTGGCGTTCATCGCCTGGCACCTGATGGATCTGACCTTCGGCGTGGTGAACCCCGGGGCGACCGACGGCGAGTTCGTGCGCGAGGACGTGTACGCCAACGTGGTAGCCAGTTTCGAACGTGTGCCCGTGGCCCTGTTCTACGTGGTGGCCAACGTGCTGTTGGGCATCCACCTGTTCCACGGCGTGTGGAGCATCTTCCAGTCGTTGGGCTGGAACAACCCGCGCTTCAACCGCTGGCGCCGAGCCTTTGCCACCGGCTTCGCCGCCGTGGTCGTGGTCGGCAACGTCTCGTTCCCCATCGCCGTGCTCGCCGGCATCGTGAGCGTCTGAGGGAGGTCAACCCATGACTACTGCCACCGACACCCGACTCGACTCGAAGGCTCCCGCCGGGCCTATCGAGGACAAGTGGAACAACTACAAGGCCGACGTCAAGTTGGTGAATCCCAACAACAAGCGCAAGTTCAAGATCATCGTGGTGGGGACCGGCCTGGCCGGCGCCTCGGCAGCGGCGACCCTGGGCGAGTTGGGCTACCAGGTCGAAGCCTTCACCTTCCACGACACGCCCCGCCGGGCGCACTCGATCGCCGCGCAGGGGGGCATCAACGCCGCCAAGAACTACCGCGGTGACGGCGACAGCGTGCATCGCCTGTTCTACGACACCGTGAAGGGCGGCGACTTCCGCAGCCGCGAGTCGAATGTCCACCGCCTCGCCGAGGTGTCCGTGGACATCATCGACCAGATGGTGGCCCAGGGTGTGCCCTTCGCCCGCGAGTACGGCGGCCTGCTCGACAACCGTTCGTTCGGCGGTGCCCAGGTGAGTCGAACCTTCTACGCCCGTGGCCAGACCGGCCAGCAGTTGTTGCTGGGGGCCTATCAGCAGATGGCTCGCCAGATCGGTCTGGGCAACGTGAAACTGTGGAACCGGACCGAGCTGGTCGACGTCGTCGTGATCGACGGCCGTTGCGCCGGCATCGTGGTGCGCGATCTGATGACGGGCCAGATCCAGTCGCACGCCGCACATGCCGTGGTGCTGGCGACGGGTGGGTACGGCAACGCGTTCTTCCTGTCGACGAACGCCATGGCCTGCAACGTGACGGCGGCCTGGCGAGCCCATCGCCGGGGTGCCATGTTCGCCAACCCGTGCTACACGCAGATCCACCCCACCTGCATTCCCCAGAGTGACGACTTCCAGTCGAAGTTGACGCTCATGTCCGAGTCGCTGCGCAACGACGGTCGGGTGTGGGTGCCGGTGAACCCCGACGATCGCCGGGCACCCGACCAGATTCCCGAGAGCGAGCGCGACTATTACCTCGAGCGCCTGTACCCGAGCTTCGGCAACCTGGCGCCCCGCGACATCTCGAGCCGGGCGGCCAAGCGCGCCGTGGACGCCGGGCAGGGTGTGGGGCCGCTGAAGAACGGCGTCTACCTGGACTTCTCGGATTCGATCCGCCGCCTCGGCAAGAACGTGGTCGAGGAGCGCTACGGGAACCTGTTCGAGATGTACGAGCGCATCACCGGTGAGGACCCCTACACCGTGCCGATGCGCATCTACCCCGCCTCCCACTACACGATGGGCGGACTGTGGGTCGACTACGAGTTGATGACCACCATCCCGGGGCTGTACGCCGCTGGCGAGGCCAACTTCTCGGACCACGGCGCAAACCGCCTGGGTGCCTCGGCGCTCATGCAAGGTCTGGCTGACGGGTACTTCGTGCTGCCCTACACCATCGGCAACTACCTGGCACCGATGTTGAACAAGCCGATGCCCGACACCAGTCACCCCGAGTTCACCAAGGTCGAGGCGGCTGCATCCGAGCGGTTCCACCGCTTCCTGTCCATCGGCGGCACCCGTTCCCCGGATTGGTTCCACCGCGAGCTGGGCAAGATCATCTGGGACTACTGCGGTATGGAGCGCACCCAGCAGGGCCTCGAGAAGGCGCTGTCGGAGATCCCGGCCCTGTACGACGAGTTCCGCAAGGACCTCCGGGTCATGGGCGATGGCACCAGCCTGAACCAGACCCTGGAGAAGGCGGGCCGGGTCGAGGACTTCTTCGAACTGGGCATGTTGATGTGCCGCGACGCGCTCGATCGCAACGAGAGTTGCGGCGGGCACTTCCGTGCGGAGTACCAGACCGATGAGGGTGAAGCCCTGCGCGACGACGAGAACTTCGCCCACGTTGCCGCCTGGGAATGGACAGGCGACCCGATGGCCGCCAACCGCCACGCCGAGCCCCTGAACTACGAGTTCGTCCACCTCGCCACCCGGAGCTACAAGTGAGCCACATCGAGAACCTGACCCTGAAGATCTGGCGCCAGAGCGGTCCCGCCGACGGTGGTCGCTTCGAGACCTACCAGATTCCCGAGATCAGCGACGAGGCATCGTTCCTCGAGATGCTCGACATCCTGAACGAACGGTTGATCAACGACAACGCCGAGCCGGTGACCTTCGACCACGACTGCCGAGAGGGCATCTGCGGAACCTGCTCGCTGATGATCAACGGGCAGGCCCACGGACCCGAGAAGGGTACGGCGACCTGCCAGTTGCACATGCGGAAGTTCCGCAGCGGTGCCGAGATCGTCGTGGAGCCGTGGCGAGCCTCGGCCTTCCCGATCATCAAGGACCTGATGGTGGACCGTTCGGCGTTCGACCGCATCGTCGAGTCGGGCGGGTTCATCACCGCACCCACCGGAGGGGCGCCCGACGCCAACCTGATCCCGGTGCCCAAGGCGGTGGCCGACGCGGCGATGGACGCGGCACAGTGCATCGGCTGCGGGGCCTGCGTCGCGGCGTGCCCCAACGGTGCTGCGAACCTGTTCACAGCGGCCAAGATCAGCCACCTGAACCTGCTTCCTCAGGGCCAGGCGGAGCGCTATGCCCGTGTGGAAGCCATGGTCGAGACGATGGACGAGTACTTCGGGTCGTGCACCAACCATGGCGAGTGCGAGGCGGCCTGTCCCAAGAGCATCTCGATCGACGTGATCGCGCTCATGAACAAGGACTACCGCAAGGCCAAGGTGAAGAACCGCAAGGAACTGTCCCGCACCTGATCGTCACGAGAGCCGGGCGGTGTCACGGTTCTCGACCACGAGATCGCCCGCCACCAGGGCGAGCACCAGTGTGACCTCGCCGGGGGTTCCCTCGGGTGCCTTCCACGAGAGTCGTCCCACCCGAACGCACGAGTCGGGAGGGACGTCGCCCGAGAAGCGCCACTGCTGTGTTCCGCCGGGCCAGGTCAGGCGGGCGGTCACCTCGGTCGATTCCTGTGCCACCCTCAGGTCGCTCACCACATGGACGTCGAGGTCGAGTCGGTCACCGGGCGCTATTCGAGCCGGCAGACGGTCGGCGACCACGATCACCGGGCGGCAGGCGTCGACGACGGCCTGGTAGCCCCTTTTGGGGAGCCGTTCGTGGTCGAGGATGCTCCACGTCACGGCGGGCATGGCGTCGGTGAGCGCGAACAGGCAGAACCCGCCGGTGGGGCGGTACTTGAGGCGCCGCAGCGTCTCGATGTGGTGCTTGAGCACCGTGGCCTGGTACTGCTGCGTCGCCTCGCTCCAGGCCTCGAACGTCGAGTGGGCGGCGGGAGGTACGTAGCGGTCGAACTGCCGTTTCTGCAGGGCGTGGTGTCGCTCGAGGTGCTCCCAGTCGAGGTCGGGCCACCTGTCGGGCTCCATGAACGATGCCGAGCAGGGCACGGCCTGTGCGCCGAACTCGCTGACGAACCGCACCAGGCGCGGTGCCGCCGCAGCGAAACGGGGCAGGTCGCGCTCGTCGCCGTGGTACCAGCCGAAGTACAGGTGGCTGTCGGTGCCATCCAGTTGGGGGAGGTGCGGCAGCACACCCGAGTGGGGGATCACGGGTCGCGTGTCGTCGGCGCCCTCGAAGGCTCGCTTCACCCACCGGTCGAGCACGGTCCGGTTCCATGTGGGTAGCTGCTGGCCGGCCATGAAGCGGGCGGCGAGGCGCGCGATGGACGTCTGACGACCGGGGCCCACGTCGAGGGCGAGGGGTTCGTTGTGGCCGCACCACACGGCGATCGAGGGGTGGTGGCCCAGCAGGTCGACCGCCTCGCGCGCCTGGCGCACGGCCTGGCGGCGCACGCTGCGCGCGTACCCCCACTGCAGGGGGAAGTCCTGCCAGACCAGCATTCCCAGTTCGTCGGCGGCGGCGTAGAACTCGGGTCGGGTGATGTGGGCGTGCACCCGGAGGAGGTCGAGGCCCGCCTCCCGGGCCCAGGTCACATCGTTGCGCAGCTGGTCCGGTGTGGCCCGCGCCAGGTGGGCGGTGGTGGGTCCGATATTGGCGCCCTTGACGAACAGGCGCTCGCCGTTGACCGACAGCGTCCAGTCGTTCCAGCCAACCTGTCGCAGCCCCGTCCGCACCCCGTAGCGATGGCTGACCTCGCCGTCGACCTCGACGCTCACCTCCACATCGGTCAAGGCGGCCGGACCCAGTGCCCAGGGCCACCACAGGCGCGGGGCGGCGATGTCGATGGTCCAGTCGACCTCGTTGGCGCCGGTGGCAAGTGAGCGGTCGGTCTCGGCGACCACCCGACCGTCGACCCGCGTGACGATCCGAGCCCGACGAGGCGTATCGCTGTCGAAGCGGGCGTGCAGGCGCAGGTGCGCCTGTTCGGCGTTGGCGTCGCGGCACAGGACGCGCACCCGGTCGATGACCACGGGGCCGGTGGTCTCCAGGCGAACAGGTCTCCACAGGCCACCGGGATTGTCGCTCGGGTCCAGGCAGTCCCAGTGCTGGAACACGCCGGTGATCGAGCGCTTGGCGGCGAGGTCGCCGGGGGGTCGGCAGTCGACCTCGACGGCCACCACGTGGTCGTCGGCCAGACGCGACAGGGCGGTGATGTCGTAGCGGTGCGGAAAGAAGTAGCCCTCCGCATCGCCGAGATAAGCCCCGTCCAGCCACACGTCGGCCTGGTAGAACACGCCTTCGACGACCAGGAACCGACGTTCGCCGGCCAGGGGTGGAGGCGCCGTGAAGTGGCGTCGGTAGAGCACGGGACCGTCCGAGCGTGCGAACGCCTCGTGGTCGCGCCAGTGCCCCGGAACCTCGATGGTGGACCATCGTGTGTCGTCGGCGGAGAGACCGATACCGCTGCGACGCAGTTCGTCGGTTGCGGGTGTGGCCCGCCACGTGCCCGAGAGGTCCATTCGGCGGCAGCGTAGTGGACCCCTCTCCGGGTCGTTACTGCGCTTGCAGGGCGGGCAGCACCTGGCCCACCACGGCCCCTCCGTCGACCACGAACTCGTGCCCGGTCGAGTAGGTCGCATCGGCGAGCAGAAACAGCAGCATCGCCGTCACCTCGGCCGGCTCGCCGATGCGCGCTATCGGTTGGGCCGATGCGAGGTCCTCGCCGAGGCCGGCGATCATCGGCGTGCGGATCGGCCCCGGATGAATGCTGTTGACGCGAATGCCGAGGGAGCCCAGTTCGAGTGCGGCGGTCTTGGTGAGCCCCCGGAGCCCCCACTTCGAGGCGACGTACGCCCCGAGGTTGGAGTAACCCTGCAGGCCGGCGGTGGACGAGATGTTCACGATCGAACCCCCACCGGCCCTCCTGATCGAGGGAACCACCACGTGCATGCCCAGCCAGCACCCGGTGAGATTGATGTCGAGGGTCCGTTGCCAGTCACGCGGGTCGGCCCCCTCGATCGTGCCGAAGGTGACGATGCCGGCGTTGTTGACCAGATGTCGGACGGGTCCGAACCGTGCCTCGGCGTCGGCGACGGCTGCCCTCCACTGCGCCTCGTCGGTCACGTCCAGGTGGCGGTACGCAGCGCCATCCCCGAGTTCCTGTGCCAGGGCACGGCCCGGTGCATCAAGTACGTCCGTCATCAGCACGCGGGCACCGGTGGCGACCAGTGCTCGTGCATGCTCGGCGCCCATTCCCCGGGCAGCCCCGGTGATCAGGACCACGTGGTCGCTCAACGGGTGTGTCATCGCTTCATCTCCTTGTGTCGCTGGGGGCAGGCTATCCGGCACGGTCGGTCTCCGACTTGCTTGAATGGAGGCCTCCCCTCCCCAGGAGCGTGCGCATGAGCCGTGCCATCACCGTCGGAATAGCAGCCGGATTTCTGTCCGGGGTGTTCGGGGTGGGCGGTGGCATCCTGGTGGTGCCGGCCCTCGTGCTGGTGCTCCAGATGGAGCAGCGACTCGCCCACGGCACGTCCCTGGCGGCTGTGCTCCCCATCTCGGTGGCCAGTCTCATCGGCTATGCCGCCTCGGGCGACGTCGACTGGCCGGTGGCGCTGTTCCTCGCCGTCGGTGCCGTGAGCGGCGCCGTGCTGGGCACGAAGCTGCTCCACGTGCTGCCACAGCGGTTGTTGGCGTTCGCCTTCGCCGGGTTGCTCATCGCCACGGCGGTGCGCCTGTTCATCCCCTTCACGTCCGAGGGTCGTGACGACCTGACCGTGCTCATGGCCATCGCGCTGGTGGTGGCGGGCGTGATCACGGGTGTGCTCGCCGGTTTGCTCGGCGTGGGAGGAGGCATCGTCATGGTTCCGGTCATGGTGGTGCTGCTGGGTCTGCCTCCAGTGCTGGCCAAAGGCACGTCCGTGGCGGTCATCGTGCCCACCGCCATCATGGGCACATGGCGCAATCGGACCAAGCGCAATGCGGATCTGCGCACGGCAGGCATCGTCGGGGTCGCCGGGATCGTGTCGGCTTTCGCGGGCACCGCCGTGTCCCAACGGCTGGGTGACCGCTTGTCCAATGTGCTGTTCGCCGTGCTGCTCAGCGCCGTGGCGGCCAAGATGCTTTTCGAACAGAGGCAGGCCACCGCCCACTGAGTGTGGGTCAGGCTCCCGCGCCCAGCCCCCGTGGCTGCCTGCGGCTGAAGCGGGCCGGGTCGATCGTCGTCAGGTCGAGGCCGGGCACGGCGGTGGCCAGTGCCGGGGGCGCAGTGCTGAGGGCAGCGGCAGCCGCCAGTGCGCCCAGCGCCGGAGCGGTCTTGATCCCTGCCCCGCCCTGGCCGACCGCCCACACGAAGCCCTCGGCGAGGGGGTCGCACCCGACGGCGGGTAGGCGGTCGCGCGTGAAGGTGCGCAACCCCGCCCACGATCTTCTGACGGTGCCCAGTGGGCTGCCGATCAGGTCGCTCACCTGCCGGACGGCTCGCTCGACGTCGTCGGGAAGTGCGCGGGCATCGCAGGGTGAACTGGGCAACTCGTCGCCCGGTGAGATGAGCAGGCCGTCCTCGACGGCCTCGAAGTAGCCCCTGCCGGCGACGTCCATCACCAAGGGCCAGCCGAGGGCCGCATCGGCGCGCTCGGGGGGCAACCCCGTCACGGCCACGGTGCGGTGTAGGGCTCGCAGGCCCAGTGGTGGCAGGCCGCACCGCTCGGCGAGCACGTCCCCCCAGGCGCCGGCTGCGTTGATGACGACGCTCGCACCCACTCGTTCGCCGCCCAGGTCCAGGGTCCACCGGTCGCGACGCCGCAGACCGAAGATGACCTCGCCCGACGTGATGACTCGGCCCCCCGAGGGCCGCAGACCGCGCAGGAAGCACTCGACGGCACGGCCGACGTCGACGGCGACGGCATCGGGTTCGTGCACACCGCCCCCCGCCATGGCCCCTGCGCTCACGCCGGGCAGAAGTGCCCGGGTCTCCTGGGGGTCCAGGCGCCGTACGCTCGGGCGTAGTGCCCGGCCCGCAGCGGCGATGTCGTCCAGCATGGGGCCGTCGTCGTGGCGCCCGATCCACACCATGCCCTTGGGAGCGACCAGTGGAGTGGGGGCGAATCCCACAGGCGGTTGTTCGAAAAAGGGACGACTCGCGGTGGTGAGGGCGCAGACGACCGGATGCCCCGAGGTCTCCGAGAGCGTGCCCGCCGAACGGCCCGTGGCATGCAGGGCGGGTTGTGGTTCACGTTCGATCACGACCACGGACGCACCCGCCTGCGCCACCCACCACGCCGCGGACGCCCCGGCGATCCCGCCGCCCACGACGGCGACATCGACGTGTAGTGAGGCGGTCATCGAGGGTTCTGCACTCCGGTGGCCGAGCATAGGAGATACCCGCGCACGTCCGGGGAGTCGCCGACGCTGTACGGTCGGCCCCATGTCTGCGGCCGTGCCCGAACCCCCCTCCGACCTCCCCACGACACTCGGGGGACTGATCGCGTCGGGATGGGTGTCACGGCCGGTGAAGGAAGAGATCCGGGCCAATGCCGTGGCGAAACTGGCGGCCGGTGAGCCCTTGTTCGAGGGTGTGCTCGGCTACGAACACACCGTCATGCCGCAGTTGGCGAATGCTCTGCTCGCCGGCCACGACATCATCTTCCTGGGCGAGCGCGGCCAGGCGAAAACCCGCATGATCCGGTCGCTCACGGGCCTGCTCGACGAATGGATGCCCATCGTGGCGGGCAGCGAGATCAACGACGATCCCACCGAACCGGTCTCGCGGTTGGCCCGCGACCGGGTCGCCGACCACGGCGACGACACCCCGGTGGCCTGGGTGTACCGCAGCGAACGCTTCGGCGAGAAACTCGCCACACCGGACACGTCCATCGCCGACCTCATCGGCGAGGTCGACCCGATCAAGGTGGCCGAAGGCCGTTATCTGGCCGACGAGTTGACGCTGCACTACGGACTGGTGCCCCGAACGAACCGGGGCATCTTCGCCATCAACGAGTTGCCCGACCTCGCCGAACGCATCCAGGTGGGCCTGCTGAACGTGCTCGAGGAGCGCGATGTCCAGGTGCGCGGCTACAAGATCCGCCTCCCACTCGACGTCGTGCTCGTCGCCTCGGCGAACCCCGAGGACTACACCAACCGGGGCCGCATCATCACGCCGCTCAAGGATCGTTTCGGTAGCCAGATCCGTACGCACTATCCCCTCGAGGTCGCCACCGAGGTCGAGATCATGCGGCAGGAGGCGCGCCCGCTCGCCGTGGCGGGTGTGCAGGTGGACCTGCCCGACTACATGGCCGAGATCATCGCCACCTTCAGCCACGCGGCCCGCAGCAGCAACCAGGTCAATCAGCGCAGCGGGGTGAGCGTGCGCCTCTCGGTCAGCAACTTCGAGGTGCTCGCCGCCAACGCCATCCGGCGTGCACTCATGGTGGGCGAACGCATCGTCGCGCCACGGGTGTGTGACCTGGGTGCCCTCGCCGCGTCCAGTTCGGGCAAGATCGAGATCGAGTCGCTCGACGACGGCAAGGACGGCGCGATCCTCGAGCAGTTGATCCGCCAGGCCGTGCTGACGGTGTTCAAGAACCGTGTGCGCCCCGACGCGGTTCGCGAGGTCATCGCCGCGTTCGAGGAGGGTGCCGTCGCCCATACGGGTGAGGACATCCCTTCGAGCCAACTGGTCGAACTGCTCGAGCAGGTACCGGCACTGCGCAGCCTCGTCGTCGAGTTGGCGGGTCCGCAGGCCAGTGCGGCGGCGGAGGCCTCGGCGATCGAGTTCGTGCTCGAGGGGCTGCACCTGTCGAAGCGCCTGAACAAGGACGCAGCGGGAACCCAGGCCGTCTACCGCGGGCGGTCCTGACCGAGCGCCTCGGCGACCGGCGAGGGCCGGCGCTCAGCATCCAGCAACCCGTCGGGCGCCCCGGGCGCGGCGATTCCCGGCGCCAGCCAGCGGCGGCTCACCACGACCCCGTGGTCGGCGGCGCCGTCGATGGCGCGGTGCGCCGCTGCGGCGATCTCGCCCGACCGCTCAGGGTCCGGGTGGCCGGGTCGCAGCGTCAGGTCGATGGGGCGCTCGGGTCCCTGTTCACCCGCTCGCTCCAGCACCGTCATGATCAGGTCCTCGGCGGCGGTCGGCGTCGGTGCATCACCGCCGTGCACCCAGAGACCCAGCACGTCGAGGGACCCCTCGAGGTCGTCGACGTGGTCGCCGCCGCGGCCGGGCAGGGCCAGCACACCGTGGCGCCACGCCTGGAGCCACAGTCGCCACATGAGGTGATCGCGCTCGCGGGCGGCCTGCTGGGCGGGCACGGTGTGGTCGGTCGGCCGTACGACGCCAACCCGCAGAGACGTGGCGACGGCAGCCGGGCCCCGCAGGATGCGCCAGGCGTCGCGCCATCCGTGCACGATCGCCCCCAGCGCCTCTGAGGTACGGGCGGGATCGTCACCACCGGCGCGCCGTGCCAGGCCCGACGGGTCGTCGAGTGGAACCCATCCTGCGGCGAGGTCGCCCAGTTCGTCGGCAGCCACCTCGACCCATCGCGGCCACCAACGGCTGGTGACGCGTCGGTCGCCGAAGCCACCCTCGTCGGCGAACCAGGATGGCACCGCCCGTTCCTGCAGGCACCACCACACATCCAGTCCGTGCTGGCGGGCAGTGGTGCCCACGGTGCGGTACCACTCGACCCAACCGCCGTGTACGCGACCCGCCGACGGCACCAGGCGCGACCAGTCGACTCCGATTCTGACCGCTGTCACCCCGGCCTCCTTCAAGGCCTCGAGGTCCTCGCTCCACCGTTCGTGGGCGCCGCTCCCCGCGCTGGGCGTCTGGTCGCTGGCGGCGTCGAAGCCCAGCCAGACCTGCACCGGGAGCACCGCCCCCCACGTTGCTGCCTTCATGACGGTGGTCGAGCGCTCAGGCCACGAAGGGCGAGCGGGTCCACAGTTCGCCGGTGTCGTTGCGATCGGCGAGCAGTGGTTCACCCGACAGGTCCATCACGTCGACGGGTTCGGGGAATCCGCGCAATTCGAGTGGTGCGTGGGGCTGGGCGCGCACGCCCTCGGGCAGGTTGTCCACGTGGGAGGCGGGGATCAGCACCTCGAAGGGACTGGCTACGTCGCACAGGCGGGCTGCCAGGTTGACGGCCGAGCCGATGTAGTCGTCACCTTCGAACAACAGGGCCAGACCCGTGGCGAGGCCCACGCGCAGCGCCAATGGTGAACACGCGGTGGCCGAGCGGCGTTCCAGTTCCAGTGCGAAGGAGATGGCATCGGGTTGTTCCACCGCCACGACCATGCAGCCGTCGCCGAGCCACTTGGCGATGCGCACCCCACGCTCCGAGGCGATTTCGCGGGCGATGGCGCGGAACGCGCTCAGCAGGCGGCCGGCGGCGTCGTCGCCGGCCACGGCCGTGTAGTTCGTGAACCCCGACAGGTCGACGAAGGCGAACGTTCTCGGCACCCGCATTGCCACAAGACTACGACATCATCGGGTCTGCGCGACGCGGTCGACGAGCGCTGGGATAGGGTCCGAACATGGCGCCCAGGTTCACCTACAGCCGTTGGGATGGCACGCAGCGGGGTTTCGAACTCGACGCCGACACGGTGTTCGAGGCCATGGCGGACGATCTGCTCTACCACGGCGACGTGAACAGCGCGCTCAGGCGGCTGATGCAGCAGGGACTTGCCGACCGTGACGGCCGGAACCTCCCCGGTATGCGCGAACTCATGGACCGCCTCCGCAAGGCGCGCCAGGAACGCCTCGACCGTGGTGACCTCGGCGGTGTGTATGCCGAGATCGCGGATGAACTGTCCGACATCGTCGACGAGGAGCGTCACGGGATCGATCGCGACCTCGCCGATGCCGAGGCGAGCGGTGACGAGCGTCGGACAGCCGCTGCTCGCCAGGCTGCTCAGGACCGGAACCTGCAGTTGGACTTCCTGCCCGAGGACCTCGCCGGGCGCGTCAAGGGGCTCCAGTCCTACGACTTCGCCTCGGCCGAGGCCGAGCAACGCTTCGAACAGCTGCTCGATCGTCTGCGTCAGCAATTGATGCAACAGATGGTCGACCAGATGTCGGGTGCCATGCAGTCGATGACACCCGAGGACCTGGCCCGTATCAAGGACATGATGGCGGCGCTGAACCAGATGCTCGAGCGACGCCAGCGGGGAGAAGACCCTCGGTTCGAGGAGTTCATGGAGCGCTTCGGTGACATGTTCCCCGAGAATCCACAGAACCTGGACGAACTGCTCGAGGTGATGGCGCGCCGCATGGCGGCGATGCAGTCGATGATGGCGTCGATGACACCCGAGCAGCGGGCACAGCTCCAGCAGTTGTCCGATCAACTGCTGGACGACATGGATCTGCGTTGGCAGATGGAGCAACTCGGGCAGAACCTCCGCCAGATGTTCCCGCAGATGCCGTGGGACCAGCGCTACGAGATGCGGGGCAGCGATCCGCTCGACTTCGCGCAGGCGATGCAGACCATGCAGGAGTTGGGCGACCTGGACCAACTGGAGCACCTGATGCGCAATGCCTCGGCACCCGGCGCACTCGCCGAGGCCGACCTCGACAAGGTGCAGGACCTCCTGGGTGACGACGCTGCGCAAGCCATGGAGCGCCTGGCCGAACTGACCCGCATGCTGAGCGAAGCAGGCCTGATCGACCAGCGCGAAGGCCGCTTGCAGTTGACGCCCAAGGGGCTGCGCACCATCGGGTCGAACGCGCTGCGCGACCTGTTCGGACGTCTGAGCAAGGACGCCATCGGCCAGCACCCGGTCCATCGCCAGGGCGTGGGCCACGAGCGCACGTTCGAGACCAAGGCCTACGAATACGGCGACGCCTTCCAGTTGGACCTGCACCGAACGATCCGCAACGCCCTGCACCGGCATGGCCCCGGTACGCCGGTGGCGTTGTCTCCCGACGACTTCGAAGTGGAGCGCACCGAGCACCTCACCCGGTCGTCGACGGTGCTCATGCTCGACCTGTCGCTGTCCATGCCCATGCGTGACAACTTCCTGCCGGCGAAAAAGGTCGCCATGGCCCTCCACTCGCTGATCTCGATGCAGTTTCCCCGCGACTACCTGGGCCTCGTGGGCTTCAGCGAGGTCGCACGGGTGATCACCGCCGACCAGCTACCCGAGGTGTCGTGGGACTTCGTGTACGGCACCAACATGCAGCACGGGTTCGCCCTGTCGCGCCAGTTGCTGGCCCGCCGGGCGGGCACGAAGCAGATCATCATGATCACCGACGGTGAGCCCACGGCGCACATCACCTCGGCAGGGGAGCCGTTCTTCAGCTACCCACCCGTTCCCGAGACCATCGAGGCCACCCTGCGCGAGGTGGTGCGCTGCACCCGGGACGGCATCCGCATCAACACGTTCATGTTGGATGCGACCAGCTACCTCACGGCCTTCATCGAGAGGATCACGTCGATCAATCGCGGCCGAGCGTTCTTCACCACACCGGAGAACCTCGGTGACTATGTGCTGGTCGATTTCATCGAGCACAAGCGTGAGCAGGCGCGAGGCCGGTCACGTCGGGTTGGCTGATCGGTCACAACCCTGAATCCGCCCTTGCGCGAACGTGATGTGATAAGGGAGAATTACAGCGTTGTCATTCTCTGAGCTGTCGGTGGTCCTCGGCAGCAACCCAACCTCGCAGTGAGTCACTGCACATGCGGGAGGCCGCACACGATGGAACATCACGAAGTGGACCGCAGTTGGCAGGATCAGGCGAACTGTCTCGGTGTCGACCCTGACCTGTTCTTCCCCGAGCGCGGCGCCTCCACCCGTGAAGCCAAGGAAGTGTGCCGCGGCTGTGTGGTCCGTCTCGAGTGCCTCGAGTACGCCCTCGACAATGGCGAGAAGTTCGGTATCTGGGGCGGGCTGTCCGAGCGTGAACGCCGGCGCCTCCGCCGCCAACGCGCCCTGACCGTGCGGCGCAGCGTCACTGCCTGATCACGTTCCGGTCGTGCGCCGGTTTCGCTGAGCGAGTTGCCACTCGATCGTCCGCTCGGCGGCCAGATCCAGTTCGTCCCACCG
>Ga0169931_10006747_pt1 | contig 17204 bp, 17 predicted proteins | sample Kivu_15m_20L_FD_129675 | JGI IMG/M metagenome (GOLD analysis project Ga0169931, IMG submission 129675) | Freshwater microbial communities from Lake Kivu, Western Province, Rwanda to study Microbial Dark Matter (Phase II) - Kivu_15m_20L... | ecosystem: Environmental > Aquatic > Freshwater > Lake...
GAAACCTTTGAAGTTAGAAATTATGAGGAGGTTTACATTATTTGTTTCGGCTCGAGACTTCGGCAAGCTTCGCCATGGAATTTGCCGGACGTCACTGCTAATCTCGCACGACCGACATGAAAATAGCACGATTGACTTGTGTCCTGTGGAAAGATAATGTTCCTGCCAACAACACTGAAAAGCCCCGTAGCGCCAAACTTAGTGTACTGCACATACACAGTTCAAGTAGGATGATACAGTAGCCTACTTAGGGTTCCAAGTTCCAAGCTATAGTATAGGTATCGACAGTCGACATAAGTATTGTTCCAAGGGTCCAAATGATTCGACAATGACTGGAAACAAGGATGCGGATACTCTGTCTCCATGACGAATCGTCTTGTGCCAACTTTTTGAAAAACACTTTTAAACGATTGTCACAAAAGCTCCGGTCGCTTTATCACATTGAGTTGGTTTTCATCGATGCTCCAATGATTTCAGGCAGTTCGAATGTATCTACCGATACAACGCCAATAGAATATCTAGATAACTTTGATGGGGAAAAGCCACCACTCATCAATTCAAGATCTTGGTACTTCTTGGTAAATCCAACTGAAACATCTTCTTCTTCTTCTTCTTCTTCGTCGTCGTCGTCGTCGTCTATGTTATCGACGTTTCCTCTTCCCACAGGATTTGATGCGTCAATTCTTCATCTTCAACAAATTTGGAATAACGCGAGAGATCCATTCTGTGGAGTACTCGGCATTGGTCAAGGAGCAGTTCTGGCATCCATATTACCATTATTTAGAAAGAGAACTGATCATGAAAATAATCATGGATTGGAAGACGATATTCCGACCCCGATGTTCCCAGGATTGAATTTTCTAGTTTTACTTCATTATCGTAACGAATTATGTATCCATTCTTCATCCTTGGACAATTGGATTGATTTTTCATGCTCATATTCTACATCGTCTGAGATATTTTCTCGCTTACACATTTATCGTGAAGGTGATATGGATGGTCGTACACTGTATGAAGCTTGTCTTGAAGCTACAGCTCATCGAGATTATCAAACGAATGAAGCATTTGCAATACCTAATGATTCCGATGTATCAACAGTAAATATGTCTACCATGAATGCTATAGGGCGTTTTTTAGTTCAGCAAAAGAATAGGGTAAAATCCCTAGCTCGTGACGCTGCGACATTATTTGACGAGAGTCCAGAATTGAACACAGTGAGAATGATCCGTCAGCGTATATCTAATTTGGAAGCGCAGGCTATCTCCCTCATAAATGAATCGATTGCACTAGATCCACCTAAATCCCTAATGGCAGTGATAACAAAACATCGTTCAAGCGATGGTTCTGATACTGAAACGCTCTTCGGCGGATGGACTGGGCACAAAGATGCTTTCCGAAATGAAGAATTCAAACAAGCAGGTGGAGCGCCATGTCCCAGTATATTTAAAATACCACGTTCACAGCGATAGCAAATGCTATTCGAGGGAAGGAATGCAAATAAAAAACTAATTATATACAGGTATGGCTTACCATTACTGCACTCGATAATTGTACATAGATACATCACTTAAAATTAAAAACGCTTTATCGACAATGGACATGTCGACGAGCAAGAGGGTCATTTTAAGCGATGTTTAAACAAAGCAATACAGGGAATTCTCAACCCTCCGTTAGCAAATGGAACTCATCGTAATCGGATTTGGGTAACATCGCAAATAATCCACACGTTAACTAGCACCAAATGGAATGAAAAACGTACAATGTTCAACGTGCAGCCAACAGGGGATGTAGCACTAATGAACGAGCAATATTATGAGATACAATGACCGCCCTCTCACTGTACCGTGAACATTGACGCGCTCTTAGACAGGTTCCCGTGGCAGAACGGAAAAAGCCAAGAGATGACAGTCCGAGAGAGTTAGTTCAACGAGGGTCGGGACTTTTTCAAGGTTTAATGTGTATTATTTAAACTAACAAATTTTATGACCCATTTACAACATTTTCTTGACAAGTTTATTGATTTCCTCACCACGAGCACCACATTCACCACCTTCTAGGAAATGTAGAAGTTTCGTCTTCTTGGAGAATCCACCCAAAGGACTGTTTAGCTGGAAAGGCCATAGGAAATTATTAGCTTTCTTGAAGTTCGGCCCAACTGTGTATAGCTCATGGATAAGATCAGCAGTACAGCTAATGCCCTCGCTGCCTAGTCCCTCCTCAATCACCGAATTATCAGCAATGGGGATACGTTGCTTGTTTAATTTACCAAATCCTCGCTTGTAGATAAGCTTCTCTATTGTGGCACGTGTGGGGTTACCGTATGTCACATATGCCTCGATCAATCGAAGCATTCGAACCGTGGCTTCGTTCAGGCGAACAAAGGAAGCGTTGTTAATCTGACGAAGACGGAAAAGTTGTAAGATCTTCTTGGCCTTGGGACTGACACCAATAGTACCGCGAATTCGAATTACCAGTACTAGCTTCGGTTCAGCTGGAACGTAAATACCACCCTGAGCCTTCGCCTCACGACGATTCTTGATCGCAAGTTCCTCAGCGGCCTTATACTCTGCTGCGTATTTTGCAGCATTCTCGGTGAACTTAATCTTGTCAGCCTCACGTTTGGCCCTAGCAGCGATGGACGCTTCTAAGGCCTCAGCAGCAATCTTGCTCTGCGTCGCTTGCTTTTTCAATACCGATTCAGGAACCTTCATTGTAAATATGTTTGTTGTGTTCAAGACCCCGCTCCTATTAAACAGTGATGCACAATATGACTTACGTTTCAGCGTACAGGTATTGTATTGTACTATAGTAGGAGTTTCAGAACCACGAAATGAACACTATCCTACAGTACTATTCTGTATGTATGTGTACGTAGTTACCTGTTACCTGTTACTAGCATTCTCGGCGGGTAGACTTTAGTAAGTGGTAAAAGCAACAGTACGGTGTAGTCTACGTACACGATACGTAAGAAACGTAAGCCTATGTACACATGCTAGCTTGTAGAAATAATTCATTATTACCAGAGCCGCTCAAACATCATAACAAAGCCATATTTTGGGGCAGCTTTTCGTGTTCGCTACAGTAATACGAGTCAAGACATCCTGCAATCATGTTCATTCCTAAGGCCAACCGTATCGCTGTTTTCAAATACCTCTTCTCAGAGGGTGTCATCGTTGTCAAGGAGGATACTGTATCCAACAAGCATCCTCACATCGAAGGACCGACCAATTTAGAGGTTCTCATGTTAGTCCGATCTCTTCGTTCTCGTGGCTACGTCAAGATGACCTACAACTGGCTCTATTACTACTGTTACTTGACGGATGCGGGTATCACTTATCTAAGACAATATCTTGCTCTTCCCGAGGATGTTGTTCCTGCTACTCACAAAAAACCCGTTGGTCGCCCTGAAAGAGAAGAAGAGAGATTCGGAGGTGACCGTGGAGATCGGGGAGAAGGGAGACGAGCATTCCGTGGTGATGGAGATAGGGAATACCGTGGACGTTCTGGTGGCTTTGGCCGTGGAGGTGGAGCCTAAACTGCACACTTCCAGTATCGATTATTACTCTAGGTGCAATTCATTCTGTTGCAGCGGTATGAACTTGAATAACTGGTAATTAAAGCAGCGATCATTCAAAGAGCTTATGTTATAGTTATATCGAATAATATTGTTTTCAGTAGATTTGATTTACTCTATAACTTAGATAGGCTTATCATCCTTGTAGGTACCGTGCGATGAAGGCGCCTCGAAACATATACGGAATAGCATTCGACCAACGTTTTATAAGCATAAGAAGTTTGGGATAGGATTAAGGTTAGACTCACTGCTGATGACCACGCAACAGTCGTATTGCATATTGACGGCATGGAGGTCTTACCAAAATCACGTCTCTGGATTTCCCCTTGCTTCTATCTTCTGGCGATTTCATCAACATTTTCTTAGTTATAATCCAAGAGTACTGCACACTTCCTTCGTATCAATAGACATGCTTTAGCTCTAAAGTCTAATTGGAGGAAACTCGGTGTTTCGTAACCCTCATTCAGCATCCGCAGTTTTCCTCGTTCGTGATTTTCAACGGATTGAACGTACAGAAGTAAGCAACAAATTGCTTTCTAATAAAGTCTTGTGTGACATCGGATTTTGTTTATCTATCAAAAATCAAACCCTATCTTTCAAGTTAGTCTTGCTTCGAGATACTTTACTCATTGTTTCATGTCCAATCATTTTGAGATGCCCACAGTCACATAGCCTGAAAAAATGCTTATGGATATAAAAATTACAATAACATAACAAAACGGTTGGAAGAAATGGAAGAGGAAATATCGTTTCCTCGAGGAGGTAATGCGACATTAATTGATAAGAAGAAGTCTTCCAGAAATCAGGAATCCGTAAAATCATCGATTTTAACGAAGGATAAACGCAAGAGATCACTGTCGGATGATTTTCTTTTCGGAACAAAAAATACCCACGAAGATAAGACTAGAAAATCTAAGAAGAAGCCAAGGGTTTCATCATCTTCATCTCAAGGAAATGATTCCCTGCCTAGTCTTCGATCAAAGTCTGAAATTCCCGCAAGTGGGGTGTTATCCATATCTTCATCTGTTCTACCCTTAGGAGGCGGTGCTGTTCTTCAACCTACTACTGGTGTATCATCCAAGGCTGCATTAATCGAAGCTGTATCCTTTCAAAAACTAGCCAAGGGTACCAAATTACTGGGTATTGTACGAGAAGTTTCATCTGATTATGCCCTGGTAAGCTTACCGAATATGCTTACGGGATACGTTCGTCGAGATGAAAAGGCCAAACTCGCGTTAGATCAAATAATACAAGTGGATATGGCTTTATCTGTGGTGGTGTTAAAAGCTACATCTGAAACTGTATCCCAAAAATCATCCACTAATCATCGATCGAAAGATACAACACCAGTTGTTAAGAAACGGGTTGAATTATCTATCTCACCGAGTCATGTCAACGATGGATGGACATCGGATACTTTATATGAAACTATGACTCTCCGTGGACGAATCAAAAGTATTGAGGATCATGGATGTATTGTCGATGTAAGCGTACCTGGAGTTGGAGGAAATAGCTGTTTTTTAAAGTTTGAAAATATTGAAGGGGGCTACACATTTGTTTCGGATGATAACGAGTTCAAGGGAAGTGAGAGGGAGAATGATGATGAAGAAGATGTTACTATGGAGGATACAGATAAAGCTTCAATTCAAAGGGCTGATATATCCATCTCTGGTTTCATCATCAATAAAGGTAGAATCTATGACTTCACCGTGAAAGAGATTCCATCCAACTTTGAGAAAGCGAATTCGACAAGTATCATTCAGCTATCACTTGAGACCAACAGCACTCGTTCCAAGCGTATCACTGAACCGAAAAATCAAGGTTCAAAATCGTCTTCTTTTTCATTGAGGGCTTTGAACCCTGGAATGCTAGTATCTGCTTCCATAGAGCATCATGCTCGTAATGGACTATGTGTTTCTTTCTTCGGTTTATTTCGTGGTGCCATTGAAATGACGCATTTGGGTGGATATTTTTCTGATCAATTTATACAAAACCTTGGTAAAGCGGCATCGAAGGATAAAAAGGAGATGATGTGGTGGAAGGAGGTGTTCTCGGGAAAAATATCGGTATGTAAGCCACCTTGAAGTTACCTGGCGCACAATCGGTTATTGTCATCAATTGTTTGTTTTCTTTATTCATGATAGATTGTGGCTAGGATAGTTGTTATAGATCCGGTAGTAAAAATCATCCGCTTGTCACTACTACCTCACATTCTTGATTTCAAAGCTCCATCTATGATCAATCAACCCATTGTTGGAGCCGTGTACGAAGGCGCTCGAGTCATACGATTAGATCCAGGAGTAGGAGCTCTCATTGCCTTGCCCTATGTAGCTAAGATGAGCCGCGATGATCTAAAACCACATAATAATGAAGCAATGGATAAGTCTGTGATTGGCAAAAATTCGAAAATACTATCGAATCCAATTTACAAGCTTGCCTCAGCCGTTCAATGTACATATCTTCATATCAGCAAGTCTTCAGATGGTGATAATGGGTCTCGTACATCAGAATCATCTTTCAACAAACGTTTTGCTCTAAATTCGATTATTCCCAAGCTACGAATTTTGAGTAATTCCCATTGGTTGGACAATGTTTCTTCGTGCGGAACAGCAGAATGTATCCTCGCTTCTGTTGCTTTAAGTTATGGAGACTTGAAACCTGGAGCTATTTATAAATCAGTGCCGATCGTAGCAAATTTTAAGGGTGGCAGTATATTAGTTCAATTAGGTACAGCCGGTATTACTGGAATCATACCCTCACATCATCTATCTGATCACGTAGAAAATATTTTGTCATCTGGCAAGTCCATCGTATCCCGAAGCAAGCAACGTATGGAGAAGTTCAAAGTTGGCAATAAGATTGATGTCAGGTGTCTTTGCGTCGATCCCATACACAGAAAATGTACATTGACTACAAAATCTTCGTTATTGACTAGTGATATAGATAATCCAATCATTAATTACTCAACTATTGAGACAGGTCGTTTGGCTACTGGTTTCATCAGTCAAGTGTCTGAGCATGGGTTGAATGTTACATTTTATAACAATGTATTCGGTAGTATAGGTGCGAAACATCTTGCAGATGAAAAAGGCATTGAAGATCCAAGGAGCGACTTCAGGTTCGGGGATGTGATTAAGGTTCGTGTACTAAAATGTCTTGAATCTAAGAAAACATCAGTGGGTGATGATTCTCGAAGAAAGCCGTTTCTACTAGACCTAAGCTTGAATCTGGAATCAATTGACATACATCAGTCTGTAGCTGTTGACGGGGAAATATTTAACTGCGTCCTTCGCTCCGGATCTGTTCTTCCTGCAAACACCATCAAAGTTGTTGAATTTTGTGATTCCCAAGCGAAAAGTGGTTCTAAAGAGATAATACCTGGCTATGCCATCGTTTCTGTCAGAACGAAAGATGTCCAAGCTGTTTTGAGCGAAAAGGGAGAGAAGAAAACGTTCTACTGCAAATTGCCATACGAGCATCTAACGGATATTATGTCGCCGGAAGTATCGTCGTCTGCGGAACTGCTGAACGCTTCCGCTCGACAGCACTTGACTTTAAGTAAAAATGTACCTCACGAATCTGTCGTACTTTCCTATGATCATACTGAAAAGATGAATGTTCTGTCTCTGAAGCCACAATTAGTTCAAACCTTGAAGAATCTGTCGTCGGAGAACGTTGAGATTCTTCTTCCATCGTCGTCTGGTTCACTTTACATGGGAGCTTACGTCAATGGATACTGCACTCGCATCGATTCACGATACGGAGCCTTCATCCGATTTTTAGACAACCTATCCGGACTTATTCCGAAAGTCAAAGGTGGTTTGGATATAGGAATCTACAACTCTGTACTCTGTCGCGTTCTCGCAATCGACTTAGTGGCCGGTAAAACGCCAAAAATACTCTTAAAAGAGGCATCGCCGCCGGAAAGGAAAAGTTTTCCGGATGGGGCTGCGGTTCAATGCCCAGTTCTGATTAATGTAGGAGACATCGTTGGTGATGTTAGGGTTGATGACATGAACTTTGCTCGTGCGGCTGTTACTTTACTAGATCCGAAATTCAGCCGAAATCGTATAAAGGCTAGAATACATGTAACGATGGCTGATCCCTTGAAAAAGGGCACAGACATTCACATGCCTCTTACACGGGCAAAGAAGGACAGAGTACAGAGCGACGATGCTTCGGATTCACTGAAAATAACCAAGTATCATCCGTTTTACACATGGAAAGAAGGTTGTTTAATAAGAAACGTACAATGTGTGTATGTCAGCATTCGGGATGGTGTCGTCTACCTAGAACTAACGAATAGATCCCACGATGAGAGATTATCATTAGGAAAGGATGGATGTCAACTCAATCCGTCTCATTTATTTGTCGAGAATCCAAGCGATTTGAAGCCGGGACTTAAAGTTAGCTGCATTATAACAAATGTATCAAAGATGAATAGAGGAATCTGGGTACAGATTTGTCCTGGAGTAACTGGTTTTATTCCTGGTCTTGATGTAAGTGACGATGTAAAGGTCCTGAATGCGCTTTCAAAGTACTTCATGATAGGCGGGCGAATGAATTGTTGGGTGGTTTCTCATAAAGTCGATAGTTTCGACAAAGCCAAAGAGGCTGTGCGTCTTTCGGTGCTTGACTATAGTTTTAATTTCGATGAATCCGGTAAACAGAAGAAAAATCATCCCGCTATAGGAACAATAGTAATAGGTAGAGTCAATCGTTCAGCGTATATTCAACGACCTCCTGCCCTTATGCTTGAGTTGCAAGGAGGTATGATGGGAAGATGCGATATAACAGAACTTAAAGATTACGATGAATGGTCTAACATGCCTCTTGGGCGATTACTAGAGAACGATGACATAAAATCTAGGAAATCAGGTACCGAGACAACGGAAACGCAAAATGAATCGACGCTTTCACCATCATGTGATGAGGATATTTCAAGGTAAGCTGATAGAGGCCGAATCTTCTCGTTTCTCGTAACTGTTTAACATGACTGCACCGAACGAAAGGCGTGATATCGTCCTTCTACGAGCACAGCCTACTGTATCATTTTAACGATGAATTAGTGCTATATCAAATGAAATAAAATAGTCGGTGTGGAGAGGCATGTAAAATGCCACTACGTGTCGCAATGAGAGCACTATTACATGAAATATTTTCTTTTAGATACCTCTCATGAGTTTTTTTCTCGTCTTTTTTTATTCAGTGTTGAGGAACAGCCAAATAGCGAATACTTTCATGGTCGGTATGTCACGTGTAGGATTCTTCCCAGTTTAGCCTACTCTTCATCGGTAGTCGATGTTAGCCTACGAGCAAGTAGATTAGATGGAAACGTAGAAGACGATAAACTGCCAGAAGTGAATGATCTGGCTCAAGCCTACGTAGTCTCAACAACAACAAAAGGATGCTTCCTTCGATTATCTCGTTTCGTTGAAGGGAGAGTTCTATTAAAGAATCTAAGTGATAGCTTTATTCATGATCCAGTTTCTATGTTTCCAATGGGTCGGCTCGTCAAAGGAAGAGTGCAAACTGTGCGTGATTTGAATTCAAGCAACTCCAAACGATTTGGCGTTGTCATAAAACGGGAAGTAGACTTGAACATGAGAGAATCGATCATCTTAGAAGATAAGAGTAAGATAAGGTTGGAAGATGTTAAGGAAGGACACAAGTACCGAGGCATTGTCACACGTGTTGAATCGTTCGGCGTTTTTGTGCGCATTGACAACAGCGATATATCAGGGCTTGCTCACTTATCTGAATGCAGTGATGATTACATCAAAAATCTTAGTGCATTGTACGACCCAGGAGACTTGGTGAAAGTCCTCGTCATTAAGATTGATCTTGATCTAAAGCGGGTGGCCCTGAGCCTAAAAGCCAGCCACTTTGATGGTGATACGGAGATGAGTGAATCATTAGACGAATCTATGGAAGCCGAAGAGAAAGATGAGTCAATAATGAGTGACTCTGATAGTTCTGAAGTTGAACTTGATGAATCGGAGGACGAAAACGTTTTCGATGAACTAAGACAAAGTATGAAGGAGGGTAATCAAGGATCAGATGCAGATGATTCATGCAACGACAATGACGAAGAAAGTAGCCTTGATGATGTTGATGATTCCTCTGAGACATCGGGAGATTCCATGGGAAAAGTTATTGCCATGGATACAAATGTCGGTTTCGACTGGGGAAACATGTGGTCCAAATCAAGAAAGAATATTGACTCTTCTTCTGATTCAGAGAACAACTCTGATGAAAGTAAGAGTGGATCGGATTCAGACGAATCAGTCACTTACGCAAAATCGTGGAAGAGAGGATTAGGCAAGCTCCAAGAAGAGAAAGACATATCCAGTAAGGAACTCCGAATAGCATCTGGAGTGGCAGACGAAAGCCCTGAAACTGTATCGGATTTCGAGCGTCTACTTGCCGGTAATCCTGACTCAGCTGAAACTTGGATTCGTTTTATGGCGTTTCATTTATCTGTTTCTGATATCGATAGTGCTCGTCACGTTGCCAACCGTGCCATTGAAAGAATTGAATTCCGACGCGAAGGAGATAGGTTAAACATCTGGACTGCCTTACTGACACTAGAACTCAAATACGGAACTCTCGATACATTCCAAAACACTATCGAACTTGCTGTTCAGCAAAACAATCCAAAGCAAGTCTATCTCCGTGTTTGCGAGTTACTTGAACGCGAATCAGATGAATTAAGAAAAAATCATAACACCGGAAGCCAAGAACTTTCATTCCGTACTGACGACATGTACTCGAAAATGATAAAAAAATTCAAGTCAAAGAAAACAGTCTGGCTTGCTTATTGTAAATATCTTTTGAAAACAGGACGACATGAAAAAGCTTACGAAGTTAGTAGACGAGCGATGTCTAGTTTACCATCTTACAAGCACATTGAAACAATGTCAAAGTTTGCGCAACTAGAATACGAGCTTGGTTCTCATGAGCGAGCGAAAACAGTGTTTGAGGCGCTTATAGATAAGTATCCTAAGCGCCTGGACTTACTATTTGTCTATATAGACAAAGAAGTCAAATATGGTCGATTTGATTCGGTTCGAAAGCTTTTTGAGAGAACCATAAGCCATCAGAACGGTAATCAAAAGGTTAGATATAGTGATAAGCAGATGAAGAGCGTCTTCAAGAAATGGTTCAAATTAGAAGAGCTGCATGGAAATGAAAAGACGCGTCAACATGTGAAGAATGAGGCCAAGAGATACGTCGAAAATAGCATGAAGACTGACAGCTAGATAGTATTAGTTCGACGTAAGCTAAACATAGAAACGTTTGTTCCATAATATATCCTTGATTTTACGAAACATCCTTAACATTCCAAACGAGGTGATAATGTCGGCTGGGTGAAGTAGCTTCAGCCCGTGGACGTGTGAACGGTCCATCACTCCATCACGCTTTCCTAGCAAGCTCGCCTCCTATCTCCGACAGACTTACAGTAACTTGTTCTAGCCATCCCGACTACATATTCTAGCCATCCTGGATGAATCTATGCTTGCCATACCGGTTTCGTAACTATTGACTCAGAGTGTCGCACTCCCTCCATATTTATAAACGTCAATGTGGTCATATCGATTCAAGAAATCGTTTCTACAGTATCACGAAAGATAAGAAAAAAATATCATCTTTGGCAATTCATCGAGAGAAGCCAAGAGTCTCTGCTAAGTCCTTGCTGGTTTGGTATCTGTCCAGTTCTATGCTAATGAGTTCCTTTCGTCCTTGACAGCTTACTATGAGCTGCGGGTGAAGAAACTTTTGCCTTACTTCATACTCGAGGGAACTTAACTTTTCAGACGTAACCGAGGAGATTTTTCCCATGTTTGCGTCGTAAATCAATATCCAAACAGAACTTTTATAACTCCAAAACTTTATAGACTTTCCCATTGAAAGCAGAACAGAACGCGACAAAATGAATATCTCGAGTCCACCATGGAAAGGAAGGGATCGCACCACGTGACGTCCAAGCATGTTCCACATTTCAAAGCTTTGATGGGCAGAAACTGCAGTTTGGTCTATACTATCCCTTTCCAACTTAATAGACGATTATTATTACAACGAAAGAACCATCATTATTCGTCAGGGAATATGTGAACATTTTTTAAAAAGACCCAGAACCTCAATTTCGACATAAACTATCATCCTTTCCAATCGATAGATCAGTATTACCTGTAGATCTTTTAGCCAAGGGTTCTATCCTACCACGTGAAGCTCCTAGACATTTATTCTTAGGTGTGCGGTTGAGTCGATCACAGGTCCAAGCTTTAAATAGATCTCTATTCAACGGAGAGTATTTACGAATTCATCGTAATTGGGGAAAATTAGCAGATGGATCAACATTTTCACCATGGTGTACGATCGTAGCGCAATATAGCACAAATAGGAATTGGTTATATGTTGTACTGAAACCACGGGGGGGACCTTACCTGTTCATGGATCCCTGGATAATCTTTATGAAAATTTATGAATTCCAATACAAAACAAAAGAAAATTATTCTCTGTGAGCATGGTGTCGATGGCATTGATAAAAGATAAAGGTGTCTCCTAGGTCTCCTCGATTCAAATGTATAAGGTGCAATCGTGCGTTGAGAAATTCATGAAATTATGCCAAATTTGATTCATTTTGTGACATATACGAACTTTATGTTCATAGAAAGACTGGATCTTCTCAAACGTTACGTCCACAACGGTGAAACACTACGTCATTATATGGAAGAAAGTGTTCGAGCCCCAAAAGTATGTATGAAAATACCATCACCCATCAGTATTCTTTCATGATTTGAGTGTCTCATTCAAAAATGAAAATGGAATTCTACGTTGTGAGCCATATCTTCAATCCGAACCTGATTCAATCATTATGGGTATCAGTAGGTGAGTCTGGTTGAGGTGGTATTTCTGTTGTTCCCAGCTTCACTTATATACCATGTTTTACTCAACTTTTACGAGGCATAAGCAAAGGCTTAGTCCCGGCGTCCTAGAGTTTGAATGGGCAATTTTGATATTTATTTATGCCTCGTAAATAGACTAGCCATTACTAGTAGTTTCACGTGTAAAACAAATCTACCGGGATAAAATTGACAACGATGATAGTTGGTTAAGATATTTCAACAATTTCATTATAATGGAACTTGTCAATATTCCAATTCCAATTAAAGAGATAAGATATAAAGAAAATAATGAGTTTCGCCTTAGGGACAATGAGGTATGATTAAGTTCTGGTCTGTCGCATTTCAAATGTCCCCACTCATTTATTTGCATATGTATAGTTACAAAAGGCTTCCGAAGGAATTACCTATGACAATAAACACAACAGATGGCGGTCATGGTATGGATGGGTAGGCAGGGTCTTTCCCATCAAGACTATGAAATCATCGTCGACGGAGCAAGAATGTCCACGGACTCAGGATGGAGACTCTAAATATACACAGGAGCAATACCGCATATCACCAAGAGAAGAGGGATACTCTATTTGGGATGCTTTACTAAGTGGTATTGATTTAGAGGATTCCCTCAAGCGGTCAACAGTTTGGATTTATCGTAAAGGCTATGCTAAAGTTGTCATCGTGCTTTGTCTCGTGTATTTCTGTTTGGTTACGATCTATGGAGACGCAATAGGTATTGTGTTAGTGGATGGTTTGTAAATGAAAGCTTATCCGATAATTTTGAAGTTAGTTTTGAGTTATCTTGGACCACGTTCAGCAGTGCGTTTTAATAAAGTTGCCCATATACGACTATTTTTTTGTTACATGCATCTTGTAATTATCATGTAAAACGTGTTTCTTTTTCATAGCGGTTGGTTATGGCGATCCAGCTCCATCTGGGGACACACATTGTTTCGGGGTTCGTTTTGTCTGTGCTTTGGAGGCATTCATGGGTATGCTCTATGTTAGCTTTTGTGGTGCTATTCTTTTCGCTAAAATCGTACACATGAACACATTGGCCAGTGTCACTTTCAGTAGTGTTTTAGTTATTCAATACGGATGTGGTATCCGTGATCAAGTAGATGACGATAGCTACAAAAATACTTCCTCATTCGTTCCTAATCAAGATTATCATGATCATGAGTTCCGGCTAGAACTCGCGTCTGTGGAAGGAAGCGATGACCCATGCCCAGTCATGGAATTCAGAATCATTAATAATCATGCCAATCGAGAAGGTTCAGAAATCGTGGATGCTACATTAACATGCTCCGTAGGAATTATCAGTGAAAATATTTTCACAGATGACGTGACCCTGAGTAGCGGGAGCACGTCGAATATAATTCGAGGTGGAGGATGGTGCAAAGGTTTGGGTTAGGCATTCGAGAGAGGCAGAATAGTCTCAGAAGGCCCACCATAGTCAGAGAAAAGATTCCCAAATTCAAGAGCTTTATATACAGTTTAGAGGTTGAACCCAATAACAATCCTTTATTTTCTAGAGTCTGGTATGTAAGGCATACCTTAAATGAACGCTCTCCTTTGTTGAAGCCAGAAATAAGGAAACGCATTATTACGAATCATGGCCGATGGCCCCTTGGGCTCAGAGATCCAACATCGATTAGGAATGCATTGGAGTTTCGGCAGTTCGTGGTAACACTGAACGGCTCTTCCATGGTAACTCTTGAACATGTGTTCTATGCTAAAACATACATTTTTGAGGTACAGAATGTCTTTACCATGCGATCGATGATTAGTCATATTATTGACTGTCATTTTAAACTTTTTTTCGCTACACATTTACTATGAAGGACATTTGTATCGGATGGCGTTTCGCAGGTCTGTATTATAAATCGGACGCACCTATTTCTAAGAGGACAGATACATATCAAGATATGTTTGAAATGAATGTCGATCATAATTTGATCCATGACATCGTACCGCAATTAGGTGGCGGCCATGAAAGTCTCACAGGAAAACATGCAGAGATACGCATATAATTGTAATTTTTACATGGTTTATAGAATACAGTCACCATTTCGAATACATGCATACATAACAATACCTTTAAAAACAACTAATACAATGGCCTTTCAGTCGCTAAGTATCTCGATCACGGTGACACCACCATCCCTTACTTCGCGGCTCACATTTTTCTTCCGAAAGAGCTCCAGTGGACGTTGTCCAGTAATGGGCAGCAATATGAGAGGAGACTGAGGACTTAAATCTACAACATATCCACGATGATTCTCTAAATCTTGTTGCGATCCTGGCGCAGGTAATTCTAGAACCTGATCTTCTAGTCCTAGTACTAGATTTTTTTCTTGAGCTTTCAAATGATCAGAATATTGCTCTACTGAATCAAGCGTCTTCTTCATCTCCTCTTCTGAACTCCAAATCATCAAATACTTCCTCTGGGGTAGACAACGACACATAAAATGACTATGGCGAAGACAACTCACTTTTGATTGACTACATTCGCACGCAACACACGAGAAAAAACAGATATGCTTGCATGCATGACAAAGTCTCTTTTCATCATAATCTGTGCTTCGCTCATCAATTTGATCTAAACGATTCGGAGGCACGCGTAATTTATTTGATAAATCACGTACTCCCGATTCAACCAGACTTCTCCGTAAGGATGTCTCTTCATCCGTTATACGCTTCAGCTCTTGCGCCAGTAATGAACAAGTTGCGTAGGTCTTTTGTTCCGTAAGATGATGTGCCATCGTGAATGCTAATCGATCATGAGAAAATACTGCAGGACGAGCATAGTTCCTGTAACGTTCATTGGCAGCAGCTCCGAATGGAATCCAGCTTTGTTAATAACATGCACGAGAAATAATTATGCATAAATCTAATCCCAAAACTCACAACAAGAGAAAAATACTTACTCATGAGTGGCAAAGTTAACTGCCTCTCCAATATTAGGTCCCAGACTAAATCCACCATGGAATGCCCTTGGGAAAGTTAAAACAAATTCTCCAGGATGTTGTATTATTCTGTAAACAGGAACATCCGCCGCTTGTAGTAGCCGCGGATTAAACATGGTAGTAATATGGTATAAAAGCTCGGGTGCATCTCTCATTTTCGTAGACATGAAACTCTTGAAAACCTTTTCCATACCTTCGGCATCTTTGCTATTTCCTGGTACCCCATACCAAACTTTTGGGGCGCCTGTATAGGAGGCAAGATTCAATTGTTATGATGCAGGGAATTGAAAACAATCATAATAAAATGTAGTGTATGTTGTATCATACCATAATGGTGATAATTGAAACTGTAAAAGTCGTTATCTTCGGTATGATAACAAAATGTAGCAAAGATACTTCCAAAGTATAACCAGGGAACATTAATACCATTGATTCCAACTTTGACATGCCGTAGAATACTCTCATCACAGCAAGGTATATTATTCGGATTCCAATACGTTTCTTTGTAGTAATCCTCGGTTCCAAAAAGTGGCTCCGGTAAATGAAATTTGTCAATATCAATTTCACTTCCCAAACATCGTCCACGTTCAGATTTAGGAAACCCTGAACCAAAAACATGCGTATCTACATCATTTCCATACTCTACATAATATTCTTGATCCGAAGATTCAATAATATCCCAATAATCCTTTTCTATGTTTTGTGGATTCATTACTTTATTCGTTCGTGCGTAATTTTCTGCATACCAATGTTTCACTTGTTCATGAGAATATTTAAGGTAATCTGAAATGGTATATTCATCTCCATCACCAAAACTGATCCCTTCTTGGATACGATGTAAAAGTTGTTCCTTGGTTTGAAATTGTTTGTTCATATCCATTTTAAGAGCTAATAAATACGTGAACACAAGGGATAATATGAGAAAAAACTGAGATCTCAAGGATACGGTAAAAAGAAGAAGAAAAAAATGCAAGCTACATACCAAAAGGAGGATTCCATTCCTTGGGAGGAACGATTTTACAAATACCGTACTTTTGTGCAATAGGTCGGATTTTGTTTATGAATTCAATAGGATTTTTCTCCAAGTCTTGTTGAGTAGCAAAGAAAACAGGACCTTCTGGTAATAAAAGATCAGAGTTACTGTTATTACTGATGTTGCTACTTTCATTCATGGGATGTCTTTCTACCGACATGGGAGACGATAGAGCCTTGAAATCATAGTGTTTCAATCGTTTTCTTAATGGTCCTTGATGCATCAGTGGCGATGACATATTGTGTCCCGCCCCGCCATTTACCTTCACACAGTTCTATAATCTCTCGCTACAGGGATGCAGCAAATTTATTTCGCAATCCAAATGTTCGAGTGATAGCAATTCAAGAGACAGAAAGATGAATCTTTCTTTTTCTACACACTAGTGTAGAAATAAGCAGAGGATATATGTTTCATCAAAGCAAGGAATACAAGACTGCGGGGTGTCGCTTTGTCGCTTCGATCAACCTAAAAAAGAAAAAGACTTGTTGTTAAAAAATGTATCACTGTACATACGTATGTACAATTCAGGATATGATAGATTAGAGTTAGTATTTACCTACGTACTGTTGCCTAAATTTCGCAGGCAGACGTAGAGGCCCATACATAGGGAGCGTACGCCGCACGCATGGTGTGCATACGTACGTGATCAGTACGGATGCACTATTGCTCCCAGACTCTGGTCTATGAGGCTAACGCCTCATACAAGAAGGTTATTCGGCAGACAA
>Ga0169931_10006749_pt1 | contig 17195 bp, 23 predicted proteins | sample Kivu_15m_20L_FD_129675 | JGI IMG/M metagenome (GOLD analysis project Ga0169931, IMG submission 129675) | Freshwater microbial communities from Lake Kivu, Western Province, Rwanda to study Microbial Dark Matter (Phase II) - Kivu_15m_20L... | ecosystem: Environmental > Aquatic > Freshwater > Lake...
TACTTCTTCAATAATTTTTGCAAGTTGAAAAATATTCCCTAATCAATGGAAGTGTTCAGCAAAGTGCTAATTAAAAAAGTATCTCGGATGCTTTAGTATAGATTTTGTGATTTAATTGATACTGTGTAATTTATAAAAAACATTGTTTTTGTTATTGATATTTCATAATATTCATAGTGGCTTTATAATAAATTGAAATTTATTTGTTAGATTATTCATTATAAAATATGTTATTTATTATTTCAAATATATTTAAATTTATTGATTTCATAAATTCTATTAATCAAATATCTTAAATCATTTTAATTCCTTATCCCAATAAGAAATCTTCTCTCTCTTGGACCTTTTCGTTTCCTTTGGATCTAACTAATTGATCATATTCAACTTTTCCCTTCATGGTTAAAATGATTGCATCATCTGCAGGATCAAAAAAGTCTTTCTTGTTAGTAGTACTATCTCTCAAGTAGTTATAGGTTAAAGGAATATTCATTGATGAAGCTTTTAGAATACTTTCTATATATTTCCTGTTCAATTTAGGAAATTCAGCTGAGAGACCGTCTATAATTTTGTCAATTACTTGGACCATTAATTTTTCTTCATTGTTGAATGAAAGTATTCTTTTCTTGTCCTCCTCAGTAATTGTATGCAGGAATGCGAATTTTTGTTCTAGATGTAAGTTTAATTATAAAGAATGATACCATTTTCTTCATCCACTTTTTTCATCGTTTCTTGAAAAACTCCAGAAGGTTTAACAAGACTTCTAAAAAAGAATAATAAATAATCCTTTACCTTAATAAAACATCCTCCACTGGTCCCTCAAAGTTTCTTCCTTTATATTCCTGAGTAATTTTACTTTCGTATTTCTTTATACTGCGAGTAGTGGTTATCTTATAAGAAATTTCTTTCTTTAGGCCAGTAATTGGATCAACAACAACTTCTTCAAACAGATCTGTCTTTCTGACTTGAACAGTCTGATTTCTAATATAAGTTTCTATGCTATCTATTTGCCCCTCCAAATATTTTTTTATTGTCAAAATGATTGGCAAAAGTTTCATCTGAATTTCATCAAAAAGATTCTTATTCTTATTGACTAAATCTGAGGTTTTGTTTACATCACCAATCGAAGAAATAATTTTCCAATACTTTCTTAAAGTTTCCCCCTTGTAATCTCTAAAGATATTTTTGAGATCTTCATATTTTACAACATCCTCCCAAAAGAACCTTGAATGATTATTATAAGAAATTGAATAATAATCCGTGAAAGTTGCTATTTCTATAATTGCCAACAAAACGTCTGTGTTAGAAATTTCGGTTTTAGAATTTAAGTCATCGATTTTCACAAAATTAGTTTTGGGAGTAAAGTTAGGATTAATTTTTAATTTAAAGCCAAAATCTTGAGCTGAAGGCTTTTTCACAAGTTTTGAAGTTTTCATCGGAACTTCTGCTACAACTGTGGGTCTCTTCTTTTTCTTGTCTTCGATTTTTTTCAAGATTTTTGTAATCTCTTCTGAGATAGCCTTTGTATTGACATTGTATCCTAGTTGATGCTTGATGGGTTTTTTTACAAATTTTCTCTCTTTTGATTTTGGAGATATCGTTTCTTTTTTAATTAACATTTCTGGTAATGGACTTGATTGTTTGGATTCTTCAGATTGATCTTCCTCTTTCACTTCGACCTTGGTTCTTATGTGAGGTTTAATGACAACTTTTCTGATCGGGGTAGGCTGAGTTTTAGTCTGCTTTTTCTTGTACTCTTTTTGCTCTTGAACTTCTTCAGACGATTCTTCCTCTGTTTCTTTCTTTACAATTTTTTCTGTTTTTATTGGAAAAGATCTCTTAGCCATGTTTTTCTTTGGAACAGGTTTTTCATCTTTTTTTCTACTCCTTTCTAGCTTCCTTGTTTCTGAAACAGACCTAGAAGGGGATTTTTCTTTCTTTTCAGACTTAGTAATAAGTCTAGGTTTTTTATTAATTTCTTCCTTTAAAATTTTCCTTCCTGTTCTTTTTGCAACTTCTTTTTTAAGCGGTTTAATATTTGTTCCCTTAATATTTTTCATCAATTCATCCTCTTCTTCATGAGTTTTTGAAAGATTTCTTATTCTTTCTTTACTTTTAGAGACTGGTTCTGCTGGAATTTTTTTGGCAGATTCTTTTTTGTTGATGATTGAAGGTTGAACACTAGCGATTTTGGTCTCTTCCTTTTTTACTTTAGGAGTTTCAATCAAAATTTCGATTTCTTTGCGTCTTGCTCTTAGCCTTGCTCTATCTACGATTTTCTTTCCTCCAAGTTTTCTGGCTTCTTTTGGCGCATTTTTTTCGTTAAAAACTTTTTTCAAAATTCCGACCTTTTTAGTGGGTAGAAGCTGTGGGGATTTTTTAATATTTTGAATCTTCGGCTTGGATGCGCTTTGTCCTTGTGTTTTCAAAAAAGGAGACTTACTCCTAGAGGCAGAGGCCGCATAATCCCCACTCCTTTTTACTGGCCCTCTACTATTATCCAAATCTAAATTTATTATTCAAAAATGATAAATACTTGATTTTTTGCTAAAATTGTCTTGAGAGGCTTCTGCTTTTCTATGACTTTTATGTACAAAGTTCTTCCCTTTAGTTTGAGCTAATTTTGCTTTTGTTTTCATTTTATGTATAAAACATTTTATTTGCCGTATTTATATGATATTTTTTATTAATTTGTTAATGTCCAATAATAAAATTCCTTCTAAAAATTATAATAATACTTATTCTTATTAAATATTTCTCAATACTATCTAATCATTGACTTAAAAACATTCAATTTAACCATATAAGTTTAGTTAAAATTTATTAAAATAAGTAAAATCTTTTATTATAAGGTTTTTTAGTAGTAGTATTTCTAGTAATTTGATTTATTTTGATTTTTTTCGTCTAAATTTTTTAAATTTTCAGAAAGCTTAGCATAATTTAAGTTTGTCTCAAATTCAGTAATATGTTTATTTATGAAATCGAATACTTCCGGTATATCTTTTTTCATCCTCTGTATTTTTGTATTTGCCAAATAAATTTTATTTTGTTGTTCTTCGAAAAATTCAAGTTCTTTTCTTTGCTTTATTATATCTGGGGATACATTACATCCGAAGTCTAAAAATTTGATAGAGGCGCTATTTATGTTGAGTCTCTTGAAAAAGGGGGCTGGCCCGTCGTTGAAGACATGTCCTAAGTGGGAATCACACTAAATTTTATAAACCTAATTTTTTACATTTGAGCAAGCTATTCTCTTTACTACCTTAGAATTAGCGAATTGAAGTTGATAGATGGCCTGTGTGGGTAGAGGTATATCTAAATGGTCGTCATGGAAATTGAGACTAAATGGAAGAAAATTCCAGAAGGTAGCATGGCCTAATCCCTTTACATTATACTTATGAGTAGAACTAAAAAATTTAGAGAAATCTTCTTTACCTGAATAATCTTTGGGTACATACTTTGCAAGCATATAGACCTACCTTATTAGTATCCCAGTAATCTCCTGTGAAGGGTCTCTCTGTACCCTTTCCTTGGGTGATATAGTACTCCATCGGTGTTAATTTATTAGAAATATTTTCTCTTATCTCTTTTTCTTTATTCTCTTTCCATTCTAAATACAAATTCAAGCTTTCAAAAATTCTTGGTTTTCCCTCTGTGTCTAATACTTCAGGCGTTTTAATTTTTCCATCAGCTGTGATTTCATAATAATTTATCTTTTCCCAGATTGTTTTGTATTTACTTTTAATCGTTTTTTTGACATGATCACTCGTACTTTCCTTATTGATTTCGGATATTAAAAATTCTATTATTTCTCTTTCTTTTTGATCTCTCTTTTGAAGTTTATAATTTCTTTCGTATTCTATTTACATTAATATATTTCCTTACTTATAATTTCATTATTTTTGGGAGTTACTTCTTCTGAAGTTTCAAGATGTTGTGGTTTTTTTATTCTTTTTTTATTTTTCCAATATTTTTCCTCTTCTTCATATTCAACTTTTATTTTGTCAACTTCAACCGGATAAGAGACACTTCCACTGCTTTGAGCACCAGACTTTAAAAAGTCTTTAAGTTTAGTAAACACAGAAAAGTTTTTTATAAAAAATTTTGTTTGAGAAGATTTTAAAATATTTTTCAAGGTCAACATTCTTATATTTAAATAATTAAATATAAAATAAAATTTAATAATTCATACTTAAATTATTTGATAATGAATAAGGCTTTTCTTAATGAGAGATATTGATTTTTAACCGGCTCACTTAAATTCTGGATAATTTTGAAAATTTCTGAATTATAGTACCTTAATCCCGTTTTAGGGTCAGAATAGGTACTTTCGAAACCAGTTATATCACAATACTTTTTCTTAGGCATAAAAGAGGGTCCAGCTTCAATACCTTGGTCTAAAAATAAATTCATTTTTTATTGGTAATATTTACATAAATTAAAAGACAAATTATCAAGAGGATCTTGCATCATATTTTTAATGTTCTTGGCTACTCTTGAAGTTTTTTCCTTAGTTCTAAATTTAGAGACCAAATTTGCTTTTTTAAATGAAAGTTTGCCTCTATGACTGTGTAATTTATGATTTAAGTGGCCTTCTGAATTAAAATTATTTGAATTTTGTTTATAATTCAATTCTGAATCATCTTGTTTGGTTTAAATTAATATTTATATTTTACTCATATCTGTTGATTTGATTATTGGTATTTCTATCCTATTTAATTCTTTTCCTATATTGTTGCTTTTTATTTTATAATAAAATCCATACATTGTTTTTGAGGAAGGATTATATTGAGTATAGGCATTCTCTTGTTTTTTCTGTCTCGGCATTCAATTTAATTAATTTATAATATATAAAAATTTATAATTTTCACAATACCAATATTTTATTGTTTATTAAAAATTTTCCTATATTCAAAAAATTATAAATAACAACATAGAATAAATTTTCTTCCTGATATTTGTTCAAAATATGGCACATTTGCATGAATCAAGACTGCTTGGATTTTTCTGGTCCAATAATTTTACACAGTGTAAGTTTTTAAGTTTAGTGAAATATTCTTTACCATCTAAAATTAATAAATTTTTTGAATTTTACCATCTCTTAATTTCTTTAATAATCTTATTCTATATCCGATTTTTTTGATTTTCATTTCTTCTTCAAGGATTTTTTCAATTAATGGATTTCTAAAGATTTATTTAGATAAGTAGCATACCTAGAATTCATTTGTAGAAAAAGAAGTTCAATTGAATGATAGCCTGCATTGAAAAAATTAGCTGTATATCTTTCCATCTTTAAAGCAGCGAGCCATGAATGTAACGAATACATATTCTGATCAGTTAAGATATCCTCCAATTTGTTTAAATTTGGGTCAACTGTGTGATAAACAGTTTGAGGTAGGGGGAATTCAAAATTATTTGATTCTATAAAAATAAATAACATAGTAAATTTTACTTTCTTCTAATTTCAAAAGAATTTTTGCTCTGTGCCCTGGTAAATTAATTCCAATATCCTTTAAATTCTTATCAGTAATAGAAGTTTCGCTTTTCATTTGTTCTATAATCAATTTTAAATCATCAAATCCATGTTTAATAAAAATTGTAGTATATCTTTCAAGTTCTAGGCTTTTCAAAAAGGTATCTATTTCCTTCATTGCTTCAGTAGAATTATATTCGAATTCAATTTGATCTATTCCGTTTTGTTTTATATCAGCTGTGATCATATTTATCTTATCTAACGTATCATTGTTACTCCTAGGACAAATAGTAACTGAAACTTCATCGATCGTGTATGTGTCTAAAGACATGTGCTTGTATTCGTCTTTCACTGAACGATTGGTCTTACTGAAATATTTTACACTGTTATTATGCTGATGAGCTGCTGCTTTAGACGAAATTTCGTAATTTTTTTCTTTATTTACATGTTGAGAATAAATACTATTCGTACTCTGTTGCAAATCTATCTCACTCAATTTTTTATTCTTCTCTTTAATTTTTGGAATCGTTTCCTCTTTTGGTGTTTGCTTTGTGCTGGGAGGATCTTCGTCATCTTCATCATCTTTGTCTTTTAAAACAGAGCTTTTTAAGTATTCGTCAAATTCTTGTAAGTTAAAGTGTAAAAGTTCTTCGATTTTTTTGCTTGTATGAACTGTATCTCCTAAATTATTTTTTAAACTCTTGGTTTTTATAACATTTGGACTTCCTTCTTCTATTATTCTTGTTTTTATATAATTCTCATTGATGTCATTCTTTTGAGAATAAAACACAGTTAAAACCCTTCCATCATCATAAAAATTCTCGCTTAGCAATTTTTTAATCTTTGCGATATCATTAGTAAGCTCAAAATCACTCAATAAATACTCATTAGTCTTCGTATTACTGAGAGAAAATATATTATTAGATACATTACTTTTTCTAGCAGGGATGTTATAGTAATAATCATAGACATTATTCTCGTTATTTTCGTTAAAATTTATGTTATTATTGTTTTCAGGGTTTGAAAATTGTGAATCGAATCTGTTAAGATTATGATTGTCATTATTTTCCGATTCTGTGTTAAGAGGTTTTAGAGTCACTGCTCGCAAATCATCAATGTTTAAAAAATAGTTTTTATCTTTTGATAAATTATTTTGATTCAGTGACATGGAAAAAGGTAGTTTCGATTTATCTGCATTATTATAGGTAGGAGCGAGTTGTTCTGATTCATTCTTCATTTTTCGTGGCATGTTCATGTATCTCTCATTAACTGGATTATCTAAATTATTAATAAAAGTCAGGTAATTGACAGGCTCTTGTTTGTGAATTGGTTTGTTTTCATTTTCTGATTTCACGCTAATCGTGTGATTTTCGCTTTTACTGTTTGCTTTTTTGTCTATATTGTTGAAAGTCAATTTTTGAGCCAAATTAGAATATGAACTGTTATATTTCGAATTAGAAGAATATGTATTAAGATATGGAGTATTCATATTATCTCCATTTATATTATTATTAAAATCCGTCATGCTATCTTCTTGTGCTCGATGATTATTCTCATTATTATCTACGGCTGATTGATTTAAGTCTAATTTGTAATTATTTTTAGATAAACTAAAATAATTTTCGTTTGGTTTAACATTATTCTTTTCCTGTTTTTCTTCATTTTCTTTAAATTGCTCACCTTCAATTTTATTATCACATGATTTGAATTTCAGATTATCAGAATCATTTTCATAATTGAGTTCATCATTTTTTTCGTAGGTCAAGGCAACATTATCTAACAAATCTTTTTTAATTTTTTTTAGCCTTTGTTCAAAATCATTCATTTGAATAAAAAAGGAATTAGATTCTCTTTGACTGTTTTTGTCACTGAAGTAGTTTTTATTCTTATGATTATTAGAATCATATTCTAAATAATTTTTTGATTCTACCGAATTGTATTCAGGATAAAATGATATACCGCGATCATATTGATTTTCGAGATTTTCTTCAGGATTAATGATAAGGTTATTCTCAAAAGTTAAGTTAGAGTAATGGACAACACCTTGCTTTGGAATCCTTGATGGAGGGTTATATGTATTAGAAGAATAGCTTTTGTGATTGAAGGGAATTTTTGAATTTTTGGAGCTAAAATTTTGGAAGTTAAAATCTTTATAAACGAAATCTGGAGTATAAAAAGGTATATTCATATTTTCCTTAATTCTATTAATAGGACTATCCGAATTTTTTGTTGTTTTAAATCCAGTCTGCACATCAGATGTCAATTCTTCTTGATAACTATACAGATTATATTTGTTATTATAATTGCTATTCTGAGAAATTTTTTCTTTTTGTTTTTCTTTCAAGTCTTTTATCACTTCGATGCATTTTTGATTTCCTTTTTCTTGCGCGTATTCTAAAACAGAAATTTCATTTTCATTTTTCAGGTTTATATTCGCACCAAATAGGCAAAGTAATTTTATAACTTTATAATCTCCCTTATTTGCTGCTAAGTGCAATGGGGTTTCTCCATTTTTTTGTTGAATGTTTGGATTCGCTCCTTGTTCTAATAGTAAATTTATTATTTTATGATTGCCGTTTTCAACTGCTAAATGCAATGGTGTCATTCCTAATTCATTTTGAACATTCGGGTCAGAATTAGTTTTTTCTAATAAATATTGAACTATGTCATAATTTCCATTCTGTACTGCTTTAATGAGAAAAGTAGATCCTGTTTGATTATCTCTGTGGTTTATAAATTCTGGATTTGCTCGCAAAAATTGAGAGAGGTTTTGCATATTCAAATTTTCAAATACTTTTGAAAATTCGTTTATTTTAAGATTTACATTCTCGAAACTAAATTTTTTTCTATTATCTGACATTTTAGATTATAAGATTATTTTAATTTTATTTAAACTTTAAGATTAAATAAATTGGAAAAATTAATTTGTATATAGTTTTAACTTGTTCATTATTACCATAAATAATATATAAATAAAAAATAAATAGGTCAAATTTTTAATATATAAATTTATCCAAATAATTCTGCTAAAGGATCTTTATTTGGATTTTTGCTGTTCATAGAATTCAAATCTGATCTAGAAATATTTCCATAATTACTACTCTGAATCGAAGGGTAAGTGATTATATCTGAATGTGATTGGTTATTAAGATTGAAACCCATATGCATCGAAGTGTTATTTCCATAATTATCATTCTGATTATTTAAGGAGTAATTATATGGCCTTGGATTATATTTGTTGTAAGAATCTATTTGGTTTAAAGATGGGTGCATTTGGCCGTAAGAGTTATTCATATATGGGTTATATTCATAATTTTGATTACCATCACCTATTTGAGGAACCCCATAAAAATTGTTGAAGCTAGGCTGCTGAGATAAATTTGTATTTTCAGCTCTATAATTAAAAACAAAATATTTTTACCTCCCTATACTGCTATCTTTATTATTGTAAATATTTTCTATTGCATTCATTAAATCGTTGTTTTTATTATGAGATATTTTATTATTAAGTGTTAAATTAAAATTGTCTGTTCCTTTGTTTTCTAAAAAATTTTTGTCATTTATTGAAGGTACAATGTCAAACAAGTCCTGGTTTACATCTCCCATAATATCAATTACATTGGATTTACTCTCTTTAGGCTTGTTGAAATTAATATCTTGTATGTTTTCAGGAATCTCTATCAAACTTTTAACACTTGGGTTTATTTTTCCTGCTTGAAGTTCTTTATTACCATCATTAGTTGAAAAGTTGAAACGTTTAGGTTGAGAATTCTGATCAGTAGCTGGCTTTATGCTAAAACTAAACAAAGTCGGCTTGGGGTCATTTGGCTTACTAATATTTTGTATAGAAAGCCCGAACCCAATTTTCTTTTGATCCTTCTCAGATTGCTTTATTATACGTGTATTAGAAGTAGGCTCGGATCTTTTGAAATGAACTTTATTTCTTTCTAAATCCATAAGATGATTAAAACTCTGATTATCAATTCTCAATTCGTATTTATCTCCATGCTGAATCAAAGTACAATTGTGTTTACCAACATCAAAAGTTTTAATAAAAGCCACATTTTCCTCTGTTTGCATTAAAATTAAACCATCCTTCAAAACTTTTTTCTTCCCTGATAGTCTTGAATCGAATAGTTCTATCTTATGTGATTTTCCATCTAAGACAAACTCCCAGATAAATTGCTTTTTAGTACTTTTAATATGCTTAGCGACGTCTTTTTCTAAATGAGTTAAATTTTTAATGTCTAAAGTTGTCATGTTGAATTATAAAAATTAATTATATTTATTAAGAATTTTATTATTGTGTTTCTATGTAACAAAGATAAAGCATTAGTTATATGCTTATATTAATTTTTTAAAATTATTTATGCAATGATAAACACAAAAAGTGATCGTGCGATAGAAGAAAGAAATAAAGGAGACACTTCAAGCACTAAGAATTTAGAAAGAATTTCAGAAGAGTACAAAGAAATCAACAAATCTACTTACGTTGAGATGATTTGTCAAACTGTAAATGGAATGGAAGTTCTTGAACTCGAGGACATGATATCTCAATCTAAAATGGATAGAAAATTACCCTCTAACTTTGCACAGAGAATAATTGAATTAGAAAACAAAATAGATTTTTATCAAAATGATATTGATGAAAGAACAGTAGAGAAATTGGCTAACCTATATAAAGTATAATTTTAAATTTTATGTTAGATGGGAGTAGAATATTATGCAGGAATATCTGATGAAAAAGAAGAATATTTTTATTCAAAATTAACAAATTTATTTATGAAGAAACAAGTTATGAGACTTTTTAATAATAATAACATTACTAACAAAAAACGAGAGAAATCTAAACCTACCCTGAGAAAATTGCTGTCTTCAAAATTTTCTTTACAGATTAGTTGTTTCCATGCTGAGGAGTTATCAAGAAAAATGATTGAGGAATTTGAGATCGATTTTCTTATTATGAAAAAAATCATCAAAAGTGAAGTAGATTTTCAAGAAAAAATATTTTTAGAAAAATTAAAGAAAAGACAACGACAGTCTTATAAATTATTTATGAAAAATAAAAATAAAGAGACTAAAGAGAACGAAGAAAAAACTTCCATCCTATCTAAGAATCTTACAAAATATAATTTTGAACAAATGATAGATGAATTTTTCAATGCATTTTTCTTAAAATTTTATTTTAAAATAAATCTCAAATTTATCGAATTTTCAAATACTCTTAGCAAGGATATTTATAAAAGAAAGATTATTAATTATAAAAAATACGAAAGTGAAATACAGAAATTAGATATTTTAAAATCGACTGATTCAGGTATTAAGTTTATTAACTAATTATAGATGAAAATTATGGTCCATATATAAATTTGATGATAAATTCAGTAGAATTGGAAAAATCAAATAAAATGATATTGTTAAATGAAATTTTTACTAAAATAATTCGTAAAATGAAAAACAAAATAAGACATCAAGATATTAACCATGACCGTACTATACAAGAATTAAAATACAATTTATTAATTAAACTAATATCAATATTAAAATAATTTTTAAAATGATTTTACATTAAAAAGTATAAAATTTTTAAAATTTAGAGAAATAATTATAAAATTCTTATTTAGGACTACTTTTCTAAATAGGCTAATTTATCATTTCGATTCTATTTATTTCTTTTGAAAGTGTTGGTTTTTTTGTTGGTTGAATTGAGGTTTTCCTGCATTTTGATGTTTATTTCCCTGATTCTGGTTGTTATTCCACTGTTGCTTATTTGCGTTAGATTGTTGAGGTTGTTGTTTATTTGCACTTCCTGGTTGGCTATTTTGCTTGTTGGCACTTCCTGGTTGGCTATTTTGCTTGTTGGCACTTCCAGATTGGTTTAGTTGAGCTTTGTTTGAATTTCCTTGTTGAACTTGCTTATTTTGTTGATGTTTTTGTTGGTTTTGTGTCTTCTTGTCGTTAGGGTTATTGCCTTTTTGAATATTATGGCTTCCATTCAAACTTGCTGTTTGAGTTGGTTTCTTACTACCATCGTCTAATTTTTGAAGCTTTACAGGTTTAGTCTCTTCTTTTTTAGTTTTATTCAATAATTTCTCCATTTCTTCCTCATCATTGGAGTCCTCATCTAATAAATCTTCTTCACTTTCTTCTCCTTCTTCCTCTTCATCTATTAAATCAAGTTCTTCCTCATCAGACTCGTCTTCTTCAGCCTGAGCCAAACCATCTTTGGGATTTGCTTTAACTTCTTGTTTAGGTGAAGGTTTCTCTTTTTTGATTTCGGCATGTTTTTCCTCTTTGTGCTTCTCCTCAACTTTCGGTTTTTGAGCTTCTTGTTTTTTTACCTCTGTCTTCTCTGTTTTTGCAGCTGGCTTTTCATTTTTTTCAACTTTCAATTCATCTTCTTCTCCTTCTTCTGTTTCAATATATCCAGTCACATGAACTTCGGTTTTAGCATCGCCACCAAAAATTGATAATTTGTAAGGATGGGTAGAATCCGAAAAAAGAGATAGGAAATGATCCAATTTGTTAGAATCCCATTTATCTTTTTGTAAAACACACAAATTATATTTATCTTGGCCACTTACAAGCTGAAGGTAGACTTTTCCGGATCCTGCATCAGGATTAAGACAGGCTTCAGAAAGATGGATAATTTTATTGCTGCCCGTTTTAATTTCAAAAGGTTTATTTTCTTTTATGACACAACCCCAAAACATTTTTGAATATATTATTTTAATTCGGATTTCAATAATATAGAAAATGAATATTCTAGAAAAATAATAAATTAAGTAAATAAATAGATTTATTCTAAATCATGTTTGGACTTTAATTTAGTTGAATTTTACATTTTATAAAAAATTATCTTAGAAATAAAAACGAATATGGTATATGTATATATGAATGAAGAATTTTATTATTTATAATAAATTTAATGGGTTGTAATTGTTCCTCTCAAAGCACTTATGAAACTGTTATTAACGATGCATTCGATTCACTAATAATAAAAAAATCAGATATTTCTGAAATGATTGAAGAGATTAATTCGCTTAAAACCAACAACGGAGATTTAACAGAAACAGATTTTCAAATATTTTTTAATAAATATTTAGTACCTGGTTTAGATAAGAAATGGAGCGAAACTAATAAAAATTTGCTTAAATATTGGTTAGAATTTTATCGCCAGAAGACTTTCAATTATCGGTTACCTTTGATAAAATTTACAGTGATCATGCTAAGCAGGACAAAGATAGATCCTTCTAATAAACAAGATGTGAATCTGAAAGAATTGATAGATACCATCAATAAAACTAAAAAGTCAGAATCTAAATTAGACTTAACCACACCAAATCAAAGCAACTTTAAATATATTTCCATAGATGATTTGTTTAACTTGTTAAAAGACTATATATTTTCTATTTCTTTACTTACGATAGACAATTTTAAGAATTTTCATTCTAATCCTCTTAAATTTGAGCAAATTCTAGGTAAAATTTGGAGAAAGGAAATAATAGATGAATTCATTAAAAGGACATTTTTTAGTAATGATGATATATCTAACATTAAAATTTCAATTAAAAAGTTTCTCAAAGCTCATTTATTGTTGTTGAGAGATGATTCTCTTTTAAGAAGAAAATTAAGTGATTTTTCAATAGAATTTCAAATTATTGATTATAACAGTATAAAATAAAAATATAAAGTTTTTTACGTAAATTTGTAAAAAAATTTAAATGATGTTCATTTTACACTCATTTTAATTTTGCTTATGATGGATCTTCTAGTACTAAATAGGATTTATTGTAATTTGATTAAAAAAAGTATATTAAAAATTTCTATATAAATGTAAATTAGAAAGATGACTACAATAAAATTAAAATACAAAATTGAAATTCTTCAAAATTTAATCAAATTAAATCCATCTGATTTCACAATTTATCAACCGAAGTCACTTCATGAAGATAAGCCGAAATCGAATATTAAATCTATTCCACATAAACCATCTTTTAAAAGTTTGGCTTCTAATAATTGTGAGTCTCTGCCTGGGTATGAAAAAGAAATCAATCAAATTTCTGAATTTGAAAAAGAAGAGATTACAAACTTAATTAAATCAATAAACTTTCAAAATTTAGCTACCATTTTTGAAACTTTAAATAGAAAACATTTTTACAAAAAAATTAAATCGAATTCCGGCTTAGACTTAATTAAGAACAGTTTTAATGAAATATTAAATCTGAAAGATGTTAAACTTAATTTAGAAACTGATAACTCTAAAAAATATTTTATTTTTGATGAATGCGAACTATTTGTCACTTTTAGTAATATCTTTAATATTTCAGATTTAAATGCTATGGATTTATTCGATTTATTTAAATACAATCAATATTTTGCGATTACTGAACAAAATTTTATTCTGATTATTTACATGTTTTCTGCTATTCAAGATGGAGATTTCACAGATTTTATGCATCTATTTTATGAAGATTTATTTAATTTTATATCTGGTGGGGAAAATTTTATCAGTATAGGTAGATTAAAGCAACTTTCGATAATTTTGGGTTTAATAGAATTTGAAAAATCAATTATGAAAATGAATATAGAATTATCAGGACTAATAGACATATCGAAATTTAAAGAATTATATTTAAATTTGGCATTACTTTATGATAACCTTATTAAATCTGAAAAAGAATATTCAATTACAGTAACTGAAAATGCAAATTTTAAAAATAAATAAGACACATTATCAAAAGATTTTACAAGACAAATGATTATTTTACCTAGAATTTAATAATTTCCCTATTTAAAGTTCGTTTGTATAATTTTTAACTAGGATACCTATATGTTAAAAACTGTTAAAAAATTATGTATTCATTTTTATTTTAATTATATTTGAAAAAAACAGAATTCTTAATTTTTTACTAATAAACCGAAATATTGAAAATATTTTATAATTTATATCTTCTTATTCATAATTTTAAAATACTTAAATCTTTTTAAATTAATATCTAACCATATTTTATAGCCTTTATGTAATCAATTTAATTTCCTATCCAAATTTTCAAAGGATTTTGTAAATAATTTTTAAGGCACTCAGAAAACCTAGCAACTGTTGCTCCATCAAGAATTCTATGATCTGCACTAATACATACATTTACAGCCTTGTGAAATAAAATAGCCAAATTTTTTTCATCAAAATGATGATATGCTTGAGATTCATGATACTCTTCTTGCTTAGGTACTACTGTTATGGAATCGAAAAATCTACTAATTCCAACAATACAAACTTGAGGGGATAATATAACAGGGCTGAGTACTTTTCCACCGATGTTTCCTAAAATTGTAACGAAAAATTAAATTACCGATGTTAGAAATAGTAAAAGTTCCATCCTTATAGTCTTCAATTGTAATCTTCTGATTTTTCGCTTTTTCTCTAAGTTGATTCAATTCAAGTTGTATCTGAACAATAGATTTATCCTGAACTCTCTTTATGTTTGGAACTACCAGACCATGTTCTGTGTCTATGGCGACAGATATGTTATGATCTTTTTTGACAGTATATTCGTAAATTAACCCATCTTCTCCTGTTTTTTGATTAATTATTGAATTTAATTCAGGATACTGCGTTAAAGAATATGAAATAGCTTTGATAAAGAAGGGCATGTATGAAAGTTTAATTTTTTGATCTACTTTGTTCATTTCTTTACGTAATTTGACTAATTTGTCTACATTAAATTCATCTGTGTATAAAAATGTTGGAATATGAGATGATTGTGTCATTGTTTTAACCATGGCTTTTCTGAATCCTTCAATTTTAACAATTTTATCTTGAAGTGTTGTACTACAAACATATTCTGGGGTAGCTTGTGAAATTTTTTCTTGTGTTTTAATATTACAAGAAGAAGGAATTTCTTTTTTATGTTCCTCAATTTGTTTTTCAATACTTTCTTTTTTAGATGGAATTTGTTGTTGTTCTTTTTTAGTTTTATTTTCTAAATATTTAATAACATCTTCCTTCATAATCCTTCCGTTTCGGCCAGTAGGATTAATTTCTTTAGGATTAACTCCATTTTGTTTAATCATGAACCTAACACTGGGAGTGGCTAAAACTTTTATAATAATTAATAATTTTACATTTGCTTTTACTAACAGCAGTTGCAACAATATCATCATGATCTTCACTTTCTTCTTCGGTTTCAGAAATTTTATTACTATTTTCATTATTAGATTCGGTAGCTGGGCCCTTTAAAGCTTTCATATTCACTTCTTCATCAACAATTTCACATAAAATATTCCCAACTAAACAAGATTGATTGATGTCATAATTTATCTTAGCAACTCTGCCCTTAAGAGGAGACGGAATATCTGCTACAATTTTATCTGTTGTTACTTCTACCAAGTTTTCTTCCTTTTATAATAATTTTTTAAACTCATAATTTTAATTTACTTCTTCAACTGTTTCGCCTACAGCCTTGTACCATTTTTTAATCATAGCTTCTTTAGTTCCCTCACCAAGGTCATGCAATCTAACAGGTACCACTTTACCAATTGAAAAATTATAAAATGAAAAATAATAGAAATTGTTTTTTGAAAGACAAGCACCTAAATTTTTAGTATTTGAAATAAACTTAGACATAAGCATGATTTAAATAATATAATAATAAATTTAAAAAAATTTTCTTTTAATTAAATATAAATAATTTTTAAATCATATAGAAATAACGAAATTTATTTCCTAAAATAAAATGATACAATTCATTTATAAAATAAAAACATTTTTACATCTCGCTTCATTTCGAGTATTGTTTAAGATATTTTTCATAGTTTTCATACATGTCACTAAAAATGAACAACGAATGTGTTAACATATTTAAGCATTCGTATTCCAAGGCGTTTATTTCTTGAAGACTTACTCCTGCTACCTTGGCATAATATTCATTAGAGTAATAATCATCTTCATTATATTTTATAGCTAAAATCACACAAGAAATTATTATTCTAAACTCCATTAGTTATAAATTTTATTTACCTATGGATATTCAACGGAGATAATAATATGTTGTTTAGATCGCATAATTTATCGATATAGATGAGTGTTATTATTAAGGTCGACTTTTCTATTTTTGTGTATTTTATTATTCTTTCTAGATAACCTTGAATTGAAATGGAAGGCGGCTTTTTAGCGTCGAACAAGTATTTTATAGGCTTTGAATTTTCTATATTTTTATTTTGATTATGTACCTTGAAGTTTTTTTGAACTTTCTTTGTTTTCTGCAATAATTTCTGTTAAGATATTTGAAATTGTAACAAGTATAACCGAGCTTTGTAAATCCTTGTCATCGTCGACTTTTTTGGATCTCGTTTCCATTTAAAAATAATTATTTTTTTATTTCATAATAAAATATAAGTTTTTATAAATATTTACATAATTAATTAAATAGATAATATTATATATTAAAGTAAATTTATGAGAGGACAAAATAATAATAATAATAAATATTTAAAATTTAAATTAAGAAGTTTCGTAAAATATTATCTACATTTTTTATTTAAAAAAGTTTAATAACAGAGATTAAATTTGCCCTTATTTATTTTGTATTTAAACAAATTATTTTCTATGGGGATTGGGGATTGGGGATTGGGGATTGGGGATTGGCCCAATCCCCAATCCCCAATCCCCATACAAAATAAATAAGGGCAAATTTAATCTCTGTTATTAAACTTTTTTAAATAA
>Ga0169931_10006750_pt1 | contig 17192 bp, 17 predicted proteins | sample Kivu_15m_20L_FD_129675 | JGI IMG/M metagenome (GOLD analysis project Ga0169931, IMG submission 129675) | Freshwater microbial communities from Lake Kivu, Western Province, Rwanda to study Microbial Dark Matter (Phase II) - Kivu_15m_20L... | ecosystem: Environmental > Aquatic > Freshwater > Lake...
CCCCGACTCCGGTCGGCCTTCGGCCTCCCTCCGTCGGGACAGCGCAAACCCAACCCACCACATCAACCCATAACAAGCGCCTAGACTAACCCTCCGGGTGGCTCGAAAACTTGAGGCCGGTCATGTTGCTCAAGATCGGTGAGTTGATTCCGCACCACGGTGCGGTCGCGTTGGCTGCGGCTGCGGAGGTTTTCCAACGTCGCCTCGATCACGTCGGGGTGCCGGCTGCACTCGCCGAGAAAGCCGAGCACCGCCAATTCCAGCGGACCCGCGGCAACATGCCTCACCGGGCAGGCCGCATCGCCCCGCTCCTTGTGCAGTTTCCCGCAGGTGTAGTAGCGGTAGGGCTTGCCGGTCGGATCGAGCTTGCCGCTGGCGTTGGGGATCAGCGCGCGACCGCAGCAGCCGCAATGAGCGAGTCCCTTCAGGACATGGAAGTGCTTGTCGCGGGAGGAAAAGCGCCGCACGGGCGGGTTGATCCGGTTGTTGATCGCGGCGTTCGCCTGCTCCCAAAGCTCCGGCGAGACGAGCGCCGCGTGCTGGCCGGGAAACTCCTGTCCGTTCATCCGGACCTTGCCGGCGTAGAGCGGGCGCGTGATCAGCCGGCGCAGAATGTCGGTGCGGAAGCGTTTCTGGCCGATGTTCAGGCGCTCGCCGTTCCGCCGCTGGTGGTAGCGGGGGCGCGTCCGGATACCCTCGTCGTTGAGCGTGTTCGCGATCGCTGCGAGACCGGTCAGGCGGGCGGACATTTCGAAGATGCGCACGATGACGGCGGCCTCCGCCGGCTCCGGGCTCAAGCCTTGGAGGGTTTCGTCGTAACGGTAGCCGTAGGGCACCAGGCCGCCGGTCCAGTAGCCGCGTTTGGCCTGCTCGTTGAGCTTGATGCGGATCTTCTCGGCGGTGTTGAGCCGCTCGTATTCGGCGACGCTCATGAGGAGGTTGTTTTTTAGCCGGCCGGAGGGGGACTCGTCGGTCAGGTCCTCGGTCGGGCTTACGAGCTTGCAGCGGTGCTTGTGGAGGAAAGCGCGGAACGGCCCCCATTCGTCGGTGCTGCGCAGGACACGCTCGAGTTTGAAGATCAGCACGACCTTCACCTCGCCGGCCTCGATCTGGCGCATGAGCGCCCGGATGCCGGGACGGTTCATCGAACTGCCCGAGTAGGCCGGGTCCGAAAAGCATGCGACCTCGAACCAGCCGTCGGCTGCGTGCTTCGCGATGTGCTCGCGGCAGATGACGGCCTGGCTTTCGCAAGAATCGAAGCGCCCGCCGACCTGATTGGCGGTCGAGACGCGCGTGTAGATCGCCACCGGCACGGTGGTCGGGACATGGGTAGGCAGGGACTGAATCGCTGACATTTTGGACTCCTCCAAGGGTTGATGTGGAGGGCGATCCAATTGGCCTCACCCAGTCGTTCCCGACTGAAAGCAGTATCGCACACGCACCGAAAAAATCACGCGCGGAATTTTAGAGGTCACTCGGCGAAGCGTCTGCGGCGGTGCCGGGATTCGCTCCAGCGCGAAGGTATTTTCCGAACTTATCCTGCGGCCCGAAAACGCGCACTTTTCCGCGATTGTTGCCCTTCAGCGAGTTGGCTCGATTTTAGCGCCATCGCGCCCGGTTCGAACCTAACCGAAACTGGCGGAGAGGGGGGGATTCGAACCCCCGGAACGGTTTTACCCGTTCAACGCTTTAGCAAAGCGCCGCTTTCGGCCACTCAGCCACCTCTCCAAACCAGATGGGGCAGGCAAACGCGCCCGCCGCAAAGTGCAAGGTCGTTTTCCGACGCTTTACTCGTCGTCGTCTTCGACGGGGCGTTCGAGTTCCGACCGGCATTCTCCGATGACCCGGAGCCAGATTTCCCGCAGGTCAAACAGGGTGGCGTGGGCGCAGATGCGGTAATCGGCAAGTGTGCCCCCCTCGGCGGCGGTTTCATTTAACCGAGCAAGAGTCTGGTTCAACGCGCCCAGTGCGCGTTTGAAGAGACTGATCGCCATCGCGTAGTCGCCGAATTCCAAGGCGTGGATGGCCTGCATGGCGAGATCCTCGCCGGCGTGCAGCGCGCTGAGGTAGCGGACCGCCATGGTCTGCGAGACCTTGTGCGGATCGGTGGCCAGCAATTCCCAGTTCCGGCGCAGGAGCAGGTAAAGCGCGCGGGTGGAGATGAAGATGGGATTTTTGTGCAGCGTGTAGACATCGGCTTCACTGTCGAAGCCCTCGGCCTCGATGTCCTCCACGGCTTCGACGGCGCTGCCCGGATCGACCTCGTTCAGCAGGCCGCTCTCCCAGTCCATGCGTTTGGCGACCTCATCGATCCGGTCGGGCGAATCGCGCAGACTTTCGTAGTGGGCGAGGTAGCGATTGACCGCCTCGTCCTGATCGCGCAGGTAGCGCTCCCAATCGAATTCATTCCAAGCCAGATCGCCGCGGTCTTCCCACTCGCTGTCGGAGGGGCCGTCAGAATCGTAGTTGCTCATTGCTTGGGGGCAGACTGAGTGCAGGGCCGGGCGAAGTGCAAAATAAAAAACCACCGCATCGGGCGGCGCTTTTTGCGGGTTGAATCGTTGGCGGTCGGGTGGCTGGATGACGCCAACATGGCTTACGTGCAGCATGAGGCGCTATTCTTCTCCGGCCGCGTGCAGGGGGTGGGTTTCCGCTACACGACCCTCCAGATCGCGAAGGAATTCGAGGTGACGGGCTTCGTGCGCAATCTGCCGGACGGCCGGGTGCAACTGGAACTGGAGGGATCGGCCGCCGAGGTGCGTGCGTTCGTGGAGACGGTGGAGGAGCGCATGCACGGGCACATCCGCAAAATCGAGCGGACGGCGACCCGCCGGACTCCGCAATTCGCGGGGTTTCGCATCGCATGAGCGCGGAGCCGGCAGTCGTGGTGGAGCTCGCCGGCGTGACGAAAGATTACTGCGTGGGGCTGCGCGGAGTGCGCCTGCGCGCTTTGGATCGTGTCAACCTGCGGATCGCCCCGGGTGAGATCTCCGTCTTGTTGGGGCCAAACGGCTCCGGCAAGAGCACTCTTTTGAAGTTGCTGGCCGGCCTGCAGGCTCCTTCGACCGGTTCCTGCCGCGTGCAGGGGATTGAGGCCGAACGAGGCCGGGCGAGTGGGCGCATCGGCTACATGCCGGAGTCGCCGGTATTTCCCGGCGGCATGACCGTAGGTGCGCTGCTGAGGCACTATGCGGAGCTAAGCGGACTGGATCAAAGCGCCGCGCAGCGGTGCACTGCGGCGGTGTTGGAAACCGTGGGATTGCTCAACCGGGCCGCGGTAAAAGTGGGAACACTCTCAAAGGGTCTGACGCAGCGGTTGGCGTTGGCGCAGGCGTTGGTGCACGAACCCGAGGTGCTGCTGCTGGATGAACCGACCGCAGGGGTTGATCCTCGGGGCGCGGAAGAAATGTTGGCCCTGATCAGGAAGCTGCAGGCACTGGGCCGGACCATTGTCCTCTCGACCCACCAGCTTGAACAAGCGGCTGCGCTGGGCGGTCGTGTAGTGCTGATGCAGGCCGGCCGCGTGATTTTCTCGGGCCATTGGTCGGATTTTGCCGGCGCGGGCGAATCGGCCTGCTTTCGCACGGAGCCGCTCAGCCCGGCGATGCGGGATGAATTGGCCGCATGGCTGGCGGCACGCGGGCATACGCTTCGCGATGCCGGCGGCGCATGGCCTACACTGCGGGCCCGCTACTTGGAGCGGCTGGATGATGCCACAGGAAAGGAGCTTTCGACATGAGACGGGTTCGGTTGATTGCCACGGCGACGCTGCGCGAGAGCCTGCAGCAACGCAGTTTCGGCCTCTTGCTCTTGGCCGCACTCGCATTCGTGGCGGGGACGCTTTTCCTGCGGCAGTTTAACTTCGGTTCATCCGAGTTGAAATTTGTGGCCGACTTGGGCTTTGGCATGCTGTCGCTCGGCGCTGCGCTGCTGGCGATTACCATGACGACGCAGGTGTTTTTCGATGAATGCGAACGGCGGACATTGCACCTGTTGCTGGCGCGCGGTGTCAGCCGGAGCGAGTTTCTGCTGGGCAAGCTCGGAGGTGTCACCCTGTTGCTGGGGCTTTACACTTTCGTGCTGCTGACCTGTCTCTGTCCGGTTCTGTGGGCAAGGGAAACGGCCTTGCTCGCCTTGATGCCCGATGGGTTTGAGCGGGGCTACGGACTGAACTTTGCCGGGGTTATGATCGCGGCCTATGCATTCTGGTTAAAATCGTGGGTGCTGGCGTCAGCCGTGCTCTGGCTGGCTACGTTCGCTCAAAACCGGATTTCTGCGATGGGTTGCGGCTTGCTGTTGCTGGTCATCTTCCACACCGGCGGCGTATTGGCGGTTTATGGGAGCAACGGCGGTTGGCCTGCCTGGCTGTCGTATGGAGTGCGTTATATTCTGCCGGATTTTGCGGCCTTTGATCTCACGCCCGCGGTCTTTGAGGGTGCTGATGGCTTTGTGGGCAGGGCCGCGAGACTTACGCTTTATGCGGTCTTGTATGGTGCCGTTTTCATAGGCTTGGGGGTCCTGCAATTGCGCCGCCGTGAGATCTGACTGGAAACATATTTTGTGCGTTTTGGCGGCTCTGGCCGGGGGCGGTGTTTTGGCCAACGGTGTGGCGTTGCCCAATGCAACGGCTCGAGCGGTTCGTGCGCCGGCAGGTTTGTGGTGGGACTGGCTCGGTGGGCTTCGTCCGTTGGGGGCGAATCTGGCTTGGCTGCAAGCGCAAGGAGCGTGGGAACGCGGTGATGCCGCGCAGACGGCGGCATTAATCAGGTTGGCTGCGGAACTGGAGCCCGAGTTGCTGTTTTTTTGGTCCGGAGGCGCGCGGCTGCTGGCGTTGGATTTGGCGGCCGTGGCGTATGTATCGGGAGATTCGGCTGACGCGTTGCGCAAGGCCGGGATGGAGTTGTTGGAGCAGGCGCGGACCCGGCATGAGGACAATCCTTATTACTGGATCGAGCGGGCAGGGCTGGAGTGGCAGGCACTGGCCGATGCGGCATTGGCAGCGGAGAGCTACCGGCGGGCGGCGTTGTTGCCGGGAGCGCCGTATTATGCGGCCCGGTTGCATGCCCAGTTGTTGGTGCGGCAGGGCCGGCTCAGTGAGGCGCACGCATGGCTTTGCCGGCAGCATCCGCAATTGCCGGCCGCGGATCCCGCGGCACAGGCGGACCTCGTGCTTACACGAATCCATCGGCTCGAGCAGCAGCTTGGGCTTCCGGTGGAGCAGCGTTACCGGCAGCAGGATGAACTTTGACAGCGCGTAGCCGGCCGCCAAGCGTAACGGCTTCGCATCGTGATCATTGATTATACCTTCCTCCTGTTGGCCGTGATTTTGCTTTGGTTTCCGCGGCAATGGCTGCGGTTTGGCCGCGCAGCGGCGCGACGGCTGCGCTGGTGGTCCCGATCCCGTCGCCGCAGTGTGCCGGCGGCCGTGCGCGAGCCCGGTGACACGCGGCTCAAGGCGAGCGAAGAGTTTTCGAAGCCGCGCAACTACATTGATTTCTTTCGCGCCCTGCTCGGCGGCTTGCTTATGGTGGGCAACTCGGCCTGGGCGATTGAGCCGGCAATTCGGGTGGACCCCGCCGCGACCTTGGACGGACAAGTAGGGGCCATATTGGGCTGGCTGCGGATGGCACTCCTGTTGGTCGCGGTGCTGATTCAATTTGTCCGCTACGAGAACCGTTTCACCCTCTATGCGCCGATTTTCTTTCTGGGTGGCCTTGGGATTGCGCTCTGCGGTCTACACGCGGGCGTGCTGGCGATTCTGGTGGTGTGGGTGATGAATGCCTCACTGCCGCTGACTCCGGCCAGCTTTCTTTCTGTTTATGTCCTGATGGTCTTCATGCTGGGACTGCTGTTTCGCGGCGCGGCAGATGCGAATGTGATATTTGCCGGCACGGTGAGCCTGCTGCCGGTTGTGATCAGCCTGCTCTCAAGGCGATCGCTGGCGGTCTTCACCAAGCGAAGCAAGTAAGCCCAACGTTGAACCCGGAGGGCACAACAGCATGGCGGATTTGGTGGGCGGCGGCCCGGCCGCGCACCTTGCCCGCCGCTGTGGCTCCGGTCCTGCTTGGCGCGGCCTTGGCGTGGCAGGCAGGAGGATTTTCCGCAGGGGCGGCCTCAATCTGTCTGGGCTTCGCGCTTTTGGTCCAGATCGGCACCAATTTTGCGAACGACTATTATGATTTTGTGAAAGGCGCCGATACGGCTGCGCGGGTGGGGCCGACCCGGGCGGTGGCGGCGGGCTTGGTGAAACCTGCGGTCATGCGGCGGGCTATGTGGTTGACGTTTGGCGCGGCGTTTCTGCTTGGCCTGGGGTTGATCGCGTGGGGCGGGCCGTGGTTGATCGTGATCGGGCTGGCGAGCATCGCTTGCGGCTATGCCTACACCGGCGGGCCTTATCCGTTGGGTTACCACGGTTGGGGGGATGTTTTTGTCTTTTTGTTTTTTGGCCTCGTGGCGGTGGGCACGACATATTTTGTGCAGGCCGGATGCCCGGGCCCCGCGGTGTGGCTGCTGGGTGCCGGCATCGGCCTGCTGGCGGCAAATATTCTGGTCGTGAACAATTATCGCGACGCAGACACCGATGCTGCGGCGGGCAAGCGCACCTTGGTGGTCAGGTTTGGCCGCGGGTTTGCCCGCGGCCAATTTGCTGTCTCGTGGCTGCTGGCCTTTGCGGTGTTGCCGGTTGCGGCGTGGTTGCTCGGATCAGCCTGGGGTTTGTTGTTGGCGGGCGTGCTGGCGCCGTTGGCTTGGTCGCACAGCCGGCGGCTCGCACAAAGCAAAACGCCCGGCGAACTCATCGAGTTGCTGGGCGATACGGGCCGGCTGCTGGCGCTTTACGCGCTGCTGGCGGCGACGGGGCTTTGGCTGACGTCGCGGTAGGACCTCAGAGATGGGCCGCGAGCTTGGCCTTGAGGGCGGCTTTGGGCATCATGCCAACGATCTGTTCGACGACCGCGCCGCCCTTGAAAAGCAACATGGTGGGGATGGCGCGGATGCCAAATTTGGCGGCAACCGTGTCGGCCTCGTCCACATTGACCTTGGCGATCTGCAACTGGCCGTCGAGTTCGCCGGCCAGTTCCTCCAGGATGGGGGCGATGGCCTTGCAGGGGCCGCACCACGGGGCCCAAAAATCCACGAGGAGGGGCTTGGCGGCGCCGGCGACGGCGGACTTGAAGGTGTCGTTGTTCAGATTGGTGATTTTTTCAGACATGGGAGGACGTGGTTAAAGGCAGGATTGCCGGAAATGGTGTGGTTGCAAGCCGGGGCGAGGTCTGGGCCGCTCAATTGGGCGTCGCGCGATGGACGATCTCGGCGAGTTCGCGGGGCTCTACCTGATGCAGTTGTTTGCCGCGGCTTTTCAATTCTTCGAAGGTCTTGATCACCGTCTCGGTCATGCGGCCGTGGGTTTCGTCGGAGCCTCCGACGATGGCAAACTGCTCGCCCGTGGTGATGCGCTTGTGTCCGTCCTGGTTGTCCAGACCGACGCCCAAGAGGCCGGCTTTGGGTGTGATTTTGCGCTTTTTGCTCACGCGGTTACCGTGTCGCTGGCTGCGGGAGTTTCAAGCGGGTTTTCCTCAACGGCGCTGCAGATGATGTCGGTGAATGCTTCGTCCTGCCGAAGGGCAAGCTTTCTGAGGCGGGTGAGTTCCAGCACGGCGAGGAAGGTTGCGACGAGCATGCGCAGCGTCACCTTGCCCGGGAACAGATCGGAAAAGATAAACGATTTTTCCGTCTGGATGCGGGTGAGCAGGTATTCCATCTGGTCCGCCACGGTGACCTGTTCATCTTGGATTTCCCCGACGACGAGCTTCTCGGCCAGCCGGCGGAGGACGATGTTGAAGGCGTTCCAGAGATCGATGCGGTCGACGGCTTTCAACGGCCGGTCGATATTGTCGCCCAGCGAGGAGACATGGCGCTCCATCAGGTCGTGGCGGAGCGTGATCAGCTCGCTGAGCTTGGCGGAGGCTTCCTTGAATTTTTTGTATTGGAGCAACTGGTGCACGAGTTCCCAGCGCGGATCCACCTGGTCGTCGTCCCCTTCGGCGCCCGTGGCGTGCATGCCCTTCGGCAACAACATGCGGCTTTTGATTTCCATGAGCGTGGCCGCCATCACGAAAAATTCGCCGGCCACCTCCAGATCCAACTGCTGCATGGTGTGCAGCGCGTCGATGTATTGCTTGGTTACCGAAACGATGGGGATGTCGTAGATATCCAGCTCGCTCTTGCGGATGAGAAAGAGGAGCAGGTCGAGCGGGCCTTCGAAGACCTGCAGCTTGATACGGTAGTCGGAATCAGGAACCACGGGGCGATGCTTGCGGGCGGCGGATGCCGGGCAATGGAAAAATCAGCGCCGGTGCAGCCGCGCCACGTAAAAGCCGTCGGTATCGTGCTGCGCGGGGAGAATGAGCAGGCCGGTGCCGTCCCAAACGCACCCGAAGCGTGCGGCTGGCTCCTGCACGACAAAGTGCGGGTTTTCCGCAAGAAACTGTTCCACCACGCCGGTATTTTCTGCCCGCGCCAGTGAGCAGGTTGCATAGATCAACTGCCCGCCGAGACGGACCAAACGGGCATACTGGCCAAGGAGGGTGCGCTGACGTGCGGCCTGCCGGGCGAGCGTGGCCGGGGAAGTGCTCCATTTCAGATGAGGGGACCGGCGCCAAGTGCCGGAGCCGCTGCAGGGGGCATCCACCAGCACACCGTCATAGGATGACGTGGGTGGCTTCGTAAGGATACGAAGTTGACCGAGCCCGGCCCGTTCTGCGCGCCGCCCCAACTCGGCCAAGGCGGCGGGCCGGATATCATGGGCATCCACGCGGGCATCCGGACCGAGCAGCCGGGCCAGTTGGAGTGTTTTGCCGCCGGCTCCGGCACAGGCATCCAACCAATGGCCGGCAGCGGAGAGCCCGGCGCTCTCAAGGATGAGCTGCGAGCCGAGGTCCTGAATTTCAAAGCGCCCCTCGGCATAGGCCGTGGTTTTGGTGACATCGGCTTCTGTCAGCATTTCCCACGCGGTCGGCAACGGACCGGAGGCACGCCATGTCCAGCCGTGCTGGGCGAACTCGGCGGCGACTGTTTCCGGCTGGTCGGTCTGGAGTCGCAACCAAAGCGGAGCACGACGGTGCAACGCATCGATTTCGCCATCAGCCAACACGGCCGGGCATTCTGCCTGCACCCAATCGGGAAGCAGCGCGGCGACGCTGCATTGCAGGTGGGCGGCTTTTCCCGCCACGGTGTCGGGGCAAGGCGGCCAAGCGGAACCCAACGCGGCGCGATAGGTGATCGTGGCGGGAATTTCCGCGGCCAACCAAGCGGTGACATCGGCGGCACGCTCGGGATCGCTTTGCAGCAGCGGCTCGATCCATGGCAGATGGCGTGAGACCGTGTATAGCAGCTCACGGTAAAGTCGGCGGTCGCGGGAGCCGAAAGAACGCTCCCGTGCGAGCAATTGCTGCACCTGCCGGGGAAAGCCCGGCTCTCCCCGCCAATGGGTGCGCAGAGCGGCGGCGAGTCGCAGGAAGGTCTGGCGCTGGCTGCCGGTCACACTCATGGCTGGACAGATACCCGCCGCGCGGGTCAGAAGCCGAGCACTTCCACGCGCAGGCTGAGACCAAAATTGCTTTCACGGCGGGGGCCGTCGTAGAAAGTTGCGAGATACTCAATGATCCAGGTGTTGTGCAGGTTTTGCCGCAGTCCGAAGGCCTGCTCATTGAAGCGGCGCTGACGGGCATCGTAGTGAAACCGGGCTACGGTTTCGTAAGCCTCGTTGAGCCGCAGCCGCGGACTGACGACATACTCCTCGATCTCCCCGCGCAGATAATGGCTGGAGAAGCGGAGCGCCCATGCGTCGCCGTCGCGGAGGGTCAGGCCGGTGTTGAACTCCTGCAAAGTTTGCTGCTGCGTGGAAAATGACTGGTAGAGTTCAAACTCCAGCCATGGGGCCGGAGTGAGGTTGAGGCCGGCGTGGATCGAGGAGAGCCGACGCTCACCGGCCGGGCGATCGTCGAGCCGCAGGTCGGCGGCAAGGTTGAAGACAAGCAGGTCGCGCGAACCATAGACGGTGTCCCGCGTTTGGAGGGTGGTGTCCACGCCGAGCCGCAACGTGTGCATGGCGCCGAGATCATCAATGTGGCGGATGTCACCGAGCCCCAGTGTCGGCAGGTAGGTCATGAACGTGCGCCGGTCGATGGGCGGGATGAAGGCGCGTCCGCGCTCCGCATTTGGCACGTATCGGTAGGAAAAGCGGGGGGTCACCAGATGGCGCAGGCCGTCGATCTTCCAGATCTCGTTCCTGTAATCAAAAACCGCGCTGCCCCGCAGCTCGCCATCAAGGCCGATTTCGCCGAGCGCACGGGTGTAGTCGCCGCGCCCGCCGGCGCCCCGGGCATAGTGCGTGAGGCGCCCGCCGAGCACGGGCGCAAAGCTCAACCACGGGCGCGGTGCCAAGCTGGCCTGCACGGCGTAGTAAGCATCAAAGCGGTCGCTCCGTTGGGTCGCTCCGCCGCCCGGGGGGCTTTCTTGCAAAGCGGCGAAGCTGCCCCGAAAGCGATGGTAAATACCGGGGGCGAGCGCCTGTGGCAGAAGCTCAAAGCTGATCTCCGGCAGACGTTCCTGCACGCGGTGATAGGAGTTCGGCTGCACGCGCAGGAACAGCGAGCTGAATGCATTGGTCCCGGTGTGGATGGCTTCCAGGTAGCTGTCGGGTTCCTGAACCGCATAAAACTCCTGTGGCCGAAAATCGCGGAGGATCTCGGAGTCGCGCCAATAATTAAGCTGGGCCATGAGTTTTAACTGCTCGGTGAATTCTTGGGCGTGCCACCATTGCACATAGCCCCGCTGGGCCGGCACGGCGCGGCCGAGCACATCGGTGAGCCGGTCGCCGCGGTCGTTGATGAAACCGGATTTAAGGTCGCCGTGGATGCTCCGGCCGTCGCGGTCGAGTTCGTAGTGGGCGGATGGGCCCACCATCAGGCCGCGCTTGGTGTAAAGCCCGAGCGAGGCTCCCAGCCGGGTGTCTTCGCTGAAAGGGAAATGCATGCCGGCTTCGCCAAACAGGCCGAGCGAGGAACGGTAGCCGGCGGAAAGCGACACATAGGAAATGAAGGGCAAATTGAGCCGATGGGAAACTCGCGGCAGACTTACGGGCTGGACGGAGCCGACGCCCAGACGCGCATGCGTGGCGCTGATGCGGCCATCGGCTTCGTAGGTGAGTTCGGCGGCCTTGAGGGTGGGTTGATAAGGTCCGGGCTCACGGATGGAGGCGGTTGCATCCGTGATCACGACTCGGTCCGGTGTGCCTCCGGCCGTGCGGCCGGAGAGATAGTAAGGATGGCTGCCAAGGCGCGGGCGGGTTAGGGTGAAGGTGCGATCGGTGCGCCGGTAGGTGATCTGGTCGGCAAGGATGCGCTGCGCGCCGCGCGTGAACCGCACGGCGCCGCTGGCGACGACGAGTCCGGAGGTCGCCTGATAGCGGATTTCATCGGCCTCAATCAGCACTTCGCCATCGGTAAAACGCGCCTCCCCTGTCATGATTACTTCGCCGGTGCGATCGTCGTAACCGGTGGTCCGGGCCGACAGCTCCGAAGCGGCGGCACCGGAAGGTGCAGCCGCAAGCAGGGCCGGGGTGAGGAAAAGCAGCAGTTTTAGGTAAAGGCGGATCAAGCAGCGCGCAGCAAAGGCCGGGGGCAAAGGGCAGGCAAGCTCCCATGCGCCGCAGTCTGGCATACTTTTCGCTTTCATGCGCCGAATTCGCGCCGCAAGGTAATCACGACCATGGCAACACCAAATCCCAAGCGCACCGCCTCCGCCCTAAGCGAATTGGCGCGATTGCGCCAGGCCGTGCGCGAGCTGGGTCAGTCGCTCGGGCAGGTAATCACGCGGTTGGAAGGAGTGGAAGCCTTCGAGACCGTGGAGCGATTGCGCGGGTTGGCCAAGGCCAGCCGGGCGGGCGACTTCGCCGCTGCCGGCAAACTGGCCGCGCAGGTGGCGCAGCTTACGCCCGCCGAGGCGCAGACGCAGGCGATGGCGTTCACGCTCTATTTTGAACTCGTCAATCTCGCCGAGGAGAATTTCCGGATCATGTTGCTGCGCCGCCGGCGCAATCAGCCGGACAGTCATGGTCTTCCGGCGCTGCGCGAATCCATCGAAGCTGCGGTGCAGCAGCTCAAGGCCCGGGGGGTAAAACCCGAGGCGATGCAGGCGCTGGTTGACCGTATGCGGATCGAGCTGGTTTTCACCGCCCATCCGACGGAATCGAAGCGACGCACGTTGCTCACCAAGCTCCAGCGGCTGGCCGAGGTGCTGCGCCAGCGCACGCATCCCGAACTGGCGGCGGATCCGGCCATGCTTGATCCGGAGACGGTGGAACGGGAGATCGTTTCGCTCTGGCTAACCGACCGCAGCCGCGTGGCCCGGCCCGAGGTCGAGGATGAGGCCCGCACGGGACTCTGGTATCACGACACCGTGCTGTATGCGACGCTGCCGCGGCTGCAGGCGGACTTGGAAGCATCGCTCGCCCGGCATTATCCGGGGGTGAAGCCGCCCGGACGCTGGCTTACCTTTGGCTCGTGGATGGGCGGCGACCGGGATGGAAATCCCAATGTCACCGCCGCGGTCACTGCCGAGGTGCTGCGATTGCACCGCCGGCTGGCGATTGAAAAAATGCGGCTGGCGGCCCGTGACCTTGCCCGGTCCCTGACCGTGAGCGACCGGCGCGACAACGTGGTGCCGGCCTTGAAACGGGGCCTGCGCGAAAAGCTGCACCTGACGCAGCATCTGGAAGACTTGCAGCGCCGATATCCGCACGAGCCCTACCGGTTGGTGCTGGGCGTGCTGCGGGAAAGGCTGCGCCAAGCGGTGGATGAAACCAGAGGTCCGGATTTTCTTGCCGCCGAAGGCAGGGCGGAGCCGGCATTCAGCGCCCAGACGGTGGCGGAAACTTTTGACGCGATTCACAACAGCCTGGCGGCCGGCCGCGGCGAGATGCTGGTGCGTGGTGAGCTGCGCGACGCGCGGCGGCAGATCGAGGTCTTTGGCCTGCACACCGCGCGGCTCGATTTGCGCCAACACTCTGCGCTGCACGAGGAGGCGGTCGCCGCATTGCTGGGCCGCCGCGATTATCTCAAGTTGGCCGAAAGCGAAAAAGTGGCGTTGTTGCTGGAGGCGACTCCGAAGATTGTGCCGCTGAGTGCGCAAGCGTTGCAGGCCCTGCCGGCGGCAGCGCGGACCGTATTGGAGCCCTTGGCTTTGGTTCGCCGGGTGCAGCAACAGATTGGTCGGGAGGCGCTGGGGATTTATGTGATCAGCATGACGGCGGCGGTGTCCGACCTGCTGGAGGCGGAGCTGCTCATGACCGCCACCCAAGCAGACCTGCCGGTGGCGCCGTTGTTTGAAACGCTGGATGACCTGCGGCGGGCGCCGGCAATTCTGAAGGAATATTTTTCCCTGCCGGGCCGGAAGCCGGCGCATCAGCATGTCATGTTGGGGTATTCCGACAGCAACAAGGACTGCGGCTACCTGACTGCGAACTGGGCTTTATATCAGGCGCAGGATGAGATCGCGCGGGTTGGCCGGACCGAGGGCGTGCCGATGACCCTGTTTCACGGCCGCGGCGGCAGCATCGCGCGCGGAGGCGGCCCCGCGGCAAAGGCCATCCTCGCGCAGCCGGTCGGCTTGGCCAACGGGGGCATTCGGGTGACCGAGCAGGGCGAGGTGTTGTCCACGCGCTATCATGATCCGGATCTGGCCCACCGTATTCTGGAGCAGATGGCCTATGGCGTCATGCTGGGCATCCATGCGGCGGAAACTCCGGTGTCGTTGCCGGAGGATTGGTCCGCAGCGATGGAGACGATGGCGAAGGCCGGCTACGAGGCCTACGCGGCCCTCGTGCACAAGGATCCGGAGTTTCTCGAATTCTGGCGGCAGGCCACGCCCATCGATGAGATCGGCAACCTGAAGCTGGGTTCGCGGCCAACGTATCGCCGGGCGACCACAAGCGTTGAGGATCTGCGGGCCATCCCGTGGGTTTTTTCGTGGATGCAGAGCCGCTTTAATTTTCCCGGCTGGTTTGGCCTTGGCAGCGGGCTGGAGGCGGTGCTGGCGCGTGGCGTGGCCGGCCGGCGATTGTTGCGCACGATGCACCGGGAGTGGACTTTTTTCCAGACCCTGATCGACAACGCGCAACTGACCATGCGCAAGGCGGACATGGGCATCGCCACGCTCTATGCCGGACTCGTGCCGGAGGCCCGGATTCGCAAGCGCATTCATGGAATCCTGCTGGATGAATTTGCCCGCACCGAGCGCGCCATCCTCACGATTACGGGCGAGCGCAAGCTGCTGGGGCGCGAGCCGGTCCTGCTGAAATCGGTGGAGCTGCGCAATCCCTACATCGATCCGCTGAACTACATCCAGGTCGAGATGCTGCGCCGGTTGCGCGGCGGCCGTTTGACGGAAGCAGAGACTGTGGAGGCGCGGGCGGTGGTGGAGCTGGCGATCAGCGGCATCTCAGGCGGTTTGAAAAATACGGGCTAGACCCCGCCAACGCGCCCACCCACGGTGACAGCCAGCTTGGTCATCACGCCATCAGAACTCGACGCCCTGTTGCATGCCCGGCACGCCGCCCCGCATGCCGTGCTCGGCATGCATCCCTGCGTCAAAGGTGGGCAACGCGGCCTCGTCGTGCGGGCCTTGGTGCGCGAGGCGGCGCGTTGTGCGGTGGTCGATACGGGCCGGCGCGAAGCGTGGGCGATGACCCGACTGGATGAGGCCGGCATGTTTGAGGCTTTTATCCCGCGCCGGCGAAAAGTGTTTCGTTATCAGTTGCGCGTGCAGACCCAGGGCGGGGAATTGCGGCAGTTTTTTGATCCCTATGCCTTCCTGCCAACGCTCGGGGCGCAGGACCTGTATTTGTTTAACGAAGGCACCGAACACCGCATCTACGAAAAGCTAGGCGCGCACCTGCGCACGGTGGACGGCGTGGACGGCGTGACGTTTGCCGTCTGGGCCCCAAATGCCTCACAGGTTTCGGTAGCGGGGAATTTCAACCACTGGGACGGGCGCTACCATCCGATGCGCTCTTTGGGTGCTTCCGGTGTATGGGAATTATTTGTGCCCGGACTGCAGGAGGGTGAACTCTACAAGTTCCTGGTCCGTGATCGATCCGGCATGGTGCATGCGAAGACCGATCCCTACGGGACGCACTTTGAGGGTCCGCCGAACAATGCCTCCATCGTGTGCAATCCGCGCAAGCACGTCTGGCAGGACGGTGCTTGGCTGCGGCGACGTGCGGAACAGGCCGGACAACCGGACCGGCCGATGTCGATCTATGAAGTCCATCTGGGATCCTGGCGACGCAAGCCCGAGGATGGGGACCGACTGCTGAGCTACCGCGAGCTGGCGCCCATGCTGGGGGATTATGTGACGGAGCTGGGTTTTACCCATGTCGAGATCATGCCGGTGGCGGAGCATCCTTTTGACGGGTCGTGGGGCTACCAAGTGACCGGATTTTATGCGCCGACGCATCGCTTCGGAACTCCGGAAGATTTTGCCTGGTTTGTGGATCACCTGCACCAGCGCGGCATCGGCGTGATCCTCGACTGGGTGCCGGCGCATTTTCCGCGCGACAGTTTTGCGCTCGCCCAGTTCGACGGCACACATCTCTACGAACATGCCGATCCCCGCAAGGGCGCGCACATGGATTGGGGCACCCTGATCTTCAACTACGGGCGCAAAGAGGTGCGCTGCTTCCTGCTGGCAAACGCGCTGGCTTGGCTGGACCGCTACCACATCGACGGCCTGCGGGTGGATGCGGTCGCTTCCATGCTCTATCTCGATTACTCCCGCAAGGAAGGGGAGTGGATACCGAACCGCCACGGTGGCCGCGAGAACCTCGAGGCGATCGATTTTTTGCGGGAAACCAACGGATTGGTGCACCGTTATCACCCCGGCGTCTTGACGATTGCGGAGGAATCCACGTCGTTTCCCGGTGTGAGCCGGCCGGTGGCGGAGGGCGGGCTGGGTTTTGACTGCAAGTGGAACATGGGTTGGATGCACGACACCCTGCGTTACTTCACCAAGGAACCGGTTTACCGCCAGTGGCACCAGAGCGACCTGACCTTCGGGATGCTTTACCAATACGCGGAGAACTTTGTGACTGTGTTCTCCCACGATGAAGTGGTGCACGGCAAAGCCTCCATGCTCTTCAAGATGGGTGCCTGGCATATCCCCGAAAAGGCGGCCAACCTTCGCGCGCTCTACGCCCACATGTGGGCGTGGCCCGGCAAGAAACTGCTGTTTATGGGGGCGGAATTTGCGCAGTCCCGCGAATGGAACCACGCCTCAAGCCTCGACTGGCATCTTTGCCAATACCCGGATCATGCCGGCGTGCGGCAGTTGGTCGGCGATCTCAACCGGCTCTATGTCGCCGAGCCGGTGCTGGGGGCCAACGATTTCAACGCGCAGGGTTTTGAGTGGATCAATTGCGAGGACACCGCGGCGAACGTGATTGCCTATTTGCGGCGCGATCCGGCTGGCCGCGAATTATTTGCCGTGGTGGGGCATTTTTCCGCGGCCACCCGGCATGACTATCGCATCGGCGTGCCGCGTGCGGGCCGCTGGATCGAGGTGATCAACTCCAACAGCGAATTCTATGGCGGCAACGGGCAGGGCAACGCGGGCGGTCTGGAAACCGAGGCGGTGCCGATGCACGGGCGGGAACAATCAATCCGTCTGACCCTGCCGCCGCTCTCGACGCTTATCTTCAAGTGGTCGGTCGACCGCTGATGGGGCTGATTTAAATGGAGGAAGGAGTGTCGGTCAGGCGATGGACAATAAACGTCTCCATCGGATCGACATTCTTGACTTCCACCCGCCCGACGGGCCCGAACCGGAACTTGCTGTCCAGCGCGCGCTTGAGCAGTCCGCTGATCTGGATTTTTCCGGGTTGACCGTGCGACTCCATGCCGGCCGCGATATTCACGGTGTCGCCCAGAGGTCGTAGGCGGATTTGCGGGTGCTGATGATGCCGGCCACTATTGGGCCGCAGTGCAGACCGCTTTTGAGTTTGGCGAGTAAGAAAGCGCTGAATAACTTCCGGGGGTGGCGTTTTTCAGCGGACAAAGGTGGGTGGCGGCCGCGGCGGAGTGAAAAATCGTGCCCGTTTCCTATTTGGGTGCAGCGCGAGGCGGGCGTTGGCGCCC
>Ga0169931_10006752_pt1 | contig 17191 bp, 15 predicted proteins | sample Kivu_15m_20L_FD_129675 | JGI IMG/M metagenome (GOLD analysis project Ga0169931, IMG submission 129675) | Freshwater microbial communities from Lake Kivu, Western Province, Rwanda to study Microbial Dark Matter (Phase II) - Kivu_15m_20L... | ecosystem: Environmental > Aquatic > Freshwater > Lake...
CCAATTCGCCAAGACGTTCCCCCACTTGATCAACAGGAACATCAAGCATTACTGCGATTGCTCGAGTGTCATGAGCGCGCACCGTGATCACTTTGCCATTGAAGTCTTGTCGTTGCACCTGAATCATTCGCAAGAGTCGCTCAAGCATCTCGAACTGTGCACCGGACATGGTCGACAACTTCGCAACATCAATGCGCAATTTTGTGGTGGGTGCGTTGGCGCCGCTCGCATCAACACGACTTTGATCACGTGGCAACAATTGGTCAACGCCGACCCCATAAAACCGTGCAAGGCGCTCAAGACGCGGAACAGATATTGCGCGCTCTCCGCGTTCATATGCACCAAGAACCGACGCTTTGAATTCGCCCTCGCTTTGGGTCTCCACATCATTAAGTGACCACTGCTTTTGTTGACGTATCCGTCGTAGTCGCTCTCCGACCATTTGAGAAAATGGGGAATCTCGTAGCAGTTCGTCGTCGGTGGGATGTGCCATATCACTACCCAGTGTGGTCGCTGCGACGTGCTCTGTGTGCGACCATCACCGTCGTGGCCACTATCGCGGCCGTTTCCGCGCGCAAAATGCTCTCCCCGAGCGAAACATGCGCTGCGTTGAGAGGAATCTCATCTGGATCAAACCCGCCCTCGGGTCCAACCACGATTGTGTGCACTGACCCAACCTCGGTCGTCCCGCTGGGATCAGCCACCGCAACATCGCCCCGCGAAAGCACGTCCGCAAGAAGCACCGGCCCGACCACCTGAGGCACGTATAAGCGACGCGACTGCATGGCAGCACCGCGTGCAATGCGCGAGAGCCGATCAATGTTTTGTGCAAACTTGCGTTCATCCCAGCGCACCACACTGCGTCGCAGCGGAGCCATCACGATGATTTCATCGACACCAATCTCAGTCATCTTTTCCACTGCCAGGTCTGTGCGATCTCCCTTCACAGGAGACACAGCGACAGCAAGTTGCGGTTCCATTCGTTGATGCGTTTCAACATCGCCCATCAACTCAAGATGTTCGACGTTTCGCCATGCACACAAACGCCAACTACCTCTACCGTCAGAAACAGACACAATCTCACCATCGCGAAGACGCAATGATTTGGATAAGTGCGCAAAGTCCTCATCAATCAAGACAGGCTGTGTGATGTCTTCCACAAAAACGTGCGCGGCAGATGTGCGCAGTGATTGATTCACGAAAACGCCGACTTGATCTTCGAGAAAAATCCCTTGTCTGGCGGCGCAACATCATCCCCGCGTTCAGAAGCGAAACGACGCATCAACTCCTCTTCGGTTTCGGTGAGAGAGGTTGGGACTTCAACTGCAATACGTACACGCAAGTTGCCACGACCGCGACCGTTCAGATGCGCCACTCCACGACCACGCAAGACAAATTCTCTTCCGTGTTGAGTGCCAGCAGGGATCACTAAGTCTTCATCGCCATCAAGTGTCGGCAACACCATGTGGGCACCTAAGGCCGCTTGAGTGATGCTGATGCGCAAGCGAGTGACAATGTCATCATCTTCACGCCAAAACGTCTCATGCTCTGCAACTCTGATGTGCACGTAGAGATCTCCGGCGGCCCCACCGCGTGGGCCTACCGCGCCGCGACCAGACAACCGCAATGTTTGCCCTGTACTGATTCCAGCTGGGACATCCACCGTGTATGTCTGCTGAGTAATCGTGCGACCATCACCCTTACATGCAGTACATGGCGTGGTGATCATTTGTCCTACGCCACCACATCGTTGACACGCCGCCATCGTCACCATCTGACCAAGAAGACTCTGTTTCACGCGACGCACTTGTCCGGCGCCCTGACAATCGCTGCACGTCACCGGTTGTGTACCCGCTCCTGCTCCAGTCCCATTGCATTCGGTACACGCAAGTGCTGTGCGCACTTCAACAGGTGCTTGTCCACCAAAAACAGATTGCTCGAATGAAATGTCGGCCACTACTTCGAGATCTTGCCCACGTGGTGGACCACTTGGTCCTCGCGAACCGCCACCAAACGGTGAACCGCCACCAAAGAACGCATCAAAGATGTCACCGAGTCCGCCACCGAATGGGTCTCCTCCCATTCCACCTGCACCCGACACTCCTTGTTCACCAAAACGGTCATACCGTGCACGTGTGTCGGGATCAGACAAGACTTCGTATGCGCGACTGACGTGTTTGAACCTTTCCTCAGCTTCGGGATCATCAGGGTTTGCATCGGGATGCAATTGACGCGCCAGTTTGCGATACGCGCGCTTGATCGTGTCGGCATCGGCGGAACGATCAACACCCAGCAGTTCGTAGTAATCGTCTGACATCGTCAGTTCTCCGACAACCGCTTACCCAGATGATCGCTCACCACTTCAACAGTGGCGAGAGCTTGCGGGTAATTCATACGAGTTGGCCCCAGCACTCCCACCGAACCCAACAACTCGCCGTCAGCAACAACGGGGGCCACAACAACTGAACATGCAACGAGCGGCTCTACGCCGTGCTCTGCTCCGATGGCGACGGATAATCCGCGATCAAGAAGGTCTTGCACCATCGACACAACGATGTATTGCTGTTCGATCACCTGCAACACATCACGCACAACGTCAACAGTTTCGAATGCTTGTGCAAGTGCGGCCGCGCCTCCGACAAAGACGGGTTGATCGTTGCGATGCACACCCAATGCATTGACGGCTGCGTAACACACGCTGTCGATGTGAGCGTTGTTTGTTGACGGGAATGGAGTCATGCCTGAAAGACTTGACCCCACCATGTGTTGTGACAGATGCGTAACAGCGTCAGCAATGTGTTCATCAGTGACATCTTCAGCCAGTTGAATTGTTTCGTTCTCTACCGAATGATTTGACAACACCACAACCACGGTCGCGCTGCGCGACGTGATGCGATTGATGTGAATCGCGCGAACCGTTGCCGCCTCGACGTTTGGTCCCACCACCACCGCGGCATTGTGAGTGATGTTTGCTAGCAATGTCGACGTATGGCGCAATAGGTCTTCAAGACGACCACCTGCCATCTTGAAAAAATCACCCACCTGACGAACATCCACATCGGTCAACTGTCCATCAGGAGCAATCGTGTCGACAAACAATCGATATCCCTTATCGGTGGGGATTCGACCAGCAGACGTGTGCGGTTGGGCGAGATAGCCCTCTTGCTCGAGTACCGCCATTTCGTTGCGGACCGTCGCGGGTGAGACCTTGAAAGAGGGCAACGTGGCGATGTGTTGAGATCCAACCGGCTGGCCGGTTGCGACATACTCCTGCACCACTGCACGCAGGATTGCGGTCTTGCGTTCATCCAACATTGTGGATGTAAGGCTACTTGCCAGTGACCTTCTTGTACCGGGCTAATGCCACCTCGCGCTCTGTGGCATGGTCAACAAGTGGCGCCGGATAGGCCTCTGGCGCAAGGAGTCCGAGAGTCCACGGTGTGTGGACATGTTTCGCATCCACTTCTGCAAGTTCGGGACACCACTGACGTACGTACATGCCATCGGGGTCAAACTTTTCGCCTTGTCCAAAGGGATTGAACACTCGATAGTACGGCGCTGCATCAGTTCCCGTGCCCGCGGTCCACTGCCACCCGTGATTATTAGAAGCGATGTCGCCATCGATGAGATGGTCCATAAAGAATCGCGCACCCCATTGCCAGGGTAAGTGCAGATCTTTGATGAGAAAGCTGGCAACGATCATGCGCACACGATTGTGCATCCAGCCTGTCGCGAGCATTTGACGAATGCCCGCATCCACGATTGGGTAACCGGTCTGGCCAGCAGTGAAAGCCGAAAACTTCTCTTGCGCTTTTTTGTCGGTGTCGACAGGAAGTGCGTCCATTTTTTGCTGCAAGTTATGCCACGCAGTGTGTGGTTTGTGAAATAACACATCGCCATAAAACTCACGCCAACATAACTCTGATCGAAAATGATCAGCACCCGCGCCACTTGTTAATTGAGACAACAATTGACGAGGGTGTAAGACCCCAAATCGCAAGTACGGAGACAGCATTGATGTTCCATCAATGTCCGGTCGATTGCGCTCCTCTTTGTAGCCCTGCAAGCCGGTGGCACTCCATTTTTCCCAGCGCTTCCACGCCGCCTTTTCTCCCGCACCTGGCAACTCACACCGCGTATCTAGCGATGCGGGCAGTCCCTGGTCAAGATGAGCCACCTCTGCATACCGTGGTTTTGCTTTTGGCGCCGATGTCCATTCCACATTCACCCAGCGTTTGTAGAACGGAGTGAACACTTGCAACGGATTGCCATCATCTTTTCGCACCACCCCAGGGTTCACCGCATACGGTGAATCGTCTTCGTGCAATGTGATGTTGTGTTCTTGTAGAGCAGATCGCACTGCAGCATCGCGTTTGCGGCCGTAAGGCGCAAAATCGATAGCGACGTGTACGTGTTGGGTTCCTGTTTCGCGCGCAACATGCAACACTTCGGCAACTGGGTCACCATGACGCACTACGAGTGCACCTTTCATGCTGTCGTTTAATGACCTCAGGTTTTCATACATGAACTTCAATCGTGACGCACCAGCCGTTGCCACAAGAACTGGATCAAGAACAAACAACGGAATCACATCACCGTTCACGACGGCTGCCGCAAGCGCCTTGTTGTCTGCAACTCGCATGTCGCGACGAATCCACCAAATTGCATTTGTCATTTCGCCCACCTCATGATTGGTACACACAACAACGTGATAATCCCACCATAGGCAAGTGACCACTCAAGACTCACGTTGTCTCCCACCCAGCCAGTGACTGGTCCGCCGATAGGGGTGGAACCCAAGAATGCAACGGCAACAAGTGCCAACATCCGACTTCGCATCTCGTCGGGCGACCGCTGCTGACTGATGCTGTTCATCGCGGCCACCATCGCCGTACTTGCTGCACCAAGTGGCAAACACACAAGGTATGCGACCCAAATGTTTGGTGACCAAGCAAGTGCGATCGCAGATACTCCGGTTGCTGCGATCACGCCCGTAAACCAGCCTGTAGTCACTTCACGTAATCGTGCAGTCGTGAGCGAACCCGCGACACTGCCAATGCTGATCACAGTGAGCAACACGCCAAATGCGTTGGCGTACCCCCACTTCTCGTCCGCCAACTTGGGAAGTACGACGCCGTAGTTAAATGCGAAAGTGCTGACGATGAAAAAGACAAGAAATGTGTAGCGCAGCACGTTGTCGTGATACACAAAGCGCATTCCATCTCGTACGGGAGTGCCGCCCATTGGAGCAGAACGCACGGGAAACAAAGCCTCAGTGTCGATCGCGTACATCGCAAAGATGATCGCGAGAAACGACACTCCGTTGACCACGAACAACCAACCAGCCCCGAGTGGTCCGATTAGTGCGGCTGCCACTGCCGGACCAACAATGCGCGAGCCGGTCATGACGGTGGTGTTCAGCGCCATTGCGTTACTGATCTCATCGGGAGCCACAAGTTCCGTCACAAGACCACGGCGTGACGGGTTGTCAATCGCACTGGCAATGCCAAGAGCAAGCGACGTGACATACACGAGCCACAACGACACCGTGTCGGCAAGGACTGTTACTCCGAGCGCTATCGCAAGTAATCCCATTACTGATTGCGTCCAGATCGTGACGATTCGTCTGTTGCGTTGATCAGCAAATCCGCCGGCCCACACGCCAAGAAGAAGCATCGGGAGAAACTGAAACATGGCGTTTAGCCCCAGGTCAGTGGCGGATCCGGTGAGATCGTAGATCAGATATGAGGTGGCGGTGAACTGCAGCCACGTCCCAATGTTTGAGATCAAAAGTCCAACGAAAAAAACACGCGCGTTGCGATGGCGCAACGAACGAAACATGCCGCCAGTGTCAGTTGAACTCACGGCTGCCGTCATCTCAGTCGTCCAATTTCAAAGCACTGATGAAAACATCGCCCGGCACTTCGACGCGTCCGATCGCTTTCATCTTCTTTTTTCCTTCTTTTTGCTTTTCAAGAAGTTTTCGTTTACGCGTGATGTCACCGCCGTAACACTTTGCCAACACGTCTTTGCGTTTTGCTTTCACCGTCTCACGCGCGATGACTTTGCCGCCAATGGCAGCTTGAATTGGCACGTCGAACATCTGCCGAGGAATGAGCTCGCGCAACTTCTCGCACATACGGCGTCCGTAATCAAACGACTTATCGCGATGAACGATTGTGCTGAACGCATCAGCAGGAATGCCGTTTAACAACAAATCAACTCGCACCAAATTGGATTCCCGATAACCCTCAAGTTCGTAGTCGAGGCTCGCATACCCCTGCGTGCGACTCTTCATTTGATCAAAAAAGTCCACCACCACTTCAGCAAGTGGGATCGCATACTGAAGTTCCACACGCTCGGGAGACAAGTATTCAAGTTTCACCATTTCACCACGACGTGATTGGCACAGTTCCATGAGAGTGCCTGTGTATTCCTTTGGCGTGATGATGTTGACCTTGAAATACGGCTCCTCGATACCCGCAACATTCTGCGTGGGCGGAAGGTCGGCAGGGTTATCTACCATCACCAGTTCCCCATCGGTCTTTGTCACGCGATATGCAACAGAGGGCGCTGTGGCGATGAGTGCCAAATTGAATTCGCGCTCAAGTCGTTCTTTCACAATTTCCATGTGCAGCAATCCGAGGAAACCACAACGGAAACCAAATCCGAGTGCACCCGATGACTCTGGTTCATAGGTGACAGATGCGTCGTTAAGTTTCAGCTTCTCAAGACTCTCGCGAAGATTTTCAAATTCGTCTCCATCGATCGGATACAAACCACAAAACACCATTGGCTTTGGATCGCGATAGCCCGACAATGGTTCGAGCGATGCTTGTGCAACCGTGGTGACGGTCTCACCGCTTCGTGCTTGTGCAACATCTTTGATGCCAGCGATGAGATAGCCCACCTCACCAGGCCCCAGTTCGGCAACTGGCGTGTTCTCAGGACGACGCACGCCAATCTCGATTGCTTCGTGCACTGTCTTTGCGTTCATGAACTGCAACCGACTACCTGCTGACATTCGGCCATTCATCACGCGAACACTTGAAACGACACCACGGTATTGGTCGTATTGCGAATCAAAGATCAACGCCTGCAACGGTGCATCGGGATCACCTTTGGGGGCCGCAATGCGCTCAATGATGGCGTCCAACAAGTCAGCAACGCCCGCTCCAGTCTTTGCTGAAATACGCAAAATCTCTTCTGCGGGAAGACCGAGCACTGTCTCAATTTCCATTGCATATCGATCGGGGTCGGCGGCGGGTAAATCAATTTTGTTGAGTGCCGCGACAATTTCAAGATCGTGTTCAAGCGCGAGATAGCAGTTCGCGAGAGTCTGAGCTTCGATACCTTGTGCCGCGTCGACAACAAGAACAACTCCCTCACATGCAGCAAGCGAACGAGACACCTCATACCCAAAGTCGACGTGACCTGGAGTATCAATGAGGTGAAAGGTGAAGCCCTTCCATTCAACGCGCACGTTCTGTGCTTTGATCGTGATACCACGTTCGCGCTCAAGGTCCATGGAGTCGAGGTACTGCTCACGCATCTCGCGCGCATCAACGGCTCCCGTCATTTCCAAGATGCGGTCAGACAGTGTCGATTTCCCATGATCGATGTGGGCGATAATCGAAAAATTACGGATTTTTGCAAGGTCCATGGGCGGTTTCACTCTACTGCCCCCTCCTTCAGCAGGGCTGCAGTAATGGTTCGGGAAGGCTGTAGCGATAGTTCAACAGAGTCGTAGCAGTTGGGGATGGAGCACTTCACCGCTAGCCTTGTTCAACGTGGCAAACATCAAGAGCCAGAAAAAGCGCATCATCACAAACGCCAAGCGTGCAGAACGCAACAAGGCTGTCAAGAGCGAACTGCGCACCCGCGTCAAGAACGCCGTCGACACTGGCTCAGACGATGACCTTCGTCTTGCTGTAAAGCGCATCGACAAGGCCGCCACCAAGGGCATCATTCATCCAAACACTGCCGCTCGTCGCAAGAGCCGTTTGATGAAGAAGCTCAACGCCGCTGCGAAGTAACTCGCGAACGGCCGAGTCGCGCCAGTCTCGCGACCAACACTTCCATGACGAGAGCGTCGTCCCACTCTTTGCCTCCGCGTAAATCCACGTCTGCCTGAGCGATCAGCGACATTGCATGGGCAACACCGCTACTGCCCAGTCGTTGATATTGCTCGAGCACTTTCCGGGCGGTGAATTCCTTCCCACCCAAAATCCCCACGACGTCGGACACCGTGTTCACCACCGGTCCATCAAGTTTCATCATGTTGGCATAGCGGTTGGCGAGCAGCGCCAACACTTGCAGTGGATGTGAATCGATCATGATGCGATGCAACATGACGAGCGATTTATTGACATCGCCCGCATCAATCGCATCGGTGAGATCCCACGGCGCGATACTGCCTGCTTCGCCAAGAAACACTTCAATGTCAGCACGTGACAACTTTGTGCCCTCGTCGTATGTCGCACGCAATGTCTGAATGAGTCCCGAGAGGCGTCCCTGATCATTGCCGAACCATAAAGCGATGAGTCGCGCAGCATCTTGTGAATACGAAATACCCGCTTCGACGAGATGTGATTCAATCCATGACAATCGGTCTTTCGCGCCGGTAGGCACCGTCGCACCAATAACTCTCGCTTGAGCTTTCTTGAACGCATCAGACAGCACCTTTGGCTGACGTCCAGTCATCGTCGCCACGAGATCGGTCGTGTCGTTCATGGTCTCGATCGACTGTGCGAATTGAGCAACCATATCGGTGGTCAGATCATGAGCGTTGCGCACCAAGACCACACGACGTTCGGTAAACATTGGTGGCGTATGAAGTGCATCCGCTATCACTGTGGCCGTTGTTTGCGAATCAGACGCATCAATGTCTTCAAGCATCATTGAGCGGTCTTCATCACCAATGAGCTGATTCAACACGTTGGTCAATTCCAAACTGATGAGAGATTCATCACCAGAGATGACATAGACCGACATGCCTCTACTTTTTCACACCTGCGACTCCCCGCGCATTATTCACTCGATTGGCTTTCCCGTTTGAATGACGGCGATAGCGCATGATGCACCATCCGATGAGCACACACCAGCACAAGGCGTTCATAATTCCTCGTGGCGATATGGCATCACACACCACCGCGATCCACCACAACAGCCGAACCGGTATCTCCAGCACATACACCAGTGCAATCTGTAATGGGCTCGGCAAGAGCGCCAGTACAAGCGATGTTGGCAAACCAATCAACATCACCGCCCCCGCGATTGGAACCGCAAATGGATTAGCGAGCATTGATACAACCGGCAAGTTGTGGAAAAAGAATAATGACAACGGTGCAGTGCCAATCGTTGCTGCAAGAGTTGCTGCAATCACATCGCGTACCGGCCCCTTTCCCACGATGTGTGAAGTCACAGGCAACATCCACGCCAAACCAGCAGTTGCGGCGGTTGATAGTAAAAACCCCACGCTGCGGGCCATCATCGGATCAATGCACAACAAACTGACAGCCGTGAGACACAACACGTGTTTTGTATTCGTTGCGCGACCAAACGTAAACGCAACGGCAACAATGCCCGCCATCACGGCTGCGCGTACAACGGAAGGTTCCGCGCGAGTCAACACCACAAACCATGCAAGAACAGCACAAGTCAAGACAAGCCGCATTACTAATCGTCGGGCCCGTAACCACGGTCCCACCGCGGCTAAAACGTACGCAACGTTTTGCCCACTCACCGCAACGAGATGCGATAGTCCGCTCGCACGAAAACTGTCGATCATTGATTGCGGTTGCTCACGATCATCACCCATTACCAACCCGTTGAACAATGCTCGGTCCCCAGGATGCATTGGTTGTATCCCCTCTGTGATGTGTCGTCGCAACCGATTTGCAGACCGATAGAGCGGACTGCCTGTCGAATGCTCTTGCGCCACATTGTCAATTGCGATCCGACCAAGAATGTGACGTTGTCGATCCCATGAGGCAAAGCGTCCCGTCACTTCACTGCACGTGCCCTCGACATACACCTGTTCCCCCATGAGACGTTTCGACAACTTGCGAGACGTCATGCCATAGGCATTTGCGCGATAACGAATCCCGTCGATCTTTAACACTGCTGAGATATTGTGTGGACGCACATCAGGATCATCAACAAATGTCGCGATCCCCTCACATGCTCCGATCATTGGCGAACTAGTCACCCACCACGCAGTTGCACCATTCACAGAGCCCACCAAACATCCAATAACAAAGACACGCCACACGTGCTCGCGCCAGATCGCAATGAGTGCGCACCCGCAGATGACGACCCACCAGCGATGATCTGTTGCTAGCTGCGGGAAGTGTTTGCCCATGATCGTGCAGAGCCACAACCCAAGCGCCCACAGCACGAACCGGTGTTGCCTAGCGCAACCCGCCAGATGACGCGATCGGCCCAGTCGTGGCTCGTACCATCGAGACATGAGCCAACGCGCAAAAGGTGTCGTGATTCCTGGTGGGGTTGTCGTCACGCGCCGTCATGTGCGCCGACGCGGTGGCTTTGTGGGCATCGCAGTTGCACTCGGGCTCTTTTGTTTCGGCTGGCTGGTGAAAACGACAATAAACGGAACACTCAGCAATGTGGTGTGGTTTGGCTCCACGATGGTTGCGTTTCCCGTCATGCCAATACTTGGCATTCCCGCAACCGGAAGCGCAGGACGGATTTTTCTCGCTGTTGTGATCAGCCTCGCGGTGTGGTGGCTTCTTGGTCAGATCTCATCGGCAAAAGTTTCGTCACGACCGGTTGTCGGTTGGCGCGAGTGGTTTCGCGAGTTTGTGTTCTTTGCGGCCAGCATCATTGCTGGAACAATTGGGTCGCTCGTTCTCGCTGCATATTTTCTCGGCCTCTTGTAACTGTTGCATCAACTACGTAACACGATTGTTCATAGCACCACGTACGCACGCATAGCTTCAAGTTTTGCTGGCCCAATTCCACTGACCTGCAATAGATCATCGACAGATACAAATGGAGCAACTGTTGTGCGATGAGTGATGATTGCTTTTGCTGTCGAAGGTCCAACCCCCGGAAGTGTTTCTAACTCCGTTGCGCTCGCAGTGTTGATGTTGATTAGTGCATCCTTTGCATCAATCTCCTTCGGTGATGTGGAGCCAGAAGAACCAGAGGAAGGTCGCGATGATTGTGCAGGTTTTGCCACCTTCTCTCCACGACGCGGCACAACCACTTGCTCACTATCAACGAGTGGTAACGCGAGATTAATGGCATCAACGTCAGCTGATCGCGTGGGTCCTCCCGCCGCATTCACCGCATCGATCACTCGCGATTCTGTGGGCAACACGTACACACCTGGTGTATTGACCGCACCTGCAACGTGCACCGTGATCTGAGTTGGTGCAGTGGTGGAAGCCGCAATAGAAGCCACCGCGTTTGCCGAAATGCTGGTTGTCGCTCTGGCGATGTTTGTTTCAACTGGCGGTGCTGGTGAACGTAGCAACCACCAACCAATACACAACGCCACAACAGTAGAGATTGCAGCGCCAATCAAACGCCGTGTGCCCATAAACAACACCCAGTGACGAAGTCGTATTACTACGTGCTCTGTTTGTTGCTGTAACCATGACATGAGAATGCATGTGGAGACACCGTCTCTCTACACGGCATGTTGCGGTGCGACAAGCGCGGCTTAATACAACCGTGCAGTTAATTTCTTGCGGTATTTCGCAGTTCGCGGATCATGAGGACCCATGGCTTCGAGAATGTCGAGAAATTCCTGACGCGCTGCCTCATCGGTCTTGACACGTTCGAGAAGTAAGTTCATCTCGGCGTCGTAATTATCGATGGGATTTTGTGCCAAACGAGCCATCGCACCGATGTGACGCACGCGATCTGTCTCAGGCAGTCGCGCAAGAAGCTGCAGCGCTTCTTCACTTTCGCCTTTTTGCACCAAGAACTCCGCAAGCGAACACACAGCATCTTCGTTACCTGGCGCAAGCGCCACCGCATCACGGAGGGATTCTTCAGTTCCGACGGACAACAATTGCTGAATCCGAACATCTGTCGGATTAGGAAGAAGTGCTGCCACCATTTGCTGCACCTCGTGTTCGCCACGAGCACCCATAAACGCATCGACGGGATGTCCGTCTTTGAAGACAACGACCGTGGGGATCGATTGAATCTGGAATGCAGCAGCAAGACGCTGGTTTTCGTCCACATTCACCTTTGCAAGCACGACCTGGCCACCGGTCGCATCGGTTGCACGCTCGAGAATGGGGGTCAAGGTCTTACAGGGTCCGCACCAATCTGCCCAAAAGTCCAAAATCACTGGAGTTTTCATTGAGCGTTCAACGACCTCTGTTTGGAAAGTTTCCTCAGTTACATCGATCGCCATGCAGTAAAGATAGCGGTAACTTGCAAGTCGTGGGACTTCCTTTCGTTGTTCACGGACAACTACCTCCGCTTCAAGACCCGACACTCGTCGTCATGCTGAACGGATGGATCGATGCCAGTGGCGCCGCGAATGCAGCGATGGAACATCTCATATCCTCTACTCACTCAGATGTATTGATCACATTTGATACCGACACGTTTATTGACTATCGCGCGCGTCGACCAATCATGGAAGTGCGCTCCGGAATCAACAAGCGTCTCGTGTGGTTGACTCCTGAATTGCGCGTCGGAAAAGACAACAGCGGCAAAGACGTATTGATGTTGTCTGGCCCTGAGCCCGACACATCGTGGCAGCTGTTTGCAAACACTGTTGGCGAACTCGCAACCCAACTTGGTGTACGTCGAATGTATGGCTTCGGTGCCTATCCCTATGGCGCGCCACACACTCGTGCGGTCGGCCTCACTTTTACTACTCCTGATCCCAATGTCGCGGCGCGACTCGACTACGCACGCAACACCGTTGATGTGCCAGCCGGTGTTGAGGCGTTACTGGAACATGCCCTCTTTGATCGTGGCATGGAAGTAGTCGGATTGTGGGCACAAGTGCCGCACTACATCTCAAACATGGCCTACCCCGCAGCGAGCGCGGCTCTCATTGACAACTTGTGTTCGATGGCCGAACTCGAAATTGATACAGCATCACTACGGCGTGAAGCCGGCGTCCAACGTGAACGTCTAGATCAGTTGGTGCGCAGCAACGACGAGCATCTCACCATGTTGCGTCGCCTTGAAGACGCCTATGACGCGGTGACCAATCTTGACTCTCGCGACTCAACCGAAGCGTTCGAGGCCGAACTGCCTACGATGGATGAGTTGGCCGAAGAGGTCGAACAGTTTTTACGTAATCAACGAGACGGGGAATCAAATGAAAGTTGATGGTGGTATTTCCAACGATCTGCGCCAGGCAGCACAAAGCGCAAAAGATGTCGAGTCTGCAGGCTATTCCGGCGCATGGACCGCAGAAACAAACCACGACCCTTTTCTTCCGTTACTTCTTGCTGCTGAACACACCCAGAACTTAGAGATCGGCACATCCATTGCCGTTGCGTTTGCGCGTAATCCGATGACACTTGCCAACATCGGCTGGGACTTGCAGTACTACTCGCAAGGTCGTTTCATGCTCGGTCTTGGTAGTCAGATCAAACCACACATCACCAAACGTTTCAGTATGGAGTGGAGCCACCCAGCGCCTCGTATGCGCGAGATGATCTTGGCGATTCGAGCCATTTGGGATTGCTGGTTGAACGGAAGCAAGTTGGATTTCCGTGGTGATTTCTACACACACACGTTGATGACACCGTTTTTCACTCCTGATGCGAAAGACATCTCCGAATACGGAACACCAAAGATTTACTTAGCTGGTGTGGGCGAATTAATGACCGAAGTTGCCGGCGAAGTGTGTGACGGCTTTCTGTGTCATGGTTTCACCACCGAGAAATACCTTCGTGAAGTCACCATCCCCGCTCTTGCGCGTGGCCGCGCAAAAGCTGGCAAGACAATGGAAGGCTTCGAGATTGTCGGACCAAGTTTCGTGGTCACTGGCAACAATGAAGATGAGATGACACAGGCTGCAGCTGGTACACGTCAACAGATCGCTTTCTATGGTTCAACACCTGCGTACCGTGGCGTACTCGACATTCATGGTTGGGGCGGCCTGCAAGACGAACTCAACACACTGTCCAAACAAGGCAAATGGGTGGAAATGGGCAATCTCATCGATGATGAGATTTTGAACACGTTCGCTGTTGTTGGTGAACCAGAGCGGGTGGCTCCAGAGTTACACGCCCGCTATGGGGACGTCATTAGTCGCATCAGTTTTTACGCGCCATACAAGTCGGACCCCACGCGCTGGAGCAAAGTGCTCGACGCGCTCAAGGCTTCCTGACAGCGTCGACATTTATGCGCTACGTGCGCATCAATCAGTCGAACTGGGGGTACTCGCGAATAGAACGTTTGAGTTCTGCCATACCTGAAGTTGTGGCGATCACTTCTATCGCATCCCACAAACGTGTTGCATCGGCTCCACGAGGAATACGACTAATCACCGGACCAAAGAAACTGCCTTCATTTTCTTTTCCTGGATGAAACGTGATGATCGGCGTGCCGACATCTTTGCCGGTGCGCTCGAGTGCTTCGTTCGTTTCGGCACGAATGACATCGTCATAGTCGGTGGAGTCGACAGCATCTGCCCACGCCGGATCAAGACCCGCGGTTTGCAACAAGGACCGAATGTGAGACTTTGTGTCGCTGCGCATCGGATCATGCTCACTGCGATTATGGATTGACATTCCCAGTTCGGTGTACACGCGAGCAACAGCGTCATTGCCACCGGCGGCACGAGCTGCAGCAGCAACGCGTATGCCATTCAGGCCAGCACCATGGATCTTGGTGTAACCCTCTGGGAAATCCGTCTCATAGTTTTTGTGTTCATTCACGAACCGCAACGCAATGAACTTCCATGACACGTCATAGAAGCGCTGCTGTTGCACTTCAACAACCCAACGTGAGGTAATCCACGCCCACGGGCAAATGGGATCAAAGTAAAAGTCGAGATCAGACATGTGGTCTCCCCTTGTCATGTTGTATGCACAAAACGTGCATCTAGTCGCTTGTTACGTGCGAGCTATTTCTCGTTCTTCGAACGTTTCAATAATGTCTCCAGCCTTCAAGTCTTGGAAGTCGGACAAGCCGATACCGCACTCGAAGCCCTCGCGCACTTCACGTACATCGTCTTTGAATCGGCGCAATGAGTTGATGCTGCCTTTCCAAATGATTGTGCCGTCTCGCAAGAAGCGCACCTTTGTGCCACGAGTGATGACTCCCGAACGAATGAAACATCCGGCAATCGCACCAATCTTTGGAACACGGAAGATTTCGCGCACTTCTGCTTCGCCCGTGACCACTTCTTCGAACTCTGGCGCGAGCAGACCAAGGAGTGCTCGTTCCATGTCTTCGAGAAGTTTGTAGATGATTTCGTATGTACGAATCTCCACCTTCTCGGACTCGGCCAAGTCGCGAATCTTGCGATCAGGACGTACGTTGAAACCAATCAGCGTTGCATTTGTCGCAGATGCCAAGGTGATGTCGTTTTCGGTGATTCCACCCACGCCGCGATGCACGAATGCGACACGAACATCATCGCGTTCCAACTTGCGCAAACTCTCAGTAAGGGCTTCAAGCGAGCCGTGAACGTCGGCTTTGATCACCAAGTTCAAGGTTGCAACTTCACCAGACTGAATCTGGCTGAAGATGTCTTCCAGTTTCACACCACGCTGAACGCGCGCATCTCCACGCTGGTTCAAAACACGGAAGCGCTGTTCACGTGCTTCACCAACAAGACGCGCAGTCTTTTCATCTGGAGCAGAACGGAATTCATCTCCCGCCAACGGAACGCTCGACAAACCAAGAACCTGCACAGGTGCCGAAGGACCAGCCTCTTTCACTTGTGCACCACGGTCATTGATCAATGCGCGTACGCGACCCCACGCTGCGCCGGCAACAATTGGGTCACCCACCTTCAATGTGCCCTTGTCGACGAGAATTGTTGCAACAGGTCCGCGACCAACGTCGAGGTTTGCTTCAAGGACGATGCCCTTTGCGCGTCCGGTTGGATTCGCGGTGAGTTGTTCTAGTTCTGCGACAACATGTAACTGCTCAAGCAATTCATCGACACCGATTCCTTGCTGGGCTGCCATCTCTACGACGATTGTGTCGCCACCCCACGCCTCAGGAACAAGTTCCTGTTCGGCAAGTTGTGTCATTACGCGTTGCGGATCGGCGTTCTCTTTGTCGATCTTGTTCAGCGCAACAACAATCGGTACATCAGCAGCGCGAGCGTGGCTGATTGCTTCAATTGTCTGTGGCATCACACCGTCATCGGCTGCAACCATCAATACAACAATGTCGGTGACCTGTGCACCACGTGCGCGCATCTTCGTGAACGCGGCGTGACCAGGAGTATCGATAAACGTGATGGGATTGCCATTGCTCACCACTTGGTACGCACCAATGTGCTGCGTGATACCACCAGCTTCACCTGACACAACATTCGCCGAACGAATACGGTCAAGAAGTGTTGTCTTACCGTGGTCAACGTGGCCCATCACAGTGATAACTGGCGGACGCAACATTTGCGCTGCTTCGTCATCATCATCGCTGTCGTCAAACAAGGCTTGCAGTTCCATTTCTTCTTGTTGACCTGGATCAACAAGAAGAATTTCTGCACCAACTTCAAGTGCAAACAACTCCATTTGGTCATCGCTTAGCGTCATGGTCGCAGTGACCATCTCGCCATGCTCTAACAAAAAGCGCACAACATCGGCAGCCGTGCGATTGAGCTTCGGTGCAAACTCTTGTGCAGACGAACCGCGCTCAATGATGATCGTGCCTTCAGGGACAGGAGCATTTGATGCCGTGTATGACGTGAACTGCGGCTGCAATTCCTCAAACTCGCGACGACGACGGGCACGTGACTTCTTTCGTGGTGCACGACGTTGACCGTTTGGACGCGGACCACCACCACCGGGGCCGCCACCTCCTGGACCGCCACCTCCTGGACCGCCACCTGGACGAGGACCGCCGGGGCCGCCGGGGCCGCCTGCGCCGCCGGGACCACCAGGACGAGGACCGCCGGGGCCGCTAGGGCGAGGACCAAAACCGGGACGACCGCCGGGACCGCCGGGACCACCCGTACGTGGTCCACCAGGGCTTGGGCGCATACCAGGGCGTTGACCAGGAC
>Ga0169931_10006753_pt1 | contig 17191 bp, 13 predicted proteins | sample Kivu_15m_20L_FD_129675 | JGI IMG/M metagenome (GOLD analysis project Ga0169931, IMG submission 129675) | Freshwater microbial communities from Lake Kivu, Western Province, Rwanda to study Microbial Dark Matter (Phase II) - Kivu_15m_20L... | ecosystem: Environmental > Aquatic > Freshwater > Lake...
ATGGTATAAGCCAGATAAGCCACTGGGTGGGTTTATAGGCAAGGTTGGAAGAGAGTTTAATAAGGGCCTTCGCAATATGGGCCCTATCGGAAAAATAGTTAAGCCTTTAATTCATCTCGCTGCTGTGGCCAGTGGAAATCCTTATATCGTTATTGGAACTTCCGTAACAATGGGGACCTTAGATAAAGGTGCAGAGGGAGGGGTAAGAGGGCTTATGTTTGGAATAATGGGTGCGGCAGGACAACAACTTGCTATTGCCCAACAAGCAGGTATTCCTTTGGTGGGAGAAAGCATTCCTACAGGTACTCTTGTTTCAAACCCTGAAGCTTTGCAAATTATACAAGACCTTAGAGCTTTAACGACAGAGCAGTTATCAATGGCGCCAAGCCGAATTGCTGTCGTTGGAGTACAAGCTATTAATTTAACCGAAGAAGCCATTAGAACAAGCTTATACATGGCCCCTATGGCCTATTCTTATGCAACGGAATTAACGGCTTCAACTGGAGATCCTGTTCACGATGCACTCATTAGGAGAAGGAGAAGAGAGTTTTATATAAATTTAGCTGGAATGGGTGCTGGTACTTTTGTATCTACATCATCAATACCATTATTTGAGGGACAAAACACTTTTGTAGTTGCTTTAGGAACAGGCGCAATATTTGGTGCAGTTTCCTCTGGCATTTCAAGAGGAAGGCCTCTAAGAGGGGCATTAGGAGGCGCTTTATTTGCAGGAGTAGGGAATATTATTGATGGCAGGCTCTCTCAATTAGAATTTTTACAAGAAGCCCACAGATTAAGAGAAGCTTTAGGCGTCGCTGCTTCTTCCGCTCTCCATATAGTTGTTCGGCATGGTCGAGGTAGAGATATTCTCATTGGTGTAGGTTCAGATTTATTAGGATACGCAATCGTTCCACCAGGGATTGGGGTTATTAATGAAGAAACACTGCGAATGTTTGTAACAGGAGCCATTGCCACTCTGACTAGCAATACAGAGCTAGGAGAAAGTATGATGGCTGCTTGGTTAGGGAGCAACGTACAAAGAATTGCTAGGCAATATGGCAATAATGTTACTAGAAACTATCAAGAAAGAAGACAGCCAAGACGAATTACTAATGATGAAGCTGAAAGGCGTGCATCTTCAAAACCAAAAGTAGAAGATGATACTTGGCGCTCGAATTCATTAAAAGTTGCCACTCAAAAAGCTTCTGAAGTATTGGCAAGCAAAAATATTCAAGTTCCAGAAAAAAGAGTTCGTCGAGCTTTTGAAAGAGAGCCTACATTACAAGGTTCACAAAAACAAGTTCAACAGAATTTAATTGCATTAGGTAAAGCAGATGGTCCTGCTAGAGATAATATAAGTGCTTTTAAAAGAGGATTAGAAAAAGTCTTTTTAGCGGTTTTAAATACACTAGTGGGTGAAGCTCATGCATCTGAAGTGAGTGCATTTGTTGTAACGAGAAATTACCAAAAGCAGGAAAAACAGGACTCAAACTGGTGGTCAACGGCTTTTCGTGCATTTCGAGGAGAAAGAACACCTGAAATATTAACTTGGCAACAACATAATAGAGTAAAAGCACCTCGCAGAGCTGCTTTTTTTGACGGTGCTCATGAGGGTTCTGAGATATTTAATAAACCACTGAGGAAATATAAAACCGAAGTTCGAAGTGATATAAGGAACGCCATTGAAGGAATTGATGAATCATTAAGAAGCGGACATTTAAATGAAACTCAAGTAGTCCTTCATAATATAAAAAAGACAGGTTGTAAGGTCAGTGGAGTTGTGGTAGATACTGTTTTACCTGAATCAATGACCGATGTCGGAGAAACGCTACTATTGATTATGGGTGGTGTTAGTATTTTAACAAAAACAATAAATACTACGGCAAAGGCTGCTGATAAGATGTTATTTTTGTATAGAAATCATAAAAAAGCTGAAAAATTGATGAAAAATGGACCAACTGATAGAATTCAGCATGAAGCCATTAAAACCCAATATAGGCAAAGTATGGAAAATCCATCACCCTCTATTAAAGATAGAGAATTATTTAAAAGAATTAATAACTTATATCGCCCAGCAGCAAAATTAGGTAACAAATGTTCCTCAGATGCAGCTAGATATGAACTGCACACGCTTAAAGAAGTTGAAGGAAAATCTCATATTCAAAAATGCCAAGACACTGTTCGTTTTTTGGAAAAATGGCTTAGCAATAATCAAACTGCTGCGCCTGGCGATCGCTCTATTGCCGAAAACGTTTTGTTCGAGCTGAAAGATTCACTAGGAGACAGACAATGGTACTCGCAAACGAAGCCACCAAAATATTAACCGAAAAATATCCAGGTATAAAAAAACATGAAAGTTGGGAAGGTTATTACTTATTTATTTATCCAGATGCAGATCCTAACCAAATTTATGCCGTAATGACAGTGTTTTCACGTTATGTAGAAGATTTGTTAAACGCAAAGTTGGTTGATGAAAATGAAATAAAAAAAATTTTTTTGTTAGTTGAATTTTTTATTGAAAATGGTGAGGACGTCGTAAAAGGTGCTGCATGTGCTGACTTTCTAGAAAATTTAATTAATGCTACATCGTGGGGAACTTTGAAACCAGAACAATTTATTCATTATCTTGGTCCAAAATCAAAAAAGTTCTGTAAAAAATGGGATGAATTTACCGGGGTTCCTACACCTGGTTTGTGGAAGGAAGGTGAATTCAAAGGGCAACGAGATCCTGTAGGCGGTTGGCTTTAGATGAGTAAAAAATTCAGACTCGACATAACCACATTAATAGGCCAAAAGTTTAGCTTATTAAAAATTCAAGATGCTTGGCGCAACCAAAGCAATAAAATTATGGTTAATTGTTTGTGCAATTGTGGTCGAGAGTGGACCGGAACACTTAACGCTATCAAGACGCTAAAAACCCAGTCTTGTGGATGCAGGTGGAATGCCGTTCGCAAAATCGGTGGCCTTGGCTATGGTGGCGTATAGGTTCAAGTTGCTGCTGATTATTTTAATGAGTATTATTAGTGTTGGATGCAAAACCGCAGAACAACAACAATTGGAGAAGTATCAGAACTTAAAATCCCCTGAGTGGGAGTTTATAGATTTATAAAATTTCTTTAACTTAACTGAAGGAAGTACCAAAACCATTTGATACTTCCGACTGTTTTACTACTGTTAACGAGAGGGGACTTCAAAACTGGTAAAATAATCCAAGACTCATAGAGGTCATATCTTTAATGACTTTATTGCCTTTCTGGTATCGAACCATCAGTCTAGTTCCCACATTTTCAGTAAACGCAAGTTGACCGCCTAGACCTGCTCTAATACCTATTCTTCTGTAGGTTTTATTAAATGCTGGTAATACATCAAATTGAGGATGGTCATGATATTTGCTCGCTAATAATCCTAATCCGACAGAACCGATAATTTTAATATCGTCGGACATGGGTAAATATCCTAAAACATCAGCATAAATATTATGTTGACTAAGTGTAAGTTTATTGGTCACTACTCTGGGAAGAGTGTCGACGTAACCCGGAGCTGGAGCCAGAAAACGGAACAGCTCAGGAGGCATTATAAACGAGCTAGCCTGCATATCCGTTTTTTTAGTCGATAGTTTAGTAAAACCACCTTCTATACCAATACAATCAGATATATTTAACCCTACGAATGCGCCTATGCCCAGCCCGCCTTTTCTAAATAAATGAGATTTATTTTCTCCTTCCGTAAAATTCTCGCCTTGCATCGAGTAATTATTTTCTTCTACTTTGTTTGGAACATTACTACGGTCCCACTGTCCTTCAACGCCCATATAAAGGCGTGGTTCAAAGTCCATTGCCAAAGCAGCAGTACTACCGATTAAGCTGCTTATTAAGCATAGCGATTTTAAAGTATTCAGTTTCATGAAAATTCCTTAATTATTCATGTTATTCTCGACTGTATACAATAAAACATCAATTGTAAATAGAAGATATTGGAATTACTTTAAAATCCATATAATTTGTTAGTAGCCTTCTTAACATGATAAATTTAACTGTACTGCCCAGCAAATATTTTTCTATTCATGCTTTCCACCACTTTCGCGGTATGTGCTTCTGATAAATGCGCATACCGCTTCACCATGTTGAGCGTTTTATGACCGAGTACCTCTGCAATTTCCGCCATGCTAGCGCCGTTCATCGCAAGATAAGAGGCTGCACTGTGTCGCAAATCATGGAACTTAAAATTCTCAACTCCTGCATTTTTTAAGGCTTTTTCCCAGGCAGCTCGTATAGAGGTTGGTCGGCTTTTATTTTTAGCAGGGAACACCAACCCACCTTTAATGTCTATAGTCTTGACATGTTCTTGCATCAACTCTAATGCGTGCCCTGCTAGCGGTAACAACCGCCGCTCGCCATTTTTAGTTTCATGTAGCGTAATAACCTTGCGCTCCATATCGACATCCTTCCATTTTAGGCCTAGGATTTCCATTTTTCTGGCACCGGTGGACAGGCATAATACGACCACTAAGTATAAATACGGATGCCCGCAATTACGACAGACTGCTAGTAATTTTTCTCTTTCTTCTTCGGATAAAAACCGTGTTCTGCCTCTAGGTTCCTTCATTTTAGACACTTTTTGTAGAGGGTTCGTTTCAACCCAACCCCATTCTTTGATGGCAATGGTAAACACGTGACTGAGCGCTGCCATATAACGATTGACGGTAGCTTCAGCACGTGCTTTACCGCGATTAGTAATCGTGCATTTCAGTTTATCTCTACACTCGGCAATTAGGGCAGGGTTAATATTTATTAACGCATGCTCGCCAATGGCTTGCTTCCACCAGCGTAACTGTAATAAAGGATTTTTATAATATCGAGGTTTTTTAGGCAGTATTTCTTTTACATAGCGTTCAATGGCATTAGCTAACGTTCGTTTTTTGGCTTCGGCAATTTTAAAATATTTTCCATTCCGAATGAGTGACTCTGTTTCAGATGCCCATTTTTTGGCATCATTTAACTTTTCAAAACTCGCAGCTTGTACGGGATGACCTTTAATTTGTACACGGGCGCGGTAACTGAACCGGTTATCTTTTAAGGCGCGCTTTTCAATGGATGCCATTTATTTTGTCACTCATTTTAAAAGTTATTTTACTAGTAAAATATTGGTTTATCTTATCAGCACTTCAACTCAGTAGGCCAAATCTAGCTATATTGCAAAAAACTCCAAAATCATGATTTCAATATTAGCTGACTTTAACAGAATTTTAATAAAGCTACATCTAAAAGAACATAGGCTTACCAATCCTATGCTTTAAAAACATCATTTTGTTGGTTAAATAGCACTTAATATGCTTTTGGACCGGTTTTGCAGTTGGAGTGGGTGTTAAGGAGTGTGCGATGCGCCGCCATTTGTCTGTTTTTTGAACGATCATTATCTTAATTGCTGCAAAATGGGTAGACGATTTCTTTGTCTAAGAAAATTCAGTAGCTCTTTTCTCTTGCAACAAATATTTGTGTAATGAATGTAACGATGCATTTCGTCTATAAAAAGGCTTTTAAAATCATCGCTTAAATTTTTAATATCCCTGAGCGCAATAATTTCTTTTCTAAGATCCGGGTGTTTTTCACCATACAATGAAATTTTACCCTCTTTAAACATTTGCATTAAATAATGAATTAATTGCGGTATTCTATATTCTTCTTGATTTTCTGTGTTTATTTTTGGATTATTGGTGTTTTGTAAAATTTGATCTAATCCATTCTTTTCAAAAGATCTAATATCTAATATATGGTAATCGTCTGGTTTCCACGTTTTGTATAATAGAGTTGCCGCTTCTTCCAGATTTAGGTAACGACCAAAAAATATTGAGGATATGAGTTCATCAAACTTTATCCCGAGTGTTGTTTTTTCTGATAGATATAATCCAATGACGCCTAAAGCAAACATGATTAAAACAACCCACAACTCATTTGAAATTCCAAACATATATGCTAACTCTCCTAATTTTGGTTTAACTAAACAGCCAATACCCAGTTCAATGCTAGCCTTTACCAATAATCTAAAAAATAATTTTTGAATTTCCATAAACATTAAAAGCGCTCCTAAATTATGAAACCTAAGAGCAACGCTATTTACATTCAATATAAATCAAGCTATAATTGTATTGTGTAAATAAGGTTGTTCTCCTAATAAAAGGCCAGTTCTCCTATCAAAAAGACTGGCCTTTTTCATATTCAAATAATATAGGAATTATACTGGCTATTCAACTTTTTGATTATTATTCATTTCTTCCACTGCAAAATACTGGCCAGCTTTCGTAGCGGTTTCAGCGTCAACCATTCTGACCAATCGTTTTAAAATAGACTGAGCTTCTTTTCCTTTCCCCGCTTGGTGTGCTAGTGCGTATGCATGTGCTTGGTTAATAATTTTAGGGTTAGCCACTATTCTAGAAATAATATTCGGCATAGCAACCCCTAATACCGCTGCCGGTAATCCACCCGTGGCATACCCAATAGAGCCACCAAATAATGTTCCTAACGTTGTTTTCACTAACTGCTCTGCTTTTGTGATATCACTAGAAGCAATGGCGGTTCCACTGGTATTTAAAAGTTCTTTACCTGCTTTAGAGAACTCTGCGGCAATTCTCCCTATTTCTTCTAGGTTTTTGTATTCCGTGGGTCCTATTAATTCTTTAATCAGTTCGCGTGTTTTTTCTTTTTTATCAAACAATTTGTAAAAATTTCCAGCTTGTAGCGAGCCATCGGTAAATGCGTTGCTAAAAATTTCTCGTAACTTTGCCTTAGACAATGCGTTAAAAATTTCTTGGCCCTTTTCAGACTCGCCGGCTATTTTTTTGAGTTCTCTAATATTTCCTACACTATTCATTTTGTTAAATGCCTCTAGCGGAACTTCACCGGTCATTAAGCTTCTGGCAATGTCCGTTCTAAACCTATCGGCAATATTTTGTTTGAAAAACTGATTGGCCTCTTTCCATTTTTCCACGAACGCTTTATTGCCATAACCCTCTATGTCTTTGCTTAAATCACCTACCAGCCTGGATAAATAGGCTTCAACGCCTCGCACTTCAGTATCGTAATCCAACGTATTCATCAGCGATGAGCGTAAGTCAATTAAGTCTTTGACTGATACTTTGGATTCTTTTTGTGTTGCTTTTTGATAAGCTTCTTTTGCGCCCTTTATTCTTTGTGTGTCTTCGGAAATACTTTTAGGCAGCGCTGTTTCTCCTAATAATTTACCGGATATTTCTTTAATCCGATTAATAACTTTTTTCTCAGCATCTGATGGCGATATTTTATTGAGTAAGTCTTTCACTGCTTCTGATTGTAATGATTCAATGGTATTTTTAGGCGTTATGCTTTCGGTCGTTTTTAGTAAGTCTCTGGCCTCATCATATAATTTGTTTGCCCCTGCTTTAAACTTTAATTCATCTTGTTTTAAGAAATTACGGTATTCGCTAGAGGCTTCATTGGGCAATAACCTTGAGTCCCCTAAAGTATCAATGGCATTTTTAACGCTATTGACCATTTGTTCATCGGCGTTTTTTAACACTTGTTTATAGGCATCACTGACAAACATCGACTTTAAATAATTATTGGCTAAGAAATTATGACTTTTATTATTAGCGCCAATATTAAACGGTAACTCTATGCCTTTTTCTTTCGCTAAATCTAATATTTCTTTGTTGGGTGTAGAACCCATGGATAATAACTTGGCAGCGGTTTTTTCACTGGTATCTTTTAGATTGGTAATTCTTTTGACAGCTCTTAACACTTCCGGGGATGACAACTTGTCACCTGCTTTAGTCCCAATTATTATTTTGGCCAAGTCTTCTATCACGCGCCCTGCGCTACCTTCTTCCGTTAGTTCTGGCGTTAAATTTACCGCGGCAGATGCACTTACTGCCGGAACAACTTCTTTTACAACTTTTTTACCTAATCCTTTTGTAAACGCTTTCACGCCTTTCTCAACCGTTTTAACTGCTGCACCATTACCAGGAACAGGTAAAGGTGCTGCAAATTCACCTACCCCTTCTAAAAACTTTCCAGTGTCATCTGTTGGCGTTAAGTCTTTTCCTGAAAACTCATCTATCTTACCAGTTAATATCGGCGTCACTTTAGGAATTTCAGCCCCTTCGGGCACCTTTTGAACAGGCTCAAAATTAGTCGCCAAGTCAGCCATCATGGTAGGATGACCTTGTCGATATTCAGACGCTAAATCAGCAATGCCACCATAAGTTTTGGCAACACCTCTGGCAACTTGTAGTGCTCTATCACCCCAAGAGTATTCTGGCTCAGCATTTTGTTCTGGGTTTTGTAGAAGCTGCATTGCTTTTTTCACCCCAGACTCAAAATCATTATTTTGAGTTGACGGCGCATTATTTTTATTTTGCAGAAGTCCCATTGCTCTTTGAACGCCTTCTTCAAAATTATTGGCCACCATTGAGTCTCCTTTGCGCTTCTAATATCATCTCAGGAGTAAGGCTAGGGTCTAGCGCTTGCAACTTGTTAACGACACCTTGTTCGCTATTACTTGTTTCTCCTTGGGTTGGATATGTGCTTTCATAAGCTGGAAAATATCGATTATTCCATCCTTTCATGGCTTCTTGAGACTTGGCTTTCTGCGTTTCAAACTGCTGCATATATTGGTTCTTAATAGGAACAAACGCTTCATAAGTAAAGTTTGAGCCAGGGTTGGTGTCTTTAATGAGTTTCTTTAAAATATCAGTAGGTCTTTGTCCTTTAAATTGTTGAATAGTCCCTAGCGCTAATGTTGCAGCATGTTTTTCCAACTGCAGTAATGCGTTTCTTTCATCTTTGTTGACAACATCTTTTAGAAAATTGCCAATCAGCGTATCTTCTTTAGAGTTAGCCCATTTTGCTAAGCTGGTGGACAGCTTCGGATACTTCTTAAAAATATTGTCCATTTCATCCAAAGCCTTAATACCCGCTTCGGTAGGTTGTAACTTTTCTTTCTCATTTTTTAAGTCTTCAATTCTTGCCTTTAACTCCGCGGGTTCTTGTATCTCATCAAAGAAGATAGCGCCTTGTGGTAATTGTCCCGATTGTTGCAACTGTTCTCGCCTTTGTTGTAAGGCTTGTTGTTTATCCACTTGCATTTGATATTTCTGAGCCTGAGCATTATGTAACCCAATACTAGATTGCTTAGCATTCCTATTTAGAGCATCTTCTTGCGCCATCATGCGTTCAGCATTTTGCACTTCATTGCTTTTTAAATAATACTGTAGCTTTTGCTCTTCGGGTGTTTTAATAAAGTCCATTAAGTCAATAAACTGTGACTCTTGTCCGTCACTCACGGTGACTTTCCAAGGCTCTGCGCCATCGGAACTTAAGATTTTATAATCCGTTCCTGCTTTTTGGTTGTATTCATCCATCGCGCGTTGCAAATAAACATTTCTCGCATTGGCATCCATCTGTTTGGATTGTTCTAAAAAGGCCATTACTCTAGGCGCAATGGCTTGTTTAGCGTTGGCTAACTTTTCTTGTTCCCAGAGTTGTCTATTGGTATCTTCTACCATCCCCTTAAGTTTTTCCATAGCACCCGTCACTTTTTGCGCACGTTCTTTATCTTCTAAAAGACTTTTACGATTAATACCTGCTTTAATGCCTGCGATTAACGCATCACCCGCGCCACCTTTACGTCCTTTATCCCAATTACCTTGCAACTCATCCAATAACCCAACTGTTGCCTTATTTTCATTTGGCATTTGCGTTTGCATATCAAATAACGCTTTATTCAAACCCACTTCTTCCCCAAATCTGGGGCGTTCTGGTTTTGTCATTGCGGCATTCATTCGTAATTTGGCTTTCTGCATTTCCCATTGTGCGAGTTTCGACATTATCTTCTTCCTAACAGTTGTAATTGGTTAAAGGCTTGATTTCTACCGTAGGAACCACCAAATTGCGCTGGTGTTGGTTGCATACCGCTAGTTGTTGTCGTTGCACCAAACCCCGGTATTTTGCTGCTAGCGTACATACCTGCCATTCCTAACCCTAAATCGGTTAGCTTCTCACCAAATTTAGGCGGTGTAGCGTTAAACCTTACCAAGTCCATCCCATATTGGTTTTGAATACGGCTCATCTCATTTTGGAATCGTTGGTTTTGATTACTCGCTTGAGCTTGATACATTTGATTGGCAACCTGATTACCCATTAATGCTAATTTGGCTTTATCTTGCTCTGCCGCTTTAATGCCTTGTCCTACGTTTAAGAAATTCATATTCTCAGCAATGGCTTGTTGTCTTAGCCGTTCAGCATCTTCTAGCTTTTGACGTTCTAAGTTATATCCTAATTCTGCTTGCTGTAACCGTCCTTGTCTTCCAGCTTCGCGTAACCCATACACTTGGGATTCTCGTGCTAACTGTCTTTGCATTAAGTCTTCACCATACAGATTGGCATTGATGTCGGCTTGTTGTTCTGCCAGCGCTCTTTCATTGTTCATCGCAGCGCGTTGCTCTGCGGCCATGGTGCTTCTTTGCAATCCACGTTTGGCAAGACTCTCTTCACCTAAACGCTGTTGTCTATCAAATTCTCGATTTGTTAAATCCCGGTTTATATTTCTAAAGGCTTCCACTTTTTGTCCAATATCCGTAAAGTTACCAATCTGTGCTAAATCTGTTGCCCGCTCCTCATTAATATCACTAAACGCTTGGATAAAAGGCTGGTAATTGGCAACAGAACCTGGATCATATTGATAAAGCGTCTCAATATTATTCACGGCCTTGGCCATTAAATTCTCGGCTTGACTTAAAATGGCTTGTTCTTGCGGCGTTAATGGCAGCCGCTGTGTTACGCGCCTTTTTTTGCCATCGGGTCCGGTGGTTGTAATCGTTTGTACGCCAGACACTTCATCAATAATATCCATCAACTCTACTGGGGTAGGTTGTTGTGGTAACTGAGGTGTTTCAGGTGGCTTTTTGCTTTTAAAACTCATAATTTACCTCGAACCAATGCATATTATTATGCTCTGTTAAATACTTGACACCAAACTTCGTCATTTTCTTTAAAAACCGCTTCATCTTCTGAAGCTCTGTGCTTATCAATACTTTACTAAACCCTAAAGTAAACGGAAATTTTAAACAGGCAATTGCAATGCTTTTGGTAATTTCTTTGCGATCTTGTTCGTTAAAGTAAACCGATATTTCACCTACCTTATCACTTACTTTTTTAATGCCAAAGAACCCAATGGGTTTATAGTCTTTGTTAATTTCAAAGAATGCTTTTTGTGGTGCATAAAATTCCGGGAAGTTTATTCTCACTTCTTCAGGGTGTACTTTGATAAAATTAATTTGCATCACACACCTGCGTAAATAATTTTAGTAATCAACATAAATGGCGACATGTTATTGTGTGGCTGGTTACCGCCAGTATTTCCTGTGTTAGTATTTGCTGTCGCAACATATTGATTTCCGGTAGAAGGTTCAAAGTTGGTACCCGCCAGAGCCGGTGAAGTGTAACTGTGATTGTGACTGGGCATTTCTTGAACCGTTAATGAGTGAGTTTCTTCACCACCAACTCCGCCGTTGGTGAGTAAGTTTGCCGTTGTCGTTGTTATCCTTCCATTGGTTGCTTGCGGTTGGCCGGAATAATTCATATCTACGCCAAAAGAGGCTCTGCCTCTAAAATCTGGAACATTAAAAGTAGTTGCTCCATCTCCAGCGCCATAGGTAATTCCAATCACCGCAAATAATGCGGCGTAAGTGACTCTATTAACCGCTTGTCCAGTACAATTTAACCAGCCTGTGGGTATGACTCCTCCATTGCCTCCAGCAAAATCTATCAGGGCACCTACTGGAATTTGAGCAATTACCGCGAGTTGTTGGTTGGTAAGCGTATTATTAGCCACTTGTTGAGCTGTAATAGCGTGATTGGCAATTTTATCCGTTGTCACTGCTTGGTTTTCAACCTTATTTGTTGAAACACAGCCATCTGTGAGCTTTTGATTGGTAATCGCCCCATCTTGAATATTCGCAGTGGCAATGGCATTTGGCGAAATAATCGGATTAGTAACCGCTCCTGGATAAATTTTATCGGTGGTGACAGCGCCAGGGCCTATTTTAGAATTGGTAATGGCAGAGTCAAAGACTTTCGTTTCTGTCACCGCTTGGTCTGCTAAATGAATGGTTTGTACTACAGTCCAACTAATGGTGGGTGGTTGCTGGCCATTGGTAGTGGGGAATTTGTTTGTGTTAATGGCTTGATTTGCTCCTGGAATAATTCCTGCCGCAACGCCTTGAATATCCGTATACAAATCATTGGCGACATCCGTAAGCCAATTAAACTCTCCATCAAAGTCATCGGCAGTCGGTGGTTGACCTGCGGCGGATTTCAAAGCATAACGGTTATTATTGGGCAATACTTCTTGCGGCACATAAGGAATGTTTGGTCTTTCAAACTCAGCCATTGCGCTCTCCTATGCCAAACAATTTGAGTTTCTTGAAAGATAAAGGACCTTCCTGGGTATAACCCGACAGCGTTATCCAAAAACTGGTGGATATAAATTTAAGCTTTTTATTGACAAACTCATAAGGTATTTCTAACTTAAATTCTCCTAGCGGCACTTCTCCTAACACATCGCCTTTATTTTGAAAGACACAGCTATCCCTTAGTTCAAAACTTCTAGGAATATAACCGTTAATGGTAATGCTAACTTGGTTTAACGGATTTAAGGGAAACGTGGAAGGATAGCTTAAAACCAGCTCATAACGCTTATTAGCAAAACGCTTTCCAGACTTTCCTTTTAGCGTTACTATTCCTGGAAGCCAGGCAAAAGCAATGAGAGCGGTATTATTGTTATCCGCATAATATTTTCGGCTACCATCATTGCCATCGGCATACTGATAAAGCGCATTATCAATGGCCAGATATAACGCTCTTCCCATATCTACAAATGCTTGGCTTCTTTGAAAATCCCCAGAGAAGAATGTCCACGCATAAAAATTGGTTTGAAAAAGTGAGACTAAGACTTTATTTCTTCCAATTTTAAATCCAGCGATATTGCCTTGTTCATATTTAAAAGCTCTACAGGCTCGATAATCAATATTAGAACCCGTCACATCGCTTAAACTTTTATTGACAATAGGATCCACTGCATTGGAACTCGTAGCAGCAAATTGTTTAGCAATATTTAAAGTACTAAATGACTGCAATCCGGTTTGGGAGACAAAATACACATCATTGGGCATATTAATCAGCAGATTGCCATGCACAATCCCGACGGGTAAATTGGATAGCCATTGAAAGTCACCGGCTTCTCCAGGAATAGTGCCTGACCACACTTGGGTTTTTGAGCGTCCCATTAAAGCGGTTAAGCCATTGACTTGGCAAATCGCCTCTAAATTGTCTGGGATCCCATGTTTATCCGAGATATCAATACTGGGAACGGTTTTAGTGTTTTCATTAAACCAATTGGTGATGGTATTGGGCTCATAGGTATAATACACTCTTAAGGCTTGATCGTGAGTTCGCCATTCAATTCCAGCGGCTCCTTCTCCTAATGCCCATAATCTATCGGTTCCTGCAAAGAGATAATTAAACCGTGGTGGCCAGTCTCTGTAAAACAACTCCACTCGGTCTTGGCCGGTAAAAGCAGGCAAGTTTTCTTGGGTAGTGATGGTCACCAAAGTATTGACTACGGTGGTATTGGTAATAGTTAATGTGCTGGATACACCATTGACATTCAACTGTATTAAATTTCCTACGGCATACTTAGTCCCATCAAATCCTGCAAGTTTTATAAATGAGAAGTGAGTATCATCAATACGATTAAACGTGTTGGCTTGCTTTTCTTTCACAAAATCCACCACTTCTTGCAAAGTCGTACCATCCCACGCTAATACTCTATCTACTCCATTACAAATGAGTAAGGTTTGTTGGAAATAAGCACTTCTGGGCATACAGGCTACCGATAACCCTGTCTTTAAAGCGGGTGTAAACGTATGACTCTCAAAATCATAAGCATATAACACACCAACTGCATACCAAACCGATTGGATGACAAGCACACCACCTGCCGGGAAAAAGCTTTGGCCTAAAATAATCTGAACATTATTTTGTGCATCTACAGTGACCTCGGCAATTTGCGCGTAAAGCGTATAATGCGCGCCATTTAAAGTATATTGAACTTTAATCGGAGTATCAGCTACATATTTGAGTGAATTCTGATTGCTCTCAAAATTGAGTTGAGTTTGGGCTACAACCACGGGATTTTGCATACTTAAGTCTTGGCTATATTCTTGCGTGTAGACGATAGCTTGTCTGCCACCATCAGATTTGGTAAACGCAAACGTTTCTAAAATACTGGCTTCAGGATTATTTAGAGTATTGATTCTTCGGGTGCCATATCGCACCTGACCACTGCCTAATGGCGTAGGTAAGATATTTTCCAGTAAATAACAAAATTGTTGCGGTAATATTTCAGGGGAAATAAATTGGTTCATGCCTTCTCGTGGCATGGGAAATTCTATAACATCGTAATTACCTTCTTGAAACATATTATGCGTTACTAAAAGTTGAAATACGTTGACTATTTGCACCGTATAGGTATGCCATTAAATCTGCTCTGCCCTGGTTCCATCGTCTAAGCGCTTCATTTTCTTTTTGAGGGTTTTTAAATCCAGACTCATCTTGGAACAAATAATACAGCGCTCCATCCACTAAAACGGATTGATACTCCGCAGGATAAGGAATACTGTCTTCCGTCGTAAACTCATTTAATGGCGTTCGCTTAGGCGCATACCAAACCGTAAATTCATAACTTGTATCCGGTTGAGAGGGATAAAAAGAGACCGTGCTTAATTGAAACATGTAAACCAACGGTGGTCCTTGCAACAAGTTATCAAATTGATATTGCGCAAAATCTAATACTGATAGTGGCTTTAAGGGACACATCTGCCCTTTCACAAACACTTTTGCAACTAAAAATGGGATTTCAGAGAGTACGATGGTAGGATTATTATTAACATTCGTTAAAACCTCATCAACCCAAATGTTGGCATTAATATTGGCCGTTTCTCGGTAAAGCTGGTCATGCGCCAAATTTAAATATTGCAGCGCAATTTGTTTAGAGGCCTCTTCGGCCAGTGTTTCACCAATGCCTAATATTCCCATCAGGCTAATCATCTGTGCAACGTTCATAAGACCTCAACTTGCGGCAGGCTATTGTGTAAACCTGCCGCATTAGTTTTAAGCAGGACCAATGGTTAACTTAATCACCACATAATCATTCGCGGCCAATTGAACGGCAGCGTTATTCCCTGCATCCACCACTCTGACAGCATTATTCGCATCAATGGAATAACTTAAGCTGGCAATTTGGGCGCCTGCGGCTAACGTTAAGTTATCTAAGCGTCGTGCAGCCCCTGCGTTTACTTTATAAGCAGCGCCTTCTAAAATTAACGCATTAGTTCCTGCTGGCAACACATCAACAATACAACCACCCACATTTTGAGTTTGACCCGCACCATTACCAATGTCTGCTGCAGCAAACACTCGTTCAATCACCCGATAGAGTTTATCGTCTCCATCACCCGCAGGGACACCAGCAGCAGTTAAAGCCGCTCCGGTGGTATTAGTCACTAATTTATAACGAACCGATGTAGTCATTGTTTTCCCCTTAAGCAATACGAACAAATGAGTGGATAATGCCTTGTTCAACTGTCGGAATACCCGCTGCAATTGTGCTCGCTTGGTTTGCCGCAAACTTTAAGGCCTTTTGCCCACGGATTTCATGGGTAGTAAATTCTTGCACCCGGTTGATTTGGTCATCTTTAAACGCCACTGTTGGCTCTTCATACCAGCCTAAAGACCAAGCCCCGGCGCCAATAAACAATTCCCATGCCACGGTAAAGTTACCGTTTTGGCTGGTAATCATATAATTGGCTAAGTCTTTTACTTCATAGATATGAATCCCAAAAAACTTGCCGTGGTATTCTGAACCATAAATGGTTTGCGGTTGGTCCGCGGCATCAATCACAGTTCCTCTAGCGGCGGTAGATTGGAAAAACATCGGATCTTGGTATAACGTTTGAATGGTCTGCGAGCTGCACAAATAAATGTAATCGTTCATCGGCCAACCCGCACGGCTTTTCATATACGCGGGGCGAATGGCATCTTCAATCGTAGTACCATTAGCCGCTACTGTGCCATTCATCGCACCACCTTGGGTGGCATAACGTTTTAATTTCAATAAATGGTTTGCGGATAAGCCATTTTGGTTATAAGCAGTTCCACCATTCATCGCATTGAGCACAGTAGTGATGCCCGCCATATTGTTATAAGCTGCTCTATCTGCCGCATTGGCAGCTGCAGTGCCACCGGCATTAGCACCGGCAATGACTATTCTATCGTAAGAAGACTTTTGCGTGGCCACGGCATAGTTAGAAGTCATCGCTGAGTCAAACAAGTTTTTGTTTAAATAACGTTGCGAGGCTTCAATCAATTGCGGTCTGACTGCCGCTGGTAAATCAATCGGCGTTCCTAAATCGAGTAATTGTCGGCCTTTAATCACTACGGGGAAGCTAATGCCTTGGCAGCCAATTTCATCTTCATCCACTTTCTGATATTGGCCTTGACCACTGACTTGGTTAAAGTCTAGCACTGGCTTGGTATAATCCAGCGCATTTAATTTACCCACACGATATTGCCAACCTTCACCAGAGCGCATCTGATGACGGACAATAGGACGGGTCATTTCATTACCCATTAAGTTCCATAATGGGGTAATTTGCACCCATTCTTTAAAAAATTGTCGGTTAACATTAAAAGGGAATAACCCTTGATTGATGCCATTAACTGGCGCAGTAACAGGATAAGTAGGCATAAAAAATCCTTAGCTTAGGAAAACTAAAACAAACCTTGCGAATAATTTCGCAAGACCAATTTTTGTCTTATCCAAAAAGCTAAGGATATTTTGAGAAGTGAAAGGTAAGAGTCCTAAGACTGTCTTTACCTTCTAAAATATCGACTTTTCTTCAAAGGTGAAGAGAGCAAACGGCACTGTGGCTAAGGTTTACTATCTTCGTACTCGGTCTCTTTCTTGAACTGCTTCATCAAACGCACTCTTTGGCTTCATTTCTTGCAGCTGATCCGAATCGCTTAACTCATCAATTCTAAAAGTAGACTTGTCGTACTCTTCATATTGTGACAGTTTTTTCTCTAATTTGTCAATTTTC
>Ga0169931_10006754_pt1 | contig 17187 bp, 14 predicted proteins | sample Kivu_15m_20L_FD_129675 | JGI IMG/M metagenome (GOLD analysis project Ga0169931, IMG submission 129675) | Freshwater microbial communities from Lake Kivu, Western Province, Rwanda to study Microbial Dark Matter (Phase II) - Kivu_15m_20L... | ecosystem: Environmental > Aquatic > Freshwater > Lake...
ACAATATGCACAAGACACTGCAATTGTGATGGATGCAAGTGGGGGACAAGTCTGATGCGATACGTACGACGCGCTTTCGTCATCCTTCTTCTTGCTGCCGGCGTCGCCGGAATTGTTACGTTGGAACAGCGGGAAAGGGAAGAACTAGAAGGCGCAACCGCTGCAGCAGTTGAACTACCTGGTTTCCCTGCTGTGCCACCACAACGACGAATCAGTAGTTCGTGGTTTTGCCCTGGAGTGGCTGCAGGCGATGGTGTTGAGGCAGGGAGCGTGTCGATTGCAAACCCAAGTGACACCGAGATAACAGCGTCCGTCTCGTTCTTGTCCGATGGTGAGCGCGAGGTAGAAGTGGTGGTTGTTCCACCACGCACCCGTTCACAGGTGGAGTCAATTCGCGGTCGCACCGTGGGGGTAGTGGTACCCGTCGTTGAGATCATCGGCGAAGTGGGCACTGTTGAACAGCAATTGATTTATGCCGCAGGAGACGTCACATCACAATGCGTGACATCGACTGCTTCTGAATGGTTCTTTGCAGATGGCTGGACTGTTGAAGGCTCTAGTGAACGCATTGTTGTCACCAATCCGTATCCAGAAAGCGCCGTTGTCAACGTGTCGTTTACAACGCGTGAAGGCAAGCGCACGCCAACAAACTTGCAAGGTTTGATTGTGGGGCCGCGTCGCGCACGTAGTTTGTCGATGTCGACAGAGGGCGCAGAAGGAGAGTCAATCCTTGCTGTCCATGTGACTGCGTCAACAGGAAAGATTGTCGCGTCTCGCGCGCAGCATTACTTGGGCGGTGGACGTCTCGGGTATTCGACCACTGTGGGCACACCGGCTGCACTCTCCAAGTGGTGGTTTGCAGCGGGACGTACCGGACCAAACGTTACCGAGTCACTTGTTGTGTTCAACCCGAACGAAGAAGATGAGTCAGTCACCGTCGTATTTTTTGGTGATGGGATTTCGGTGGACCCAGCCACCTTGGGTGATCAATCAGGAGTAACACCTATTTCTACAGTGTTGATCCCAGCGGGTGAGGTTGTATCTATCGACACCAATAACGTTGCTGATCTTCCAAAGGGCGACCATGCCATGTTTGTGTCGTCAGTTGGTGGTCTTCCACTTGTTGTTGAACATGTCATTTCCCAGCAGACATCGCGTGGCACATTCACCGCTATCACAAACGGCATCCCTGATGAACTTGCAAGTACAAACTGGCGTGTACCAAGTGGTCTCTTGGATGGGGCCGCCAGTGCACTCGCGATCGCCAATACCTCTGGCGATTCGGGAACCTTCTCGCTATCGGCAATCGGACCAGGTGGCGAGTTCACATATCCTGGCTTTGAAGCGGTCACGCTCGGACCAGGTGGTGTCGTCAATCTGGGGATTCCTCAAGGTGCAACAACCGGCGAAGTGATCATTCGTGCGACCGTGCCAATTGTTGTGCAACGGCGCATGGATCGTGGCCATGACCTAGTGGGCTTTTCGCTCGTGAGCGCATTGCCAGTGTTGGTGCGTCGATGATCAACGTGCTGGTGGTCATCGCTGCGGTGCTCGTGGCAATCGTCATTGCGTGGGTCGTAAAACGTCGAAAGCCCGAACCACCCACGCAAGGTGGGTTTCATGTTCCTACACAACTTGATCGCGCTGATTTTGCTGCCGCATCAACACCGTGGTTGATCGCAGTGTTTACATCAGCAACATGCGATGCATGTAAAGACGTACTGAACAAAGCTCTGGTGATGCAATCAGATCAGGTGTCGATTGTGAATGTCGAATATCAAACGGACAAACTTGTTCACGAGAGATACGCAATAGATGCGGTTCCCACTCTCGTTGTTGCCGATGGTGACGGTGTTGTGCGCGCCGGATTTATCGGACCGATTAAGGCACAAGACTTATGGGCTGCAGTTGCTGAATGCCGAGAGCCAGGCACAACGCCAGAGCCTCATTTAGGTCGCGATCAACTCGACGACCAGTAGAGGTTGCAGTATTTGCTTACGCGCCAGGTGCTGAAGTGCGTTGCGATTCATCTGATGGAGCGGATGAACCCGCACCATCTTCTTCAAGTCCTTGTTGCACCAGTCGACCAACGGTGGGACCGTCAATTGTTTCTTGTTCAAGAAGTGCGTCAGCAACGAGGTCTAAACCACGGCGATGCTTGGTGAGAAGATCATGTGCACGTTGTTCTTGCGTTGTGAGAATACGCGCGATCTCTTCGTCGAGCATGTTGGCGGTGGTGTCGCTGTACTCACGACCTTGAGTCATGAGATCTTCACCAAGAAACACCTGCTGGCTTGAAGTCCATGCCATCGGGCCCACCTTGTCGGACATTCCCCATTCGCGCACCATACGGCGCGCGATGTTTGTTGCCTGTTCCAAGTCGTTGGCGGCACCACTGTTGAGATGTCCGTAGACGATTTTTTCCGCAACACGTCCACCCATTGCCTTGCAGATGACGTCTTCGAAGTATTCACGTGAATAGGTGTGGCGTTCTTCGGGCAACGTCCATGTGACACCGAGCGCCATTCCGCGCGGAAGAATCGTCACTTTGTGCAATGGGTCGCTATGGGGAAGCACCGTGGCAAGAATCGCGTGACCGCCTTCGTGATATGCGGTTGCTTTGCGTTCCTCGCCGGTGAGTACCAAGCTTTCACGACGCGCACCCATCACCACACGGTCACGAGCGTTTTCAAAGTCGATTCGCTCCACTTGCTGCGAACCACGACGGACAGCAAATAGTGCTGCTTCATTCACCAAGTTTGCGAGGTCTGCACCGCTCATGCCGGGCGTTGCTTTGGCCATTGTTTCCAAATCAACATCGGGACCCATCCGCTTATCGCGTGAATGCACTTTCAAAATTGCCAAACGCTCCTCGTATTCGGGGAGAGGCACAACAATCTGACGATCAAAACGACCGGGACGTAGTAACGCTGGGTCAAGAATGTCGGGACGGTTTGTGGCCGCCATGATGACAATTCCTTCAGTGGTTTCAAAACCATCCATTTCGGCGAGCATTTGGTTGAGTGTTTGCTCGCGTTCGTCGTGTCCGCCACCAAGTCCGGCCCCACGCTTACGACCAATTGAGTCGATTTCATCGACGAAAATGATTGCTTTGCCCATCTTGCGCGCTTGTTGGAACAAGTCACGCACACGGCTAGCACCAACACCGACAAACATTTCCATGAAGTCAGAACCGGTGACCGATAAGAAACCAACGCCAGCTTCGCCAGCAACGGCGCGTGCAAACAATGTCTTGCCGGTGCCAGGAGGGCCTACGAGCAAAATGCCTTTTGGTACACGTGCACCGATTTCCTTGAAACGCTCTGGCATGCGAAGGAAATCAACAACTTCTTTGATTTCTTCTTTCACGCCTTCATAGCCAGCAACGTCGGCAAAGGTGGTTGACGGATTATCTGATTGATACGCCTTTGCCTTGCTGCGTCCAATCGACATGATGCTTCCTGCTTGGCCCATTGCGCGTCGCTGCATCCACACAAAAAACCCGATGATGAGGAGGAATGGCAAGAAGATCGGCAGGAGACTCGTGAACCAGTTGGGTTGCGGCGTGGTGTAGTCGTAATCAACGCCTCGCTCTTTCAGCAACTGCTCATCAGCGTCGCTTAATTGATTGGCACCGGTTGTTGTAAACGAGGTGCCATCTTTTAGGTCTCCGGTAATGGAGTTCGAGGCGTTATTGATGGTGATGTTGTCGACTTTGCCTTCGTTAACGAGAGCCAAGAACTCGGTATAGGTGACTTCTTCACCCGTACTGCGGTCCCACATCTGGCTCCCAAATGCGAGGAACACCACAACAGCGAGTATCAGCCACAGAACCCAACGAGGCATGGATGATTTTTGGTCGGGGTTTGCGCCGCCATCGGAGTTCTTCCGCTTTCCAAAGGGCAGATTTGACCGTGGTGGTGTCTGTCGCGGTGGTGGGGGTGGTGGCGGCATCTCGCTCATGACCTCATGCTACGGCGGTTTTTATCTATCCATATTTCACCCAGTGGTCACACAATCGACCATATGCGGTCGGATACCTTTGCCTTATGTCTCGGCATTGCTCGCGCCAAGGATGCGCACATAACGCAACGGTGACGCTGTCGTATCAGTACGCGCGTTCATTGGTGTGGCTCGACGACCTCGCCCCCGAACGCGATCCCCACACATACGACCTGTGTGACATGCATGCGGAGCGTTTGACACCACCGTCTGGTTGGCATCTTGAAGATCGTCGCCAGCGGGTGTATGTGTATTCCGCGAGCAGACTCGCGGGCTGAAAAGACTTTTCGTATCGTTTTGCCCCACAATAGAAGCCATGTCTGGTGCTGATCCGCTCGCATTACTGACAGCACGTCGCACTCTCACGTTCTGGGCGATGGCATTCGTCCTTGCAAACATCGCTGCCTCAGTCATTGTTCTCACAACTTACGGGACCATCGATGACGATGTCCTTACTCCCATCTGGGTTGTGGGCATTAGTGGATTGTCGATGTGGGCGACGTACCTCTATGTGGTGAGTGCGATCAGTAACAAGTACGGGTCGGGAAACGTTTTTACTGATTACCGAATCTCATTTGCATGGCGAGACTTATGGGGAGTCCCCATCGGTATTGCGTCACAATTTCTCCTTGTTACCGCGGTGACATTCCCGCTCACCAAGTTGTTTCCTGATCAGTTTTCGGTGGAAGAGGTGGAAAAACGAGCTCGCGAGTTATCAGATGCAGCCACCGGTGGCTGGGTCCTTGTTCTTTTTCTCGTAGTAGTTGTTGGGGCACCGGTGGTTGAAGAAATTGTGTATCGCGGTTTGTTGCAACAAGGATTAGACCGCAGTATGAATCCCAGTGTCGCATTGGTGATCACTGCAGCGATCTTTGCTGCTATTCACCTTCAACCCATTGAGTTTCCTGGATTGTTTGCCTTTGCATTGGTCTTGGGTTGGACGTATCGAAAAACACAACGCCTTGGTTTGCCTATCATCACGCACATGGCCTTCAATGCCAGCGGACTTTTTGCTGTGATGGTGTTGTGACATGGACGACACATTGACAAAAGACTCCGAGGTATCGCTCCAGGGTGATGATCGACCCGACAGCGAACTCGCCCTTACGTTGCGTGCGACGTCATCAACCGCGGTGGTTCTCGGCGCGACATTGATTCTGTTGTCGATTGTTCATCCCAATCTGATCTTTCGAAACAACACGCCCACCGGTGGCGACATGGGTGCTCATGTGTGGGGACCAGCATTCTTGCGTGATGTATTGCTGCCTCAGTGGCAACTCACTGGGTGGAGTATGGATTGGTACGCGGGTCTACCGACGTATCGCTTTTACATGGTGATCCCTGCGCTTGCGATTGTGTTTTTTGACGTGTTCTTGCCGTATGGCATCGCATTCAAAATCATTGCAGTAATCGGAATTCTCGCAATGCCACTTTGTGCCTGGTTAATGGCGCGATGGGCCAAGCTGGCCTACCCATTGCCCGAGTTATTGGTCATCGCAGTGACGGTGTTCATGCTCGATGAAAGCTTCACGATTTACGGCGGCAACATCGCGTCAACGATGGCGGGAGAGTTCTCTTTCACGATGGCGATGGCGTTTGCATTATTGACGTTTGGATTATTTGCCCGCGGCTTGGAAGACGGAAAGTATCGAGGCTGGGCCGCACTGACATTGGCGTTAAGTGCGTTGAGTCACGGCATCGTGCTGATGTTCGTATTTGGTGGTGTCGTCGTGATGTTGCTATTGCGTTTAGATCGTCAACGACTGAAATATGCGTGGACGACGATTGTATGTGCAATCTTGTTGTCCGCTTTCTGGGTGGTTCCGTTCTTGGGCGGCCATGCGTTCATGACAGATATGAAGTACGAACCGCGTCCAAGTGGTGTGAATGATTCATTTTGGGACATGTATTTCCCATTACCTGTTGCTTTTGATGTGATCATCATGGCTCTTGCAATTGTCGGATTTATCGGTTCGTTCGTGTACAAACGGTTCTTTGGAATGTGGCTGGGCGTGTACTGCATCATTTTGATGATTGCTGTCAAACTTGCTCAAAACAGTCTTCCGATCATCGGATTGTTGTGGAACCCTCGCGTGTTGCCATTTGTCTACATCACGCGGTACATGCTCGCGGCAATCGGCTTCTATGAAGTCGCACGTTTTCTGTATCGCAATGTTGTCTCTGCTCAACCGTTGTGCATCTACGCACAGACATCAATTTTGTGGATTGGCGCACTTGCCATTCTTGTGGTGTTTGGTTTTCGTTATCAGAATCTTCCCGGCGGTTCGCTGGTTGTCGAAAATGGACAATCAAAGTACGCATGGGGCCCGATAAAAGTCCCTGCCAATCGCGCGTTCTCTGACGGTTGGGCGCGATGGAACTTCACTGGTTATGAAGGCAAGTACGCATACGGCGAGTATTACGGCGTCGTGCAAGAGATGAAAAAGATTGGTGAGGATCCAAGTCACGGATGCGGTCGAGCACTGTGGGAAAACAATGAGGCGTTAAACAAATACGGCACAACGATGTCGCTGATGTTGTTGCCATTTTGGACGGATGGCTGCATTGGATCCATGGAGGGGCTCTACTTTGAAGCCGCCGGAACAACGCCATACCACTTCATTGCGGCCGCGGCGCTATCCAAACAAAGTAGTAATCCGGTGCGAGAGCTCCGTTACGACAACAATGACGCGACGCGTGGCGTGGAGTACATGCGACAGCTCGGCGTGAAGTATCTGATGGTGTTTACTCCTGAAGCGATTGCTGAAGCAGAGAAGCAACAACAATTACAGTTAGTTGCCACGTCGGGACCATGGAAAATCTTTGAGCACACTGAAAACACGATTGTCACCGCACTCGACATGCAACCAGTCGTTGTGAATGAGCGGTCGGGTGACAAACGTGAGCGCTGGTTAGAAGTAGGCACTTCATATTTTCAACATTCAGATGAATGGCCCGCCTTGCCTGTAGCCGATGGCCCTGATGCGTGGCAACGAATTGATGTTGTGCCGGACGAATCGCGTCGTATTGGTGAACCTGGTGATCCCGGCCGTCGCGTTGACATCGTGTTGCCTTCTGTAGAAACTGAGATTGTTCCTCGCGCAATCGATCCGGTGACGATCACAAACGTGGAAATAGGTCGCGAATCAGTGTCTTTCTCTGTTGACAAAGTGGGCGTTCCTGTTCTCGTGCGTGTGAGTTATTTTCCCAATTGGACTGCGCATGGATCTGCTGACATTGTGCGCGCAGCACCAAACATGATGGTGGTGATTCCACGATCACAAAATGTACGCATGTCGTATGAACCGTCAGGGCTTGACCGCACGTCGTATGTGTTGACTTTGGGTGGCATCGTGATGCTTGCATGGTGTGCGCGTAGACGGTTTTGGTACGGGACTTCCTTTGCTGCAGTGGAGTTGCCGAGCGTTCAGCGCGCTGTTGGTCCCGAGAGGTAGATTCGAATCTTTATGGCACAAACGGACCCACAGATCCTTGACCGCATCGTCAAGGCCTATGACGTGCGCGGCACGACGCCCGATCAGATGAATGAGGACGTCGCATACGCACTCGGAGTGGGGTTTGCCGCATTCACCAAACAAGACACGGTGATTGTCGCGCGCGATATGCGCATCACAGGAGAATCGTTATCGCGGGCATTCGCTGAAGGCGTGATGGATTGTGGTGTGAACGTCATTGACGTTGGATTGGCAAGCACCGACTTGTTGTATTTCGCTGCCGGTCGACTGAATGCACCGGGGGCGATGTTCACTGCGTCCCATAACCCCGCCGAATACAACGGTATCAAAATGTGTTTGTCGGGTGCACGTCCCGTTGGTATTGACACGGGGCTTGCCGAGATTCGAGATACTGCGAAGAAAGTATTAGATCGCTCGCCGAAAGCGTCCTCTATTTCATTGTCGACGACACCGAAAGGCACAATCACCCAGCGCGACATGCTCGAGCAATTTGCAGACCATGTCGTGTCGTTCGCCGACCTTGATGTGTTGCGCCCGTTGCGCATTGTTGCCGACACCGCAAACGGCATGGGGGGACTCATCGTTCCCGTCGTATTCGAACGTTTGTCAATGATGGATATAGAGATCATGTATCCCGAACTTGATGGCACATTTCCGAATCATCCAGCAGATCCGATACAGCCTGCCAACCAACGTGACTTACAAGCGCGCGTCACTAGTGGCGGCTTCGACATTGGTCTCGCATTTGACGGCGATGCCGATCGTGTGTTCGTCGTTGATGAGGCGGGCCGTGGTCTTTCCGGCTCTACAACGACAGCAATGTTGGCGGCTGCCATCTTGCGGTCACATCCAGGCGCAGTGATCTTGCACAATCTCATCTGTTCGCGTTCGGTGCCCGAAGTCATCGTCGAACATGGTGGAGTGCCAGTGCGCACCAAAGTGGGGCACAGCTATATCAAACAACAGATGGTGGAAACTGGAGCCGTCTTTGGTGGCGAACACTCTGCGCACTATTACTTCTTGGACAACTATCGCGCCGACAGTGGCATCATCGCGTCGATGCTGGTGTTGAACGAGATGTGTCGCGCAGGTCAACCCTTGTCGGTTGTCCGCAAACCCTTTGAGCGTTACGAGGCATCGGGGGAGATCAACACCAACGTTGACAATGCTGACGAAGTGATAGCGAAAATCTCGCAGGAGTATTCAGCATTCCGACAAGATCGACTTGATGGACTGACAGTTGATTGTGGTGACTGGTGGTTCAACTTGCGTCCCTCAAACACTGAGCCATTGTTGCGTCTGAACCTTGAGGCGCCGACACGAAATGATTGTGACAATCGCATCGCCGAAGTACTTGCCCTTGTCACAGCTGGATAAGGTAGGAAACGCTATGACGATCAGCACATCACTTCTCTCGATCCTTGCTTGTCCACAGGACAAAGGGCCGTTGTATTACATCGAAGATGAACACATGCTCTACAACCCGCGTGTGAAATGCGCATATCCAGTGCGTGATGACATTCCCGTGATGCTGGTTGATGAATCGTCCACGGTGTCTGATGCTGAACATGATCGCATCATGGCAAAAGTGACAGCGAACAAGATTTCTCTCACCTTCTGAATCTCACACCCCTCATTGTTTTTTTGGCTAGAGTGAGAAACGCCGTTCGGGCTGAAGTGATCGGCGCCAGTGGGCCCCAGCCTGATAACAACACATAAGCGCGCAATCAGATGGTTGCGTGACATGGTGTGTGTCGTTTTTGCATATCTATTTAGGAGTCAACATGGCCTCATCACTTGCCACTCATCACGACTATCGCGTCGCTGACCTCAACCTCGCGCCTTTTGGTCGTAAAGAAATACATCTCGCCGAACACGAGATGCCCGGTCTACGTTCACTGCGTAAAGAATTAGGTGCAACCAAGCCATTGAAAGGCGCACGTATTTCTGGTTCGCTGCACATGACTATCCAGACAGCAGTATTAATCGAAACACTCGTCGAGTTGGGTGCAGAGGTGCGCTGGGCAAGTTGCAACATCTTCTCAACACAAGACCACGCAGCGGCAGCGGTTGTGGTTGGTCCAAACGGAACTATCGATGATCCCCAAGGTGTTCCCGTGTTCGCGTGGAAAGGCGAGACACTGGAGGAGTATTGGTGGTGCACCGAGCAGATGTTGACGTGGCCAGATAATCAACTGCCAAATATGATTTTGGATGACGGTGGCGACGCAACACTCCTCATTCATAAAGGTTCTGAATATGAAAAAGCAGGAGCTGTTCCTGACCCAGCATCCGCATCAAACCCAGAGCTCGCAATTGTTCTTGGTTTGTTGCAGCGCTCGCTGAAGCAAGAGCCCACCAAGTGGCAGACCATGGCCGCATCGGTGAAGGGCGTGACCGAAGAGACCACCACGGGCGTGAAGCGTTTGTACAAGATGGCAGAACGCAATGAATTGTTGTTCCCTGCGATCAACGTGAACGACAGCGTGACGAAGAGCAAGTTCGACAACCTCTACGGATGTCGTCACTCCTTGATTGACGCGATTAACCGCGCCACCGACATCATGATTTCCGGAAAACTCTCAGTGGTGTGTGGCTATGGAGATGTGGGTAAGGGATGCGCTCAAAGTCTTCGTGGACAGGGTGCCAGAGTTATCGTTACCGAGATTGACCCCATCAACGCTTTGCAGGCGGCAATGGAGGGATACCAGGTGGACACCCTTGAGAATGTTCTCGGCATTGCCGACATCTTTGTGACAGCAACGGGCAACGAAGCAATTATCACCGCCGAACATATGGCGAAGATGAAGCACAATGCGATCGTGTGCAACATCGGACACTTCGACAATGAAATCGACATGATTGGTTTAGCGCGAAGTGGTGCAACTCGTGATGAGCTGAAGCCGGGCACTGATTTGTGGACATTTGATGATGGACACTCCATCATCGTTTTGGCGGAAGGCCGATTGGTGAACTTGGGCTGTGCAACTGGACACCCCAGCTTTGTGATGAGTTGCTCATTCAGTAATCAAGTGATTGCACAGATCGAATTATTTAACAACACAGAGAAGTACCCGCTTGGCGTCTACGTGTTGCCAAAACATCTTGATGAAAAAGTTGCAGCGGCTCACTTGGATGCATTGGGTGTTCGTTTGACCAAATTGACTGACGAACAAGCCGAGTATCTCGGCATCGAACCCTCTGGCCCATACAAGCCAGAGCACTATCGCTACTGATGCCGTGACTGTGAACGCCCTCCTCACATGAGAAGGTGCGCCCACAACATTCAATACTTGTCATTCATGATTTTGATGGAGAAGTCCGCCGCAAAATCCTGGCTGCGAAATATCGAAATGAACGTCATTATCTGCGCGAGTTTGCACAGGAATTGGCATCGGGCATTCAACAACGTGGCTGTGCACCTCAGACAATTGTGACGTGGGCACCTACGAGTGATGAACGTCGCCGCACTCGGGGAGTTGATCAATCAGAGGTCTTGGCTCGCCACATTGCAGCGTTTTTACATCTCCCAACAAAACAGTTACTACGAAAGGTCACACAGGCTCCTCAAACAGGAGCAGCGCGAGCGCAGCGTCTGTCACAAGTGAAGTTCGTTGCTCGAGTGCCTCGTCATGTGCGTTCGGTGATTGTTGTTGATGATGTTGTAACTACGGGTGCCACCATGAGCGCGGCCGCCGTGGCATTGCAGAGCGAGGGAGTCCGCACGGTCCTGTGTGTTGCGATTGCGGCAACTCGGTGACCAGAGAGCCGGCGGACTGAAGGGGTAGGCTCGTCCTTCGCATGGGAATCCTTGACCGCGTCCTTCGAGCCGGTGACGGCAAAAGGGTCAAGGCCCTCCAAGGTCTTGTCCCCGATATCAATGCCCGAGCCGCTGAATACGCGGCTCTTTCTGACGAAGCCTTGCAAGGCCAAACTGCTGAATTTCGTTCGCGGTTGGATCGTGGCGAAGACCTTGATGACATTTTGATTGATGCGTTTGCGGCGATGCGTGAAGCAGCGACTCGAGTCATTGGCCAACGTCATTACGACGTGCAGCTCATGGGTGGTGCAGCCCTTCACTTCGGATGGGTTGCCGAAATGAAAACTGGTGAAGGCAAGACACTGGTGTCGACCTTGCCGGCGTATCTAAATGGATTGTCGGGCAAAGGCGTGCATCTCATTACGGTGAACGATTACTTGGCGCGTCGCGATGCGGAATGGATGGGTCGCATTCATCGTTGGATGAATTTGTCTGTCGGATTAGTCATTCCGGGTTTCCGCGAGAGTAGCTATGAAAAGCGCGCCGAGTACGGATGTGACATCACATACGGCACCAATAATGAGTTTGGTTTCGACTACTTGCGCGACAACATGGCGACGACGCTCGAAGACAAAGTGCAACGCGGGCACAACTTTGCAATTGTTGACGAAGTTGACAGCATTCTCATTGACGAAGCACGTACACCGCTCATCATTTCTGGTCGCATGGCTGATGCCGCGCAGATGTATTACAAGTTTGCAAGCATCGTGCGAACACTTGAACGCGACCGCGACTACGACGTGCAGGAAGACAAGAAAATTGTGTTCCCGACCGAGTCAGGTATCGAAAAAGTTGAAGAACAACTTGGTATCGAGAACTTGTACGACGAGGTGCAGCAGAACCTGGTGCACCAATTACAAGTGGCGTTGCGTGCGAAAGAGATTTACAAGCGCGACAAGGACTACATCGTTGATAACGGCGAGATCAAGATCGTTGACGAGTTCACCGGTCGTATTCTCGAAGGTCGTCGTTGGAGCGAGGGTATCCACCAAGCAGTAGAGGCCAAAGAAGGCGTCAAGATCAAAGAGGAAAACCAAACCCTCGCCACGATCACTTTGCAGAACTACTTCCGCATGTACGACAAGTTGTCCGGCATGACGGGTACTGCCCAAACCGAAGCTGCCGAGTTGGTGAATACCTACGGCCTGCAGGTAGTGCCCATCCCCACGAATAAACCCAACATTCGCATTGATCAGCCTGACCTTATTTATAAATCTGAAATCGCAAAGTTTGACGCTGTTGTTGAAGACATTGCCCAGCGCGTTGAACGAGGACAGCCAGTTTTGGTGGGCACCATCAGTGTCGAAAAGAGCGAGTATTTGTCGCGTCTTTTGCTGAAGCGTGGCATCAAGCACGAGGTATTGAATGCAAAGCAACACACGCGCGAAGCAATGATCGTGACACAGGCGGGCCGTCGTGGCGCCGTCACTGTTGCCACCAACATGGCGGGTCGTGGTGTTGACATTTTGCTCGGTGGCAATCCTGAAGGACTTGCACGACAAAAAGTGCTTGGTGAGGGTTTTGCGCCAGAGTCACTCGAAGACGAGTTTGCGTTGCCACTGCCGCTTGACCGCATGCCAGAGGATTACCGCGCGCAACGTATTGACGCATTGAAGCGTTATGACGAAGTGCTTGCTGCTTTCAAGGAAGCGTGCAAGAAAGAAGGCGACGAAATTCGCGCACTTGGTGGTTTGTATGTGCTTGGCACCGAACGTCATGACAGCCGACGTATCGACAATCAGTTACGCGGTCGCTCCGGTCGTCAAGGTGATCCCGGTGAGAGCCGTTTCTACCTCAGCCTTGATGACGATCTCATGCGTTTGTTTGCTACCGGTGCACTCAGTTGGGTGATGGGTCGTGCATTGCCAGATGATGAAGCGATTGAAGCAAAGATGGTGACGCGCGCAATTGAACGAGCACAGACCACAGTCGAGCAACGCAACGGAGAAATTCGAAAGAACGTTCTCAAGTACGACGAGGTAATGAACGAACAGCGCAAGGTGATTTACCAGCGCCGTGACCAGATTCTCGCCGGTGTCGACTTGAAGGCCGCCGCAATGGACTACCTCGCAGAGGCAGTCAACGCGTTGATCGAGACGTATTGCGTGGCGGAAGCCAGCGATGAGTGGGACATTGAAGGTCTCGCCCAGGAACTTCACACCTATTGGCCCACATCTGTGTCGGTTGAGCAACTGACGCAATCACACAGCACTGACGACATCTACGACACCGTGATGGCCGATGCGAGTGCGTACTACGAACGTCGTGAATCCGAAATGGGCAGCGATGTCTTGCGTCAAATTGAGCGCCAAGTGATGTTGCGCATTATCGACCAGCGTTGGCGTGAACACCTCGAAGAGATGGATTACCTCCAAGAGGGCATCAACTTGCGCGCGATGGGTCAAAAGGACCCACTCAGTGAGTGGCAGCGTGAGGGCTATGAGATGTTTGGTCACATGATGACAGGCATCGCCCAAGACTTCGTGCGCTACATCACGCACGTACAGGTAGTGCGTGATGACATTCCGTCATCGTCTGTGCGCAACGTGCAAGAGATCTCAAACGAGTCGGTAAACATGGGTGGCTTTGCAAGTGCCGCGAGCTTGGGTGATCTTGATGAAGCTCCTGAGATGCCGGCTCAAGAGATTCCTCAGCAACCACAGCGCCCTGTTGTGAAAGACGCAAACGATTGGTCCAGCACTCCTCGTAATGCACCCTGTCCGTGCGGGTCAGGGAAGAAATACAAGTTGTGCCACGGCGCTAACTAGTGCATTCGGGTTTTTCTCATGCGTGATTTCACTAGTGATCTTCGTGAGTTGTCGGGACGTTTGTCTGAGGCGAAGAAGTATCTGCGCATTGATCAACTCACCGAGCGTTTGGTGGAAGTGGAAAAAGAAGTCTCACGACCTGATTTGTGGGATGACCAGGATTTGGCCAAGAAAGTCAACGCTGAGTACTCCAATATCAAGTCAGATATCGACGAGTACAACAGGTTGCGTTCCTTGCTAGAAGATGTGGAAGTACTGCACGAGCTTGCACGTGAAGTTGATGATGCATCGCAAGAGGATGAGATTGAATCTGGGATCAAGCAAATTGCGGCAATATTGTCGACAGTTGAATTGCGCAGCATGTTCACCGGCGAACACGATGAGGTTGACTGCATCGTGCAGATCAACGCCAAAGATGGTGGCGTTGATGCTCAAGACTGGGCAGAAGTGCTGTTACGGATGTATCAGCGATGGGCAGAGCGACGTGGTTTTGTGTTTGACGTCGACGACATCAGCCAGGGAACTGAAGCGGGCATATTGTCAGCGGAATTCACTATCAAGGGTCGCTACGCGTACGGACTCATGACATCAGAGCGCGGCACCCATCGTCTTGTGCGTATCAGTCCTTTTGACAACCAAGGCCGTCGACAAACGAGTTTTGCGCTTGTCCAGGTGTGGCCCGTGATGGAAGCACCCGAAGTAGAGATCAACGAAAGTGATCTGCGTATGGAAGTGTTTCGCGCATCGGGTGCCGGCGGACAACATGTCAACAAGACGTCATCTGCCGTTCGTTTGATTCACGAACCAACGGGTCTTGTTGCAAGCAGTCAAGAGGAACGCAGTCAATTACAAAACCGCGAAAAGGCGATGAATCGTTTGAAGGCGATGGTTGCAGCGCGACTCGAAGAGGAACATCAAGCTGAACGTGACCGCATTGCTGGAAAACCCGCACAAATTGGTTGGGGTAGCCAGATTCGTTCGTATGTGATGCAGCCGTACCAAATGGTGAAGGACCTGCGTACTGAAGTGGAATCAGGCAATGTGACAGCAGTCCTTGACGGAGACCTTGATGCCTTTATGGAAGGGTATTTGCGCTGGAGACGCGCCACCGAGGGTGCGAACTGACCCATGTTGAACGCTCGTCACTGATAGGTTGCCCACGTCCCATGATTCGTTTAGAAAATGTCACGAAGGCGTACAACAATGAGACCACAGCCTTGCGGGATGTGTCGTTTGACATTCCAAAAGGAGAGTTTGTCTTTCTTGTGGGACCATCTGGAAGCGGTAAGTCCACGCTGTTGCGCCTGATGAATCGCCAGGAGCGTCCAGAGCGCGGCTCCGTGTGGGTGGCGGGCGCCAACATCAATGAACTGGCAGAGAGCCGCATCCCATATCTTCGTCGCACTATGGGCAATGTGTTTCAGGACTACAAGTTGTTGCCCAATAAAACAGTGTTCGAAAACGTTGCATTCGCGCTCGAAGTAATCGGTAAGCCTCGACACGTCATCAACCAACAAGTACCACAAGTGCTTGAATTGGTCGGACTTGCGGGCAAGGAAGAACGTTTCCCCAATCAATTGTCTGGTGGTGAACAACAGCGTGTGTCAATCGCACGAGCGTTCGTGAACCGTCCCGTTATTTTGCTCGCCGACGAACCCACCGGAAACCTGGACCCTGCAACCGGCGAGGGAATCATGTCTCTTCTTGACTCGATCAATCGCTTTGGTACCACTGTGGTGATGGCAACACATGACCACCGTGTGGTGAACGCAATGCGTCGGCGAGTGATTCAGCTCGATCGTGGTGTTGTGGTGCGCGACCAAGAACGCGGAGTGTACGAATAATGTTTCAGCGCGTTTCATATGCCTTGCGTGAAACTTTCGCCAGTTTCCGACGCAACATGACGTTGTCGTTGGCGGCCATTTTGACTTCGGCAGTGTCTTTGCTGTTGGTGGGAACAACGTTTCTCATTCAACGCGCGTTCGACAATTTGCTTGTGCAATGGCGCGGAGATGTGGGAATGATCGTGTTTGTTCGTCCCGATGCAGAGGATGAACAAATCAAATTCATCGAGGAAAGTCTTCGCTCGCAACCAAATGTCATCAACGTTGAGAAGTTGATCTATCTCGATAAGAACGCCAGTTTTGATGAGGCGAAGCGTGTCTTTTCTAATGATCCCACCACGCTCAGTTTGCTGACTGTTGAGACCGTCCCGTCCCAATTCAAGGTGGTCCCCATCACTACCGACACTGTTTTGGTGCGTAACTTGGCTGATCAGTACCGGCAATTGCCCGGAGTGCAGGCCGTTTCTCTTGCCGAAGACGAATTTGAGGTGATCTCCACTTTGTCGCAATTTGTACGAGCAGTCACGATCGCCATGTCATTGGTGCTACTTGCCGTTGCGGTTGTACTGATCTGGAACACCATCCGAACAGCGATGTTTGCACGAAGACGTGAGATTGAAGTGATGAAACTGGTGGGTGCTACCAACTGGTTCATTCGAGTTCCATTTATGTTGGAGGGTCTCGTTCAAGGGCTTCTCGGCGCCGTGGTGTCGTGTGTTGGCCTTTGGGGATTGAACGAAGCGTGGACGTCGGGCGTTGCGGGATTCAAGCCCGGTACTGGAGTGAGTTCACTCGTTGTTCCTGGTGGATATGTGAACGGCGTGATGATTTCATTGATCGTTGTCGGCGCCGTAGCAGGCGCTGTCGGCTCTGGTGTCGCAGCCTCGAAGTTCCTCGACGTCTAGTGAGTAATGTCATTTAGGTGACATACTCTGAAATTCAATACGACGTGAGCGATCACATCGCCACTATCACTTTGCATCGCCCCGACAAACTCAATGCGTTCACCGGAACGATGATGAATGAGATCATCGATGCGTTTGACAAATCTGATGCAGACGACGACGTTCACGCAGTGATCATCACGGGTTCTGGCCGTGGATTCTGCGCCGGAGCCGACCTGTCATCTGGTGCGAGCACTTTTGCAAAAGGCGGAAGTGATGTGAAAGACAACGGCGGAATTGTGCGAGATGGTGGTGGGCTCTTGACCTTGCGCATCTTTCGCAGTCTGAAGCCTGTGATTGGAGCGATTAACGGTGCCGCAGTTGGCGTGGGTG
>Ga0169931_10006755_pt1 | contig 17186 bp, 11 predicted proteins | sample Kivu_15m_20L_FD_129675 | JGI IMG/M metagenome (GOLD analysis project Ga0169931, IMG submission 129675) | Freshwater microbial communities from Lake Kivu, Western Province, Rwanda to study Microbial Dark Matter (Phase II) - Kivu_15m_20L... | ecosystem: Environmental > Aquatic > Freshwater > Lake...
GGGCTGAACAAGAAATCTTGTTTCGAAACGAAGAGGATCTCGTTTGCGAAGCTTGTGGCCAACGCGCTCTGGAAAAAATGCTCAGCGTGCCGGCATCGCCTGCGATAGGAAATGCCAAACAGCTTCCAGTCTATGGATCGAGAAACTCAATGCCAGGAGGTGGCTGCGGGTTACCGCAATGCGGCCAAGGTCGCTGCGCCGGGGGAATGTAGAGGAGCCCGAACGCCGGGTGCGCCGGCCGTGCGGGCCACAGTTCTAGTACTCGCACATTTGTAGTACTCGCACATTTGTAGTACTCGCATGGGCCCAGATTTCGCCAAACCGATCCGTGCCGCAGACTATAGATCCAGGAAGCTCTAAAGATCCAGGAAGCGCTATCGAAGTCTGATGTGTTCGATCTGATTCGGTGTTCGCTTCTCAATTCTCTTGGCTGAGACAGCTTTCACTGGGAAAAATATTCACTGGGAAAAATATTCACTGGGAAAAATATTCACTGGGAAAACGCACCAGCGGCACGCCGTTGTGAACGTGCCGCAAAGATGCATAAGCGGACTGTGAGCCGGAAATTGGCACTGGCGGGGCATAAGCGGTCATCGCGTTTTGCCCCGGCTCAAACTGGCTTGGGACTAAGGTAATAGTCCGGCAACGCCAGTCACCACCCCTGCTTGCATCAGCGCCCCTCGTCCGCTGAGCGGTACAGCGGGAATTTGCCATGGGGCACAATTGCCAGGGCGATAATAGCCTAAAGCGTATTGGCATTCTGACATCGGGTGAATTCCCATCTTGTACGGGAGCACTGCGATGTTGGCGAAGAAGTGACCGGTCGATAAAACCGGTTGCAGGATGGGCCCTGCTGTGTGGCCATAGCGTTCCAAGGCGACCTCTTCAAAATAGAGGGGTTTGTGCATCAGCTCGGAAGATTTCCAAGTCATTTTCAGAGGTGAAAATTGGCGATGTCGCCAATCTTCGCCACTCAAGCCGCACAGATGCGGAACGCCCCACGATTCGGAGATATAAGCCACATCGTTATCGCTGAGATCGGTAACAGGTATCGCGACTTCTTCACCATGGACATCGAGTATCGCACGATTGCGTTTCCAATCCTGCAATCGACCTTGCGCGATTTCGCGGCCAGAGCGATCGTACCAAGTTCTCACGGGAGCATTGGTAGCAAATTCTTCTTTTAACTCCGCAGTGGCTTCGGTTGATCTGGAGCCTCGCCCAAACCTTGGACTGACATCCAAGATGATGCGATCAATCGTATCCTGCTTCAACCGACTGCGGATTTCATCGCATGTGTAGCCCGTCGGCGCACTGCTGGGTGGCATGGCTAAAACATCTTCGCGGTCGCTGGCAGAAACCTCTGGCTCTTGGAAGCTTTTGTCTTCCGCAGATACGTCCGGAACTGGATTATCCTGTGGCGATTCCGCTTGGAGAGGCAATGGCGCTGGTTCGCGATCCGATGGCAGCGGAGCTGGGAGAAGCGACCCCGGAAATCGATTGGGCTCGGCAGGTAAAGTCGCATTTTCCGACTCCTTGTCGCTCGGGACTGGAGCTACTGCGGCTTCACTGGGTGCTACTCCACTGGGTAGATTATTATTATTATTATTATTATTATTATTATTATTGGGCAGATTGCTGTTGGGTAATGCTGCGTCCGGGACTGGGAAATTGGGTATTGGCTTATTGGGATTCGTCGGCAACGTGGGTGGTGGAGCCAATTCGGGCAAGGACAATGGATCTTTCGCGGCGGGTGGGACTGCAGCCGGAGGCTGGTTGGCGGTTTTGGGAGCGATTCCCAGCGGCAGCGTTGGGAGTACCGGAGCAGTCGCTTTACCCGAAGTCGCTTTATCGCCAAATGGATCCTGGAGTGGGCTGGCAGGAATACTTGGTTGTGCAGTTGCAGATGGTTGTGCAGTCGCTGGTGGTTGTGCTGCCGCAGGTGGTTGTGCTGCCGCAGGTGGTTGTGCTGCCGCAGGTGCAGCCGGATCTTGGTAGCCCGCCGCGACGACTCTGCTGGACCGCCGCAGCGCGGAAGCTGGCGCGTGATTTACCTGGGAGTTTGGTGCCTGGGAGCGGCTGACTGGAGAACCGGCAGGTAGCGAGCTAGCAGGTAGCGAGCCAGTCGGTAGCGAGTCAGGTTTGCTGAGCTTGTCGCTGGTGCGCCAACGCAAGACCACTTCGCCTTCCCCCAAGTCCACAGGCTCGGAAACGATCGGCTGCATCTGCCGAGGCTGAAATTGGCCCGGTTGCGATTGGCCCAGCTGTGATTGGCCTGCTGCAGAGCGTCTCAGCGAATTATCTGGGTTTGGGAGTCTTGTTCTAAAACCGTTAACGGGCGCTTCCACATTCGGAGTTTGCGCGGCAACCGGTGCAGGGTTCGCTGACGCGTTGGCTGCAGGCCGCTGCATGGAGCGGAACGGGTTGATGGGCGGCGGCTCTTGGGCTGGCAGCAAGACCGCTGTGGTCAAGCTCATGCTGGTGCCCGCGAGGATGGACAATAACCAAGATTTGTTGCTATTCCGGACTGTAGTTCGGAGCTTCCTGCGTAATAGCGATGTCATGGGGATGGTTCTCTTTGACGCTCGCGACGGATACCTGGATAAACCGCGCTTCCTTACGCAGTTGTTCAATGTTCCTGGCACCACAATAACCCATACCAGCCCGCAATCCGCCAACCAACTGATACACGAAATCTGCGAGTGGCCCTTTAAAAGGAACTCGCCCTTCCACACCTTCTGGTACCAATTTGGACAGGTTGTCTTGGCTGGCTTGGCGGTAGCGTTCGCTGGACCCTTTCGCCATCGCCCCGATCGAACCCATTCCTCGGTACGCCTTAAAGGTACGACCTTGGTAAAGAATGGTGCGACCAGGACTTTCGGCTAAGCCCGCAAACAATCCACCGATCATGCAGCTGTGAGCTCCTGCAGCGATCGCTTTGGTGATGTCACCGCTGTATCGGATACCTCCGTCAGCAATGATCGGTACACCACTTCCTTCGGCTGCTTGAGCTGCACGGTACACCGCTGTGATTTGCGGAACACCGACACCCGAGATCACGCGAGTTGTGCAGATCGAACCTGGCCCGATGCCAACTTTGACTGCGTCAGCTCCGGCCGCGATCAAATCACGACAACCTTCCTGGGTGGCGATGTTTCCAGCGATCACATCGATGGACCAACGCTTCTTCAGGGCTTTCACCGTTTCGATCACGTTGAGTGAATGGCCATGGGCGCTGTCAACCACCAGCACATCCACTCCCTTGCCGATCAATTCACCGGCTCGGTCCAAATCGAACACGCCAATCGCGGCCCCGACACGCAAACGTCCTTGCTCGTCTTTGCAAGCATTGGGATAGCGTTTCATCATGTCGATGTCACGAATGGTGATCATCCCTGTCAGTCTGTATGAATCGTCAACCAGTAAAAGTTTCTCCACCTTTTTAGCCGTTAAAATCTTCTCAGCTTGCTCAAGCGTTACAGTCCCTGTTGCTGTCACTAGATTCTCACGGGTCATCACCTCCGAAATGGGCTGTTCGCCTTTCTCCAGAAATCGCAGATCCCGCTTTGTTAATATTCCCACCAGTTTTCCTGGATTATCTACAATGGGAATTCCGGAGACGTTTTGTTGTGTCATCACATCGCGGGCGCGGGCGACGGTGTCTTGGGGAGTGAGCGTGACCGGGTCAACAATGATGCCATTGGCACTCCGTTTGACCTTGGTGACCTCTTCGGTCTGAGCTTCCACGGACATATTTTTATGGATGATTCCCAGCCCCCCGACTTTGGCTAGAGCGATCGCCATCTCGCTTTCAGTGACGGTATCCATGGGGGCAGAAAGAAAGGGGATTTTGAGCTCGATGTTTCGAGTCAACCGCGAGTTGACGTCGACATCGGCCGGCATCACCTCGCTGTAACGTGGTTCAAGAAGAACGTCATCAAATGTGATGCCTTGGTAGAGAAGTTTCTCTTGCATGTTGAACCGTAGAGTGATCTGTCACCGTGTCGGCCCTCATCAACCTGAGGCCGAGAGGTTCACTTAGCAGCAATCGCGGTTGCGGAAAACGCGTTGTTCCGCATTCTGCCGAGGTGGAACCGGTCACGGTCGAAGCTTGTAAAAGCGAACTATTATGGACTGAAGTCATCTTTTTCGCAATTCATACTGAAGTCACTTCCGCCGCGATCGCAACAAATATCTGAATAAAAAAATACTGCTTAAAAATTGCAGTGTATTAGGAAGAAGTATCTTTTTGTTGGAGTGTCGAGCGTCTAAGCGAAAGAGAATTAGGTGGTGCTATCGCTGGAAGATGCAGGGTTTTTGGGTGAGCCTGGAGGAAAAAGGTCCGCCAACATGCGATCATCGGCTGGATCAAGCGAGCGCAGGTGCAAGCGAAGTTTTTTGTCCCGCCGTTCACATAGCAAGTTGACACCTTTTTCCTTTTGCACCGTGGCCGTCCATTGTTCGGCATCGGTCAGTTCTATCTCTAAGGCGACACCTGGAAGCGCTGCGCGTTCCCACAGGTAATCACCAATGGGTTGTTGGCTTTCCATGATTTCACAGCTTACGACTTGTTCGCAGGCTTGAATCTGGAATTGCAAGCGTTTGGCTCGATCCTTCAGATTGGCCACGCCATTGGTGAGCATCGAGCCTACGGGTTGCTGGCACCAGGCGCGCTTCTCGGTCTGTTGACTCAGTGTGAGTTGTAAGATGCATGCGATCAGAGGATGAAGCAGGAGTCGCTGTTTGCGAGCGGCGGCCCGCAGCGGTTCTACACAGCTTTTGGCTCCCAGGATGATTCCACAGGCTGGGCCTCCCAGCAATCGATCTCCTGGGAGAAGGACCAGCGCGGAACCAGAACTCAAGCGGCTTGCTACCGTCACATTTGGAAAGGAATCGGTCTCCAGTTCGATCAAACTTCCATCCATCAAAACATCGGCATAGAGCAGCGGTTGCGGAGTTTTGTATTGCCGAAGATCCTTAGTGCTTTGGCCGCTGCTGGATGTAGGCTCGGTCAATCGATTCGGGCTCAGGCTCAACAAACCATGGTGATTTCCTTTCAAGCCTTGCAATAAATCTTGCTCACTGCATTGAGAGATCGAGCCGATGGGTATCGATGGTTGGCTCGAATGGTCGAGGCAATTGCCGAAGTGGGACTCATCGCTCCAACTCAGATAATCGCTTCTTGGTACCAGCCACCCGTCGGTGGCTTGCGGCAGGTGATGCAGTAGGCCGATGGCATGTTCGATACTGATAACCACCAAAGCATCTTCGGCGGCGGATTGTTGGCAGAGCAACTGCCGCAGATTCGCTTCGATGGATTGAACCGTCATGTAACTGAGCATGCGGGCGGCTTGGTCGGCAACGCCCAGCGGCAACGAAACACCGCCAAGTTTGGAATGAAAAATTTGGCCGATTCCGTTCATGATCGCAGCGTCTAGCGGAATAGAACTCTGACCGGTGTGGAGAGTCGATTCCATCCATTGTTTGGCCTGTTGCCAAATTTCTTGCAATTGCCCTGGGGCCTGCATTTCGGGCCAGCCGATTTTTTGGGCTGCATCTTTGACCGCTTGAGTCAGTGCAGGTTGATGCAGCAACTCAAGAACTTTTTTGGCAGCGGCGGGAGGAATGATTTGTTGCAAGCCACTCGGAATTCGAAACATCGCATTAAACCCAAAAAAGCGTAGTCGGGAATGGGAGCAATCCGGTTATGCACAGGGTCGCTCGAGATTAAAATCGAGTTCATTGTAGCAAGTTTCGCCATGTGCCGTGTCGGCAGGTATTCCATGCCATCGGCTTCATTCATTTCCCACACCTCAAGCGGCCGCAAGTGACCCTTCTATGAATCTCGCAAATCCAGAGTCAAATCGATTGAAGATCGGAGTGGTGACCATTTCAGATCGAGCCAGTTCGGGGGTCTATGAAGATCGCAGCGGTCCGGCGATCGTAGAATACTTCTCGGAGGTTTTTCGCACCGAGATACAATTTGAAAAACGTCTGACTGCCGATGAACAACCGCAAATCGAAGCCACTCTGAAAGAATTGGCCGATGGGCTGCAGTGTGGGTTGATTGTGACAACCGGCGGTACCGGGCCCGCCTTGAGGGATGTCACACCGGAAGCGACCGAAGCGGTTTGTCAAAAAATACTGCCCGGCTTTGGAGAGCAAATGCGACAAGTTAGTCTGAAGTATGTACCGACCGCCATATTGTCGCGACAAACGGCCGGAATCCGCGGTCGTTCGCTCATTCTGAATCTTCCCGGTCAGCCTAAGGCCATTCGGCAGTGCCTCGATGGGGTAATGCCCGCTATCCCTTATTGCCTCGAACTGATCGGCTGGGCATACCCCCCAACCGAATCCCCGTTGTGGCAGGCGTTTCGGCCCAAACAGTGAACAACGCCCAACAAATGCGGTTGCCACGTAGCAACAATACACCGTGTGGCCGAAATCATCGCTGGGATTGCCACCCACAGGCTTGCATTGCTCGAGCTTTTTCCGGGTAACATCGCAGCGGAATTTGCCGATCCTTAACCTTTTTGGATTGAAATTCATTTATCTCTATGAGTCTTAGCAACATTCATCGATCGATCGCTCCACTGCGAGAATCCCTTTTGCAGCATCCGCTCTACCAAGTGCTGGAAAACGAAGCGGCTTTGCGGACGTTCATGGAACATCATGTCTTTGCGGTTTGGGACTTCATGTCGCTGCTCAAAAAGCTGCAGATCGAACTTTGTTGCACTACGCTCCCGTGGATTCCGCCAACCGATAGGGCCACTGCGCGGATGATCAACGAGATTGTTTTGGGCGAAGAGACAGACATCGGCCCCAACGGAGAAGTGCTCAGCCATTTCGATTTGTACCGAATGGCGATGCGAGAGTTCGGAGCTTCGACCGCGGCTATCGATACATTGTTAAGGAAAATTCAAAACGGCACACACCTGACAACCGCGATCGGAGGGGTTGCCGAAGGCCCGCGTGAGTTTCTAGAGCATACTTTTTCCGAGATTCAACGCGGCGATTTAGCGCGTGTCGCAGCCGCGTTCACCTTCGGACGGGAGGGTTTGCTTCCGGACGTTTTCAATTGCATTGTTCGGCAGATGGCCCTAACGCTTCCCGACCGTTTGAAAACGTTTCAGTACTACCTGCAGCGGCACATCGAATTAGATGGAGATAGCCATGGGCCGCTGGCCGAACAACTGGTGGCTCGCTTGTGCGGAAGCGATCCACAACGTTGGTTGGACGCCGAGGAGGCTGCACTGCAGGCGCTCAAGGCGCGATTGCGGCTATGGGACGCCATTTACACGCGTTGCATGATTCCAGTTGCCGTGTGAGGTACGATACGATCCGCATATAAAGTACTCCTTTTGGGGGTGTTTTGCAGTAGCGGATGGGAGAAAATAGGGCTAAAAGGGACTTCCCGCCGCGTTTTTTCACTTTTGCCGCGGTTGGGGACTTCTTTCTGGATTTGCCGCGAAAAAAGGTCCGAGAATGGGCTAAGCTGATTTCCGTTGACTTCATGACAACTCCGTGACTGCTGCTGGTTGACTGCCTGGACATAACCCTGGGAAGTTACCACAATAAAAGCTGGGGAGAATATTGCCTCAACATCCCGCCTCGACTCCCACCGGATGATTCCGCCCCAGAAAATCACCTGCCTTGACAATTCCCCGACCTCGATGTGTCCCCGACCTCTATGTGGAGATTGCTTTATGCCAGCGAAGTTGGTCTGTGCCGACGAGCTGCCCAAGTTGCGTTGTTGCGAGTCGGTTGGATCGCGTCAACTGAGAGTTGTGTTGTTTGGGGCGGCAGGTCTGCTTGGACTGTTGCTATTGGCTGCTGCGGATTTGTCGGCACAGGAGACCCAAGTGCCGCCGGTCGAAACTCCTGCGGTCGAAACGCCGCCCGAATATGTGACCGTGCTGAAACCGTTTTTGACAGCGCACTGTGTGCAGTGCCATTTGGATGGCAAAGCGGAATCGGGGATCGATCTTTCGAAGTTTGAAGATTCCCAATCTCTGCTCAAGGAGCGGATGATGTGGGAGCGAGTTTCGGAAGTGATTTCTGCTGGGACGATGCCGCCGGAAGATGCGGCCAAGCGTCCTAGTCCGGAGGAAGTGACAGCGGTCAACACAGCATTAGCGAACTACTTTCAATTCATCGATCGGACGGCTAAGCCGGACCCGGGTCGTGTGACGATGCGGCGGCTGAATCGCGTCGAATATCGCAATACGGTTCGCGATTTGTTCGGTTTGGATTTTGATCCGACGGAGGAGTTTCCGAGCGACGATATCGGTCATGGTTTTGACAATATTGGAGATGTCTTAACGATTTCTCCGTTGTTGATGGAACGATATCTGAAAGCCTCCGAGAGTATTGCGCAGCGTGTTATTGTTGAGAAGTCGCCACCGATTCAACGCAATCATCTACAAGCTCGATTCACCGAACCGGCTGCTAAAGAGATTCCGCTGGATGGTTCTTTTCGCGTTCTCAAAAGCGACGGCACAGGCGGTTTGCAAACCGGGCCGATTTTCACAGGCTACAAGTTCGAAGATGAAGGGGAATACGAATTTCGGGTTCGCGTTTTTGCTCGAGCTCCTGAGGGGCAGAAAGTAGAAATGGTGATCTTGCTGCAAGGCGATAAGCTTAGCGAACCGGATAACGACGAGTCATTATCGATTGTTGTGGGCGAGTTGCGAAAGCCGGCCAAGATTTTGCATCGGGCGATGGTCCAAGGGAGGACTCCTGAAAAGTCGGAAGTGATCGAGGTCAAGCTCCCCAAGCTCGCAGGCCGCGAGAGGCTCATGGTCGGTTTGGTGCAACCTAGCTTAACGCCTCAAGAGACGGCCGGATTAGAAGTTAAACCGGTCGAGTTGTTGATCGAATACTTTTCGCTCAAAGGACCGATGGACTCACGCCCACTGTCTCACAAGCAATGGTTGGCCCATCCAGCCGAGTTGCAGGGGTTGGATCGAAATCGGCACATCATGACGCGGTGGCTAAAAAAGATTTACCGCCGGCCGCCGACTTCGGCCGAGGTCGAGTCATTGGCCAGTTTTGCACTTGCTGAAGAGCAAGCAGGCGCGACTTGGGAAGGTTCGATGCAATTCGCATTGCAAGCAGCCCTTAGTTCGCCCAAGTTTTTGTTCCGAGTAGAGCTCGATGATCAGCCGCAAAGTCAGGAGACGCGGTCGATCGATGCTTTTGCTTTGGCGAATCGACTCTCGTACTTTTTGTGGAGCACCATGCCCGACGATCGACTCTTGGAGCTAGCTGAGAAGGGAGAGCTTGAGTCGAAGCTAGACGAGGAGGTCGAGCGGATGCTGAAGGATGAGCGAGCAGCGAGTTTGGTGGATCAGTTTGCGTTTCAGTGGCTGCAATTGCAGCGTTTAGACCAAATCCAACCCGATCGCGACATGTTCCCCGAATTTAATGACGAACTCAGGCGGGCGATGAAAGAGGAGACAAGGCTGCTCTTTTTGCGGATCATGAAGGAAGATCGTAGCATCTTGGAAGTAGTAGATGCCAATTATACGTTCTTGAACGACCGCTTGGCACGCTTTTACGGGATTCGCGATGATCGTGGTAGTGAGGAAGGCCTCCAAGTAGAGCAAAAGGGTGAACCGATTCGCGGCCGAGATTTCCGATTAGTCCAATTGCCGGAAGGTTCGACTCGAGGGGGGCTGTTGACGCACGCCAGCATGCTTACCGTGACAAGCAACCCCACGCGAACTTCGCCCGTCAAACGCGGCCGATGGGTGCTGGAGCAAGTGATGGGGGCTCCACCGCCACCACCACCACCCGATGTACCGGAATTGCCCGCGGATGCTCAGGCGCAGGCGTCGGGCTCTCTTAGGCAGCGTCTGGAGATTCACCGCGCCGATCCCAGTTGTGCAAATTGTCACGCAAAAATGGATCCTATCGGTTTTGCCTTGGAAAATTATGATGCAGTAGGACGTTATCGCACGAAAGATGGTAGCTTTGATATTGATGCGTCCGGCGTGCTGCCGGATGGCAGCAAGTTCAGCAATTTGGCAGAGCTGAAACAAATTTTGAAGAATCGGTCGCGTGAAGTTGCGCGCTGTATGTCGGAAAAGATGCTGATTTTCGCAATTGGAAGGGGTTTGGAATTCTATGATCGCCCTACAATGAAGAAAATAGTTGAGTCTACGGAAGCAAACGGTTATCGTTTCTCTTCTTTGGTCAAAGCAATTGTTACCAGCGAACCGTTTCGCATGCGTCGGGAAATAGAATAGATTCGTTAGAAAATCGCGGAGGTGGACCATGATCCCAAAAAGATCTTTATCTCGACGAACAGTGTTGCGCGGGCTCGGAGTTGCAATGGCTCTTCCCTATCTGGAAGCGATGGGACCACTGCGGGGTTGGTCGGAGAATGAATCGAGTCCTACCGACATCAAGATGACCCCGAACCGCGTGGCGTTCTTGTATGTTCCCAACGGAATTGACATGGATGACTGGACGCCAGCAACGGAAGGTGCGAACTTCGACTGTCCATCGATTTTAAAGCCGGTGGAATCGCTCAAATCAAAGTTCAACATTCTCACAGGTCTAACCGCCGATAAGGCACGGGCGAATGGCGATGGACCTGGGGATCACGCTCGCGCACTGGCATCGTTTTTAACGGGTTGCCAACCGCGGAAGACCGATGGTACCAACATTCGGGCTGGTGTCTCGGTCGATCAAGTGGCTGCGGCTCAATTAGCGGATCGCACTCGCTTGCCTTCACTTGAGATCGGCTGCGAGCAAGGGGCGATGGCGGGTAACTGCGATTCCGGATACAGCTGTGTTTATTCTTCCGCAATGGCCTGGCGTTCGGCCACACAACCGCTTCCAAAAGAAATTGATCCCAAAGTTGTCTTTGAACGGATGTTTTCGAATGAACCGGATGCGATTCGCGTGCAGCGCGATCGCAAACGTCGCAGCATTCTCGATTTTGTTCGCGAAGATTCGAAATCGCTGAGCGGCAAACTGGGCAGCAACGACGTACGAAAATTGGATGAGTACTTTTCGAGTGTTCGGGACATAGAATCGCGCATCGAACGCGCCGATAAAATGCCACCAGTAAAACGGCCGGAGTACCCTGCTCCAACAGGTGTGCCAAAAGATTATGCAGAGCACCTCAAGCTGATGTCGGATTTGATGGTCTTGGCTTTTCAAGCCGATGTGACTCGAGTTTGCACCTTCGTGTTTGCCAACGAAGGTAGCAATCGCGGCTATGGATTGATCGGCGTACCGGAAGGCCATCACGATTTGTCGCATCACGGTAATGATAAAGCCAAGAAGGATAAGATTCGTCAGATCAATACCTTCCATGTCCAACAATTGGCCTATCTGTTGGAGCGACTGAATTCGATCACCGAGGGTGATGGGACTTTGCTGGATCATTCGATGATCGCTTATGGCAGCGGTAATTCCGACGGCAATCGCCACAACCATGATGACCTTCCCATTCTGCTGGCCGGTTCGGGATGTGGTACCATCGCAACGGGGCGACATATTCGTTATCCCAAAGAAACGCCTCTGAATAATCTCTGGCTCGCCATGCTCGAAAGGATTGAGTGCCGTATCGACAAATTGGGAGACAGCACCGGCGTTTTGTCGGGCTTAAGCGGCTGATCGTCAGGAGATTGACAAGTGTCGGAAACATTGCAAGCAGACGGGGTTGTATCCGACACTCCGTATGTCAATGTCGCAGCATACAAGTTTGTCGCGCTAGATCAACTTCCGCAGCGTCGCGAATCTCTGAAGAAGCTATGTCGAGATTTGCAACTTCGTGGCACAATCCTCCTAAGCCCGGAGGGAATCAATCTGTTTCTAGCGGGGACACCCGCAGCGATGGAAGAGTTTCTGCAGCAACTGCGCAGGGAAAATTGTTTTGCGGATATCGAACTAAAGTTGAGTCATTCGGACCATCAACCGTTCCATCGAATGTTGGTGAAGATAAAACGCGAGATCATCGCTTTTGGGCAAGAAGGTATCGATCCGACGAAGTACACATCCAAACGTGTGACTCCCAAACAATTGAGAGAATGGCTCAATAGTGGGAAAAATATTGTGTTGCTCGATACGCGTAATGCATATGAGGTTCAGCTGGGAACATTTCAGAATGCGGTTGATTTTGGAATCAGCCATTTCAAAGAGTTTCCTGATAAGGCTCGCGAATTTGCGGACGCAAATCGCGAAAAGACTATTGTTTCCTTTTGCACCGGTGGTATTCGATGTGAGAAAGCGGCTCCCTTCTTGGAACAGGTTGGCTTCCAAGAGGTCTATCAGTTGGATGGTGGGATCCTGAAATATTTTGAAGAATGCGGCTCGGCTTATTACAACGGCAGTTGTTTTGTGTTCGATCAACGCGTGGCGCTCGATCCGGCCTTACAGCCAACGGGTAATGTGCAGTGCTTTGCCTGTCAGGCCGTTTTATCGGCGGACGATCTGCAAGATGACCGTTATCAATATGGCAAATCTTGTCCGCATTGTTTTCAAACTCGCGAAGAACGAACTCAAGCATTGCTCAAACAGCGCGAAGCAGAATTTTTAAAGGCAGCGACACCCTTACCCGGTTCTCAGCCCTACCAGAATCGCCGCTGGATTCATGTGCCGGGCAAGTTTGCGGGCTTGACCTTGATCGATTTTCTGACTCGCTGGTACCCGCCCTATGGCGAAACGGCGTGGCGGCAAGCGGTCGAAAACCATAACCTCACAACGGAGTTCGGCCAGTCGACACAGATCGATCGTATCGTTCGAGAAGGGGAACGTTTTGTCCATAACGTACAAGAGGCTGCAGAGCCCGATGTGAATACGGATGTTCGTTTTATTTACGAAGATCCGTATTACGTTGTAGTGGACAAGCCAGCCCCATTGCCGACGCACCCCAGTGGACGATTCAATCGCAACACGCTGAGCTCTCTGCTTGAACCACTCTATCGACCTCAAAAACTGCGAGTTGCTCACAGGTTAGATGCCAACACAACCGGTTTAGTCGTGCTGGCTCGAACTTTTCAAGCCGCTTCGGCTTTGCAACCTCAGTTTCAAGATGGAAGTGTGGAAAAGGTTTACTTGGCGCGTTTGCAAGGCTCGCCCGAGAAAGATCATTTTCGCTGCGACTTGCCCATTTCGCGCGAACCCGGCGCATTGGGTTCGCGTCAAGTGGACGAAGAGGGCTTACCCAGCAGTACGCTGTTCGATGTGGTCGATCGCTGTGCCGATGGTACAACGATTGTTGAAGTGCGACCACTGCAAGGACGCACCAACCAGATCCGTATCCATGCGTGGGTTCTCGGATTTCCCATCGTGGGCGATCCTCTTTATCTGCCCGGAGGTCTTTTGGGTAGCCAGCAAACCTTGGCAATATCCGATAGGCCGATGTGTTTGCATTCCTTGTGTCTTTCGTTCATTCATCCCGAATCGAAACAGCGCATTGAATTTACCGCTAGCCGCGAGCGTCTTGAATGATAGGCTGTGCCACAAAAATATCGCAGTGAATCGCTGGATGGCCAGCCAAGTTGAGTTGAGAGCCAAATTGAATTTAAAGAAACGGAGAGAACAGTCGGGCAAAGCCATCGCGCAGGCGAATCGCAAAGGGACGCGCATTGAGTTCTTCAATCGTTGCGCGTCGAGCCAATTGAATCTTGTCTTCGATGATTTTTTCAAGTCGATAGGTGAGCACCGCATCGTAACATTCGATGTTGAATTCAAAATTCAAACGCAGACTGCGCGGATCCCAATTAGCCGATCCGATCATGCACCAGTGCCCATCGACCAGCAGCAATTTGGAGTGATCAAAGGGTGGTGGAGTTAACCAGATCCGGCAACCTCGATTCAACAAGGGTGCCCAAAATGGTGTGGTCGCCCATTGCACTAAAACCAAATTGCTCCTCTCGGGCAATACGATATCAACCACCACGCCACGCAACGCCGCTAACTTTAATGCGGTTGTGATGTCGTGGTCGGGCAAGAAGTAAGGTGTTACAATTTTTAAGGTACGTTTCGCGGAAGTGATCGCCGACAAAATCGTCAGCCGCAAGTTATCTAAATCTTCGTCCGGTCCATCCGGGATACCGCGAGCGGTTGAGGAGCCGGCGTGAGGCATGACGGCTGGATACCAGGTCTCTCCTTCCAAAAACTCTTCCGTGGTAAACCACCAGTCCTCAGCAAAGGTCGTTTGCAACTGCGTGACAATCGGGCCTGTGACTCGGAAATGCAAATCGTCGACCGGGTGTGGATCATCGGTGTTGAATGCTTGATTATGGCGAATATTCATGCCGCCGGTAAAACCGATATTTCCATCGATCACCATGATTTTGCGATGATTACGCAACTGAGAATAGGCCAATGGAATCGGCAGAAACTTTGGTAGAAAAGGTGCACACGGTACTTTTAAACGTTTCAGTCGCCCAAAAATGGTCGGATGTGAATACTTCGAGCCGACATCATCGACGAGCACGCGGACCTCGACACCTCGTGCAACGGCCTCCGACAATTCTTCAGCGAATAACTGGCCTGTTGGATCATCATCGAAGAGATAGGTTACCAAGGTGACCGAACTCTTGGCCTCGCGAATCGCTTTAAGCATTTCGGGATAAGCTCGCTTACGATCGAGCGGTTCAAAATGATTGCCACCGACTAATGGAAAACCACAAATCGAACCGATGGCCTTGGCGATCCCGACCAAATCGTTGTATTGCTCCGACAAGTTCTCAGGCAAAATCTCGTTGGCAGCGATCGGGAGGTTGTATCTCGGATGATGCGAATGGGCTCGCAGTTTGCGAGCTTTTCGTTCCAAGCGATTTACTCCCAACCAAAAATAGAGCACCGAACCGACAAAGGGAAACAGCCAAGAAGTTACCAACCAAGCAACGGCTGAACGCGAATCCCTTTTGTGGATCGCGATGTGGACTGCAGTGTAAATTTGTAGGGCAATAATACCAGTGATCAACAATAATTCAAAAAACAAGAGCACTTCGTACCAACCGATCACAGCCTGTATCATGAATGGAACCTCAATGGCTTGGTCGATTCCATGGTCAATTGCTCAACGACTTGGTCCAAATCAATCTTGGTGGTGAAGCGACATGGATGGAATGGCAGATGGCGAATACCAGACCCTGGGTTAAAAAAGCGTTGCTCGCTGCTCGAAACTCCCAGCAGAGGTTGATGCGTGTGCCCGAAATAAACGTTATGAATCCCCTGCTCTGCCGACAATTCTAACCCGGAAAGATATTGGCTGAGTCGTTTGGTTACCCGAGCGGTTCGATGAAATATTTTCGGTGGTATCCCATGCATGCGAGATGCGACTACCAGGTCGTACATGCGATGAGCCAAATCGCCCCTTTCGCGATGCTTATCGGCAAATTTAGAGCGATAGGCGGATAGCGCCGTGGGATCGAGGCCCGCATCGAGCACATCTCCGTGCAGGAAGACACAATCGTCCAAGCAAAGATATTGTTCCGTCCAACAAAAATTTGGGAGCTCGGCTGCCAAAAGTTGCAAGATCGTCTTCATGGCTGGTAAGCAATCGTGATTGCCCAGCAAATAAACGATTCGAAGATGCCGATTCACTTCGGTGGCCATTTGCAGCCATTCTTTGGCAGCTTGAACACTCAGCAGAAGATCGCCATGGGTGCTCCAGCGAAAATCAAAAATATCGCCCCCGAGAATTAGCAAATCGGATTTTTGCAATTCGGGAAGAAGTTTTTGCCAATGCGATTGCCCCACCGATCGACGGCTGAGCAAATGAAGGTCCGAGATGAAAAGACCGCGGGTTTCCATGAAACTACCTGCAAAAATCTTCGAAGCACTTCCTTCGATTATAGCAGATAGCAACGCTGCAGGCGGCGAGCGGTTCCGCCAGGATTCTCTGCGTTACGCTTGTTTACGCCCTACCACAAGCAGATTCTTGCCGATCCAGGGTGGTAGATATCGCTCGACTCGACTCAGCACCGGAATAGCCAAGCGGTCGTACAAGGCCACGCTATTTGAATTGATGTTTCGCTTTAGTAATACGGCTGAAACATACCAGGGAATAATGCCCAGCGAATCGAAATATTTGGCTTGAGCGACCTGGAAACCAGCTGCGCTAACGGCCTCAATCAATTGTCGCTTATGATATCGTCGAAAATGTCCAATGGTGCGATCAAACTCGCTGTACAACCACGCCAAAGCTGGTACGTAAATCACCAAATGTCCATTGGGCTTAAGCGCTTCATAGGCCCGGTGGATCTCACCGATATCATCTTCGATATGTTCCATCACGTTGATGTAAACGACCGAATCATACGATCGCTCGATACCACCTGCATCGCGACGGAAGAAATCATTAATTGGCTGAACACGCTGTTCTTGACGATGCCGTTGTTCCAGAAGACGAAACATGTTCGAGGAGGGCTCAAAGGCAGTGATCGATTCCAGCGATTCTTCGAGCAGAAACTCCGTCAGATTCCCGCAACCAGCACCGACTTCGGCCACATGTTTTCCAAAGTAAGGCCTCACTTCCTCGATGATCCAGCGGTGATAGCGACGCGCAAACTGCATCGCTTCGAGGTCTTTGCCAAAGTAGAGGTTTTCTTCTAGTGTGATCATGGCGCTAGGTGGGTTTGAGGTAGGAATTTGCCAAAAAAACGTAGCACGAAAAAAGCGGCTCCATGGATGGAATTCAAGAAAATCGGTCGAACTACGGGCAGTTAGCCGTTGCAACGCGAGCCGTAATCCGAATAACCGGACCGCTGCGGTGGCTGAGCGAAGTCGCTGGACCTAAGTCGGGCGACATGAGGAGACAGGGGCGGGAAAAATAGTGTCCCAAATGGGAGCGAGCCGAAATCCATGCAACCCAATCTAGGCAGACAGATTAGGGTCGTTTTTGGGTTATTCTAGGAAGGACAGAAACAGACCGTTTTTTGAAAGCACATGCACTCGCGGCTCTGTAGCTACTCAGTCAGGGCTCCACTGGCACAAGGCCAGCGGTGGCCAAGCGGCTCACCATCCGGGCTTGCCCCGGTGGGAGCATGACTGAGTGGCTACAAGCGGATGGCCCTCCTTCATTTCATGGCTCCACTGGCACAAAGCCAGCGGTGGCCAAGCGGCTCACCATCCGGGCTTGCCCCGGTGGGAGCATGACTGAGTGGCTACAAGCGAATAGCCCTCCTTCATTTCAGGGCTCCACTGGCACAAGGCCA
>Ga0169931_10006756_pt1 | contig 17186 bp, 10 predicted proteins | sample Kivu_15m_20L_FD_129675 | JGI IMG/M metagenome (GOLD analysis project Ga0169931, IMG submission 129675) | Freshwater microbial communities from Lake Kivu, Western Province, Rwanda to study Microbial Dark Matter (Phase II) - Kivu_15m_20L... | ecosystem: Environmental > Aquatic > Freshwater > Lake...
CATCGCATCGTCGGCTTCGAAAACCCGTTCCACAGTCGCCGGGACGGGGTACCAAAAGCCAGCCGCAAGCTCCGCTTCAAGTTTCCCCGCCGACCAACCCGCATGACCGACAATCAGCCGTAGCGGAGTCCCTGAACGGCTGCGTACGAGTTGTTCTAAATGCTCTTTTTGGGCTGCGAGGTAGACACCCCGACTCGGCTCGGCTTCGGCCAATTGACGGTTGCAATGGAGCGCTACGAGAGGGCCGCTGAGGGGGCCTCCGAAATGCACCCAGCCCGCAGGCCCCTGCGATTCCGAACCCCGCGGTTCCAAACGAGAATCCGCTGCGGGGTGCTGCTGCAGGAGTTTCCAAAATTGATCTCCGACCTCAAGGGGGCGATTGAGCAGCACGCCAATCGCTCCGGAGGAATCGTGATGCATCACAAAACAAACGCTTCGCCCAAACAAAGGGTCGGCAAGACGCGGCGAAGCGACCAACAACTGTCCGGCAAGGGTGATGGGAATCGATGGATCAGGAACCATGGGACAATCCACACGAAACAAGAGGAAACCAGCCAAATCCCCACATGCTTCGGACACAAGTCTCCTGCCAAACTGACAACCTTTTCCGAAGCGAGCATCTTTCTAGAGCAACTCGCGGGCCAACCGGTTCACTTTTCGGGATGAAACGAACAAGATAGGAGCGTGTTTTATTTTTCAGGCGGGGGATTGGGCCCGAGAGGGAGAGGATCGGAGAATGACCTTGCACCAGATGCGTCGCAATTACGGGGACCAGGGGATCGATGAAGGGGATGTCCTGCCCGACCCGGCAGCGCAATTCGCCCAGTGGTTTCAAGATGCTCAGGAGGATTCCCCGGGGGACTGGTTCGAAGTGAACGCGATGACGCTTGCGACTGCCGACGCGACGGGTTACGTCACGGCGCGGATTGTCTTGCTCAAGGGGTTCGAGGAAGGGTGCCCTATTTTCTTCACCAATTACTCGTCGCAGAAGGGGCGACAGCTGGAAGCGAATCCCCGTGCGGCCCTTTGCTTCTACTGGCCTCACTGCGAACGTTCGGTGCGAATCGAGGGAACGGTCGAACGTTCGACGCGGCAAGCGAGCGAAGCGTACTTTGCATGTCGTCCGCGGGGCAGCCAGCTCGGGGCGATCATCAGCGAGCAGACAGCGGTAATTCCCAGCCGAGAATGGTTGCAGCAACGATTGGAGGTGGCCGAACGCACGTATGCCGACCAGCCGATTCCCTGCCCACCGCACTGGGGTGGTTATCGACTTGTTCCGCGGCACTACGAATTCTGGCAGGGTCGCCCCAACCGGCTCCATGACCGCATCGAGTACACCCGCGAGGAACCCGCTCGACCGTGGTCGATCCGGCGATTGTCGCCATAAGCGACGGGCCGCCCAAAGATCGAGTTAGGGGTTTGTCGCCGGCGGGGATACTGCAGGGGTGTCGCTTGGTGCAGGAGTCGCGGGAGTCGCATCGCTGCTCTCAAGCGTCGCAGGAGCTTCTACCCCACCCCCTGCCTTGATCACTTCGGCGTCGAGCTCGCGAAGGAGCGCAGGGTTGATAAATTTCACGAGCAACGTGCGGGTCTCCCCAAACATGTTGTCGATTTTTTTCTGTTCCGAACGGTTTCGCGATGTGATCACGAGCTGCTTCTGCGCCATATCGTTTGCAATCATCTCGTACGACGGTTCACTTCGTAATTTTTCAAGCAGTTCCTTGGCCTTCGGGAGCTCCCCCTGCTGGAGATGCCGACGGATGCTGGAAGCGAGGAGCGTTCGAATCGCCACCAAATCGATGATCGAGTTTTGTACGCCTCGTATGTAAGATTCCGCCTGCAAGCGAACGTCGTCGCCGACGAGGTCAGCTGATTCGACAACGTTTTGTCCCGGAACCATCGGGAGGCGAGCGAGAATTGAAAGGCCATTTTTCACATACAACAGCCGCAGCGGGGCCGATGTTTTCTCAATCACCAACCTCCCATCCCAGTCCGTCTGGCCGATGAGCGTAAAATCTTTGCCATCGATCGGGCGTTCGTAGATGTCATAGCCAGCCAATGGTTGTTGAGCATTTCCTTGGGCATGGAGCCGCAAGACGGTATTGGCATGCACCGGGCGGATTTTGAGCGCGATTCGGTGCGTCTTCGCATTGCGTCTTCCGGCCAGTGTGCCAGCGCGTCCGGAATGGATCTCGAGGGTGAGCTTGGTATCCTCTTTCTCTGTCGTCCGCAGATACGTCCAGTCGAGGAGACTGATCATTGTCGGTTCGCCGCTGCGATCATCCCGCCGCATCAGGGGTTGAAGAAAATCACCGACGCGGATGTTCGCCGGGGACGCATCATCCATCACCAGTCCCCCGGCGCGCAATCGTCCCTGAATCGTCTTTGTTCCTGCGTCCTCCAGCAGCACAACCGGCGCAAAGGCGCTGCGGACCGTGTGACCGATCGCGTTCGGAAGGTCTTCGCGAGCGATACACTGGCCGCGAATGATTGGACCCGCAAACCGCATCAAGCAGTCCATTTCACGTGTCTGGATCGCGTACGATCCAAAGCTCGATTGCACATAGACGAGGAACAATTTGTCGTAGGAATCAAACAGGGATGCCATCCGGTCCGCGACTTTCAGTTCGACCGTTTTCGGCCGTGGCTCAAGCCCCCGCGTCAAACCCCGCGGGACGAGGATCGCTTCGGTCTCCTTCGCCTGCCAGCGAGCCACCAGCGTCTCGAAGTCTCCGTCGATGTTTTCAAATTTCCCGGCCGTTTCATGGAGGGTGGGATTGGCAACCGCTTCCCCACGGCGACGAACCTCCTGGGCATGCGTGGGAATGACAAGGATCGAGCCAATGTTGCTTTGGATGTCGGCGGGAAAACGAATCTTTGCGGCGTTGGGATGATCTCGCTTGATGGCGATGACCGGGTCTTCAGTGGTCAGCATCCCATAGTCGAGCGCCGAAAAATCTCGCCCCGCCAGGACTCGCATCGGCGGGGGCGCGGTCATCACGTCAGTGCGCCAGAGGGCCGAGAAATCGCGATCCAAAAAGGCACGGAGCACGGCGTGGTCTCCTTCCGCAGGGAAACCGCTTTCATCCGCTGCGGCAATCCAGACCAAGACCCGGTACGGTTTGTAATCCCACGGAAGATTCGCTTGATACTCCGCAGCCTGCGAGACCTTCCCTCCTCCATCGGACGAGCTGCCCGGCGGCGAGACGCTCGATGCGCCGGCAGGAGCGGCCGTTTGCGCCTGCAATCCGCGGATGGGCGTCAAGAACAGGAAGCTCCCGACCAGGACCCACACGCTCAAGGGAAAAAATCGAATCATCGCGTCAACCTCCATCGGTCGAGGTTCTGATAGAGTGCCACGATATCGGCTCCTACTCCCGCAAGACTGGTGCGATAAGCATAGGAGTCGACGAGTTGCCAGAGGGGGATGACCGGCAATTCATGATGCACAATAAAATGCAGTTCCAGCAACCGCTGCCGAACTTCGCGCCAATTCCGTGCCCGTTCCAGCAGTCGCAGTCCAGAACCGACCAACTGGTCGTTGCTCCGTGCAAGCCCCTCCGGTCCGAGCACGCGTCGCGCATCGGTAATCGGCTCCCACAGGGCGACTACCGTATAGAGCAGGTCGCATGTTGGTTCGGCTGGACGAGTGATCCCCGTCGGCAATTCGACTAACTGGACCGGGATCTCGACCATATTCAATTGCTGGGCAATCGCCTGACAGGCAATCCTCGCAAGGTCGTCTTGCGGATAGCCTAAACGGATCGGCGTCAGTTCCGGAGCGGGCTTGCTATCTTTTTCCGCTTCGACTTTCAGCCGCTGGATGGTCATCGTCCGCAGCAAGGAAGCGAGTCGTGGCTGGTACGATCGAGGTTCAATCGTTGTATCGTAGGCATAGCCGAGCGGATCGTCGGGGGTTACGCCGGCGGGGAATGGTCCTGAGATGACCTGGCAGCCAGGAATATTCGTGTTTCCCAGCAATTCCTCGCGGAGGACCGCTTCGCGGCTGATGCCGTAACAGATGGCGCGCCGAAAATTCCGGTCAGCTAGGTAGGGGTGATTCGATACCGGGATCAGCAAATGGACTGTCGGGAGGGGGTAATTCCCGACGCGAATGTCGGAACGATTCTGGAGCCGCTTCGCATCGGCCGGAAAGAGGTGATCGATCACATCGAGATCGCCGCGAAGGAGCGATGTTACAGCGACCGCAGCATCATCTTGCTGGACTTCGAGAATCTCCTGCGGCCTCGTACCCGGGTCCTCTTTGGTGCTGCTGAGCAAATAGCGGCGGAGTGCCGGTTCGGCGGGGTTCGCGGGGAGCGGATCGTAATCACCCGTGGGGGAACCAGGGGGAAGGCCTGCCCAGCTGCCGTCGACCATGATCTGCAGGAGCGCATGGGGCAGAACATGCGGGCGTCGCATGAAGACGTTGAGATTCAGTGGTCCGGGGACCGACATCGACTCCATCGTTGCCGCCCAGGCAGGCGCGTATTCGCTCCGGCTGCCCTGGGCCATCGCTTGAATCCGGTCGGCGATCACGAAGGAATCGACCGCTGCGAGGGCCCCTTGCACTCGTTCTGGTCTCAGCTCCATCTGCAGCTGCAATCGATCCGGTGTCTGCGCCATCGCCCCGAATAGGAATTCGTATTCACCCCCTTCCGAACCTGCCGACCGCATCTCAAAGAGCGCTCGATAAACGAGTCGTCCACTCCGTCTCGCGGGCCAATTATCGATCGCCGTCGGGTCGAGGACTGTGGCCGTTTGCAGGACACCGACACTGACCAGGGGATACTCGCGGTCGATCTGGGTGACCAGTTCTTTCCCTCCCTCGATTGCAGGAAAAAGAGCGATGCTATCCAGTGCCAACTGGCGGGCTTTGCGCCACTGCTGCTCATCGCGCGCGGCAAGCGCCTCGCCTCGTTTCTCCATCGCCAGCGCGAGAAATTTCTCATCCCACCGCTTGATCGATTCAATCTCGTCAGGGCGATAATCCTGTTTTAAGCGATAGAGTAACTTCTGCGCATCCTCCAGACGTCCACGATCACTCATTTGCTGCATCAGCGTGTCGGTGATTTTCCCGAGCATCCCGCGAACTTCGTCTCGTTGGTACGACGCATCGAGGCTCCGCAATTCCTCAAGCATCGCAAAGGCTTGCAGCAAACGGTCTTTTGCAATCGCATCGCGGGCATTGCGGATGAGGAAATCGCGGCGAATCTGCATCACTTCATCGGAACCGGGATTGTCGCGATAGAGGATCGCCAGATAGGGATAAGCGCCGGCAAAGTCATTGGCATTCATCCGCTCGGTGATTTCACGGCGAAGACGAATCTCCCAGAAATCAATCGATTCAATGTCGGCCCACTTGGCTTCGTACGTCTTCCCCGGCAATCCACGCACATTCATTTGCAGCGAGCCGGTCGGTTTCTCGGGCATCTTCCGCACCGGCAGCTTGAGCAATGGGACTTTGACCCATCCTCCTCCGGCCGAGGCCTTGAAACGAATCAGGTCGTAAGGTTCCCCTTGGAGCAGTTCCAGCCCTTCGGGTTCCGGTTCAAATTCGACACTGAAGTTTGGTGTCACCTGCGCGACGGCCGGAGACCCGTTCGATGAACTTCCGAAAATCCCCAGCACCGCCAAAACGATGAAGCTCCGCCGCAGCACCACGCGAAGCGGTTCCCGCAACTGCCGGGGAACTCCAGCGCGTCGATCAAACACCCGCCTGTGGGGATCTGCGTTCTTCATCCAGCATGCCTCACGGTTTATTGACGACAAAGACAAGTCCCTCCGAGCCAGGAACCAGCAGCCGTGTTCCGGCGATCAGCGGATTGCCCGACAAAGGCTGACCCACATCGACTCGACCTGCAATCGCACCGCTGGCCAGATCGACGGCCAGGATCCACCCATCTTCGCCGGCGATCATCAGTTGGCCGTCACCCAGCAGCGGCGGTGCGACCGGTTTGCCCGAGGGGATATCGAGCGACCAAACGATTTCCCCCTGCTCGCTGAGCCGACTGAATTTCCCATCGACCGTCTGCACAAAGACCATCTCGGCAACGCTTACCGGGCCATACACGAGCCGCATCCCCAGCGGCTTTTTCAGATTTTCTTCCAAGGTGGAGATGCCATAGATTTGCAAGGAATCCCCCACCTCCTCGCCGGTACTTCCGACCCAAATGTTGCCGACCGCAGCGGCGGGGCCGAGAAATTTCGTACGGATCGCTGCGCTGCTGAGCTCGCGAATTTGGTCCCCGACGCGGAGGCGATAGAACATCCCCGCGTCGTTGGCGATCAGTATTTGCTCGGGTTCGGCGGGATTGATCACCGGCGATGTCCAGCGGACCATCTCTCCCGGTTTACTTGGAGGCTGGAAGGGACTTCCGAGCCCCATCCCGCTCTCCCAGTTCATGAGCATGATTCGCCCGCTATCGAGGGGCAAAAGCAAACCCCCAGCGACGACGATCGGCGGGGCCGAGGCACGGCTCCCTTGAGCCAGCGAGAGCGTCACCAGTCGCAATTTTTCTCGCTGTCGCTGCGGGTCGAAAACGACCAGCTGCTGCGTCGATTCCTGATTGACCAGCACCTGCCTCCCGTTGCCGACGTCAAGCGGTTTTTCAAAACGCAGTGCGGCCCCATCCCCACCGGGATTCTCGAGCGGCTGCGCTTGGCCCTCGGCAGAAAAGCTGTCCGCATTTAACTGATACAGAGCGGCCTGCGTCGTCGCGGCAAAGATCGAGCGGCTGGCAGCATCGGCCGCCAAGAGCGCCACGGGCGTCCCCACATCGTTTTGCCAGAGCACCTCCCCGGTTCCCGGAACAGACGCGGTGATCCGCACCCCTTGAGTCCCCCGCAACTGCCGCGCATGGATGAGAACTCCTTGGGTCAGCTGGGGAGCGCTGATAAACACATCCCCCTCATACTTGACCCAGTCGCGGACAATTTTTCCGGTATTGATTTGCAGGTCATACCGCGCCATCTGCTGACCCGTGACCCACATCTCATTGCGTCCGACCGCCATCTTCGCATCGGTCGGCTGGGCGTACGTCGGAACCTGCTGGGCAACAATCGCGACTTTGTCATTCTGGGCGCTCGGCTCGACATCAAAAACCGTGATCTGTCCCAAATCGGTCAGAACAATCATGCGACTATTCTGGACCGCTGGCGGTGTTTTCACATTTCCCGCCAGCCGCACGCTGTTCTGCGCAATGCTCAACAGTCCATCGTTATCGCCAATCTTGAGCACATGGCAGAGGGAATAATCGCTGCCGGCATTCTCAAATACGAAGAGATAACCTAAGAGCGAAACAGGGGAGACCGAAATCGTTCCAGGCTGATGTCCAAGATAGTGGGACTGCAGGCACTTGCCGCTGGAACTCTCAAGGACATAGAGGTTGCTGTGTTCGCCAGGAATATAGAGCCCCGAACCACCGATTTGACGCCCGGGAGGAACCGGGGCACTTTGCGGCAGGCGGCGTCCCCATCGCGCGTCCCCCTCGCGGGCATCGATCGAAAAAACGCTCCCTGACGGCGTCGCGAGAAAGACGGTATTTCCATCGACAACCGGTGGATGGAAAGGTTCGCCAATCAAGCTCCGCCAGCGAAGCTCATTGTCGCTGACCAGTTGCAATTCCCCCTCGCGGCCATCGCTCAGGAGCACGCCATCGGTCGGCCCGTCCCCGAGCGGAAGCGGGGGATTGTTGTTTGCCGATCCGACATAGCGTCGCCAGCGAATCGCTCCGGTTTCGGCATCGAGCGCCAGGACCAACCCTCGCGCACGAAAATAGATCACACGATTGGCTAAATCCGCCACCGACCGACCAAGGCGATTATTGAGCAGCACCGAATCAATCTTCTCGGTCTCCAGTTCCTCCCGCGAAACACGAGGGAGCGACGGAGCAGCAGCGACTAGGTTTTGCTGGATCCCACTGGCCTGCAAGATCAACGTCCTCAGTTCCCCATCATCGGTCAGCCGCGGATACCTTCGCACGAGCTCCGTCCGCAGGTCGTAGGCCGCTTTGGTATCTTCCTTACCAATCGCTTCTTTCATCGCAGCGACGGTTGCCACCAGTTCGCGGTCGCGCGCGATATCCCGCTCGACTCGCCCACGCGTCTCCTCGATCTTCGAAATCCGCGGACTGAGATTCTGCCTTAGCGTGGATGTCATATACATGGGATTCTCGAGCAACGAAAACCAACTCTTCAGGTTTCCCAGGACCTTTTCCTTTTCGTCGCTCGTCCCTTTCTGATCCGCTTCGCCCGCGAGTCGCTCGCCGATATCGACCAGCAATCCGGCCGCATCTTCGCGTTCGGTCTCGAAAGCTTCTTCATTTTCGATCGTCGGCAGGACCTCTCGGGCCTGTTCCAGGCCGATATGTGCTCCTCCGACCGACTGGCGGGCCTGGGCGATCTTGGCGATTCCCACGCGGACTTTGGCCATCGATGCGTTCTTGTCCCCCGGGTAGTTCTCAAGAAAGTCGCTGTAGACTTCCAGCGAGGCGGAGTAATTCCCGCTCTCGTACGCTTCGTTCCCCTTTGCAATGAATTCATCGGCGCTCTCGGTTCCCAGCACCCAGACGAGGAACCATCCGACTGCCAGGAGCAGAAGGACGAGCCCCGCCACCCCATAGATCCAGAACGAGTCCCAGACATTTTTTTCAGGCTTGCGTTTTTTCCGTTCCGTGGGAATCACTGGGTGCGGAGCCAAATCAGCCAGTCGCCCAGGGGTTGGACCGGCATCGTCCATCGAATCGATCGTCTCGACAACATCGAGGACTTCTTCCACCTCGAAGATTTCCGCATCATCAACCACTTCCCCGACTTCGAAAATTTCCGCGTCGGCGAGATCGTCGTCGACGATCGACGCCATCGGTATCGCCGGGCTTTTTCCTCCACTTTTTCCTCCAGCAGAGGTTCCCATCTGCTTTCCAGGGTTGATTTGCGGGTCATCCTCAAGGAGCAGCAATTCGGAATCTCCCGTCGCCGGGCGGGGGGCGGTTCCTTCCTCCCGCGACCCATCGCTTCGCAAATCCCCGATCAACTTGGTCGCTTGGAATCGCGTCAAATGGTTATTGTCCACCAGAAGCTTGACAATCGCTTCCGGAGTGACGCGAGCGCCGCTCTCTTCGAGCTGCTGTCGCAGGGTTTCGAGGATTTCTTCGTCGAGCAAGCCGCTGGCTTCCAAACGGTCGATCAAATCACGAACGGGCATGGGTCTATCGGTCGGCTAGGTGAAACGATCAGGCGAGGTGCGTCCGGGTTTTGTCACTACCTTCGCGTCGAGGGGTTAGCCCCGCTCCGCAAAGGTGCTCAGAATCCATCCACTTGGGTCACTTGTAACTCGGTGTATTCACAGATGGCCCCCGCATCCATTGCATCGACCAAGAACCGCAGTTCGGCCGCTTCGTGGCACTCAATCGCGAGGCGGACTTGGCCCCCGAGTGACGAACGGGCTTCGCGGAGGGTCGCGATCAGCGACGGTTTCCCCGCCACCTCCCGCTCCCAGTCCGCTGCCAAGACCATAAAGACACCAAATTCATTAATTTGCATCGAAACCTGATCAAGCTCGTCCTGCTCTTGCTCGATCGGCGTCGAACTTGGGGCGTCGCTTTTCTGCGGCGGAAGCGCGATCGATTGCTGGCGGCTGAAGGCTGCGGTGACGACAAAGAAGATCAGCAGCAAAAAAGTCACGTCGACCATCGGCGTAAGATCCATCTCCGTTTCTACCCGTTTCCCTTTTTTTCCAATCGGCAGCGGGACAAATTCCTCGTCCTGGGATGCTTTGGGGGGAGGCGGGGGAACGGCTGCTTGCGGTGGTCGAGGGGATGCGGGACGATCGCCCGCCGATGCTGCGGCGACGGTCGGCTGCTTTTCCTTAGTTCGACTCCGGCGGCTGGCTTCAATTTGCTCGAGGCTCGGGACCAGAATCTCTGCATCACAAGCAGGACAGCGAGTCTTCCGACCCGCGATCCGCTCGTTGATCCCGTAATGCTGGCCGCACTGTGGACATCCGATCTTGATACTGTCGGTCACGCCCTTATTCCTCTTTCACCGCGATGTACGTCATCTTCACCCCATCAAAGCCATCCCCGATGATCCGTTGGACGCGAGCGACTTCCCCCACCGAAACATCTTTGCTGCCGACGATCATGACTTCCGTCTTTCCCACATCCAACTGCTGTGTCAGATAATCGATAATGTCGACCCGCTGACGTTCTTCGTCGTCGTTAAAGAGCGTTCCGTCGTGCCGCTTAATGATCGATTTTTCCCCCGTTCCCCGTTCCATAATCAGCAGCGCCGAATCGTTGGTCGAAATCATCAACCCCCGCTTCGCCGACGGGATCGCCCCCGTCTTGGCGGGCACCATGGTCGAACAGACGATGAAGAAAATCAGCAGTAGAAAGACGATATCGATCATCGGCGTGATGTCGATTTCATCGTCTGCGGCCTTCTTCGAAGAAAGCCGCAGCGGTTCTTCGTCACCCTCCGCTACCCCCAGCTGTGCCATCGCTTAAGCCCCTTGGCGGTACGCCGGAGCGCGTTCCAAACCGACCTTGTAGGCCTCGAAGAATCGAGTCAGCCCGGTACCAACCAGATCTTCCATCTTCTCGATACGAATCGTCACACTCGCGATCAACAAAATCAATGGAACCGCGATCGCCAAACCGCAGGCTGTCGTACGCAGCGCGATATTGATGTTCCCCGCGAGCATCTGCGGTTCGACCGTTTCGGCCGTCGCCAAAATTTGAAAAGCACCCATCATCCCGAAGACCGTTCCAAAGAGACCGACCATCGGTGCACTTTTAATCATCGTATTGACCCACGCGAGGCGATGGTTGAGATCCGACAGCACATCGCGCTCAAAGCGATCGAGAATCAATTGCCGCACCCGCTGGTATCCGAGCGCCCGGTTTGCAATCGCCAGCTCAATCATCTGCGGAAGCGCCCGCGAATCCCCTTCGCAGCGCTCGGCCGCCAAATCGAATCGCCCGGCCGCGACGGCACCTTCAATCTCTTCCAAAAATGCTTCCTGCTCCGCTTCGCTGCGGAACCGCTTGGCCTTCACCCGACTCCACACGACGACGATACAAAACAAACCCCAAATCGCCTGTGCCGCAAGCAAGGCGTATGTCGAATCCCCAATCAGATCGAAAACCGATCTTCCTAGCAGCATCATTCAATTCATCCTTCTCGCGATTGCAAATGAAGACAAGTGACCGAATCGCAGCATATTCAAGTTCTCCCCCCTGACAATATGCCGTCGAATGATTCCCCCCGGCAGACTAACGTTTCTTCGGCGTGCGATACTTCTGGTCGATCACGACAAACGTGAAACCCCCATCGGACGGCCGCGACTCGAAAATCGTTTGCGCGATTTCCGTGACACTCGCGTGTCCCTTCCCCTTAGCGTAATCGAGTTCGATATTGGCCAGCATATTTTCGAGTTCTTTGGGGATGAATTTCAGCATCTGGCGGTCGGCGGTGTTGATCCCCGCCTTCAGCAGAAGCTGCCGGTCGTATTCTTTGAGCGGGCCGGGGGTCGTCCACATAAAGTAAAGCCTCTTTTCACTCTCGCTCTCCCCCCGCCGCGTCTGCGGCGCGCCGCTGAGCCGAGCGGCGTAGTCGACCCCCTGAATCTGCCCTCCAAGGGCGCCGAGTTCAATGCTGAAAAAATCGAGCTGCAGGGCGTAGGCGCTGAGATTCTTGGCGAGAAACTTCAGCTTCCATCGCTCAAATCGCGGGATGATGTCGTCACCCTCCCCCATCGGTCCCGGAGGTCGGCTGTCCCCTTTCCCTGTGCCAGCCGTTGATGCCGAGGCATTGCTGTCGACCGATTCAAAGCTTGCCGGGACGCTGCTGACGGCGTCGGTCACCGCCTGCAGCGTATCCTCCATCGTCGGTTCAAGAAGGTCCTCGACCTCTTCCGCCCCGGGGGGTTCAAAGTCGCGCTCAAAACCTTCCGCATTCTCTCCTCGCCCCGCTGGATTCTCGACAATCTCAGGATAGCTCAGAACGATCTTCGGTTTGCCGCTGGTGATCCACAGCAGAAACAGGAGCCCCACCAGCAAGGCAAGAAACATCGCCATCGCCAGCAACAGCGAGCTGACTTTGTCAAACTGGGTGACGCGGAGGTCTTCCGGAATCACCACATGGGGCAAAACCTGTGGGGGCGCTTCGACAGAAGCTTGCCCGCGGGCAGGTCGAGGGGACTGGGGGGCCAACGTATGCGACATCAGGCGTCAATCCAAAAAGACATAGCTCGGGTTGAGACGTAGGTACCAGTTCTTCCACTGCTCGACCGCTTTTCGCGTCTCTGCATCGGTCTCTTTGGCCGAAGTGCCAAACCCACTCATTTTTCGACTAATGTACCCGAGCCCATCGGCTGCGTAACGCCGTACTTGGGCGTCGGGATCGGTGAGTGCAAAAATCAGCGTCGGGACGGATTCGAGCGAGTCGCTTTGGCCGAGCAAGCGTGTCGCCACACGACGTGCCTGCCATGATTGGCTGCCCCGCGCCAGTCGTTCCAGTCGCGAAAGCTGCTTCTTTCGTTCCTCCGGGTCATCAGCCAGCTTGAGATCCTCGGGAATCGATCCCCCTTCCAGCTTGTCTGCCCCTTCTGCCTCGAGCAGCCCCAGCAAATCGGTAACGGCTGTGGCGACTTTTTCCGGCTTGATCTGCGTTCCCTCGACACGAATCTTGGTCGTGTCTTTGGGGAGCTCATAACCCCCTGCCAACAACCCCTCGCCGATCTCGCCGATCGCTTTTTTCGTGCTACGAATAAGGAATAGGATTCCAAAACAAGTCGAAACCTTACCGTTGCTCAGCGACCCGTCTTTCTCCGTTGCACCCCAAGAACCATCGGCCGCTTGCGAGCCGAGCAATTGCTCGGTCACCTCGTTGTACCAAGCAGGTTCCTTTTCTTGGATTCCGTTGGCGACCTCGAGAAAGCTCTTATATCGCTCGAGCGTGTAGATGTAGTAATAGTGCCATGTCCGCCCCCCCTGGCGCTGGTAACGGTTGGTATTCATATAGTTTTCCGATCGCGCGATGAACGTCAGGAGCGTTTCGCCAGGGATCTTAAAACTTTCGCGACGCTCGCGCATCTCATCGACGGAGTTTGCAACGCGGACCGCCGGGGGAAGCCCCGGTACATCGGGCTGCATTTGTTTCGCGCTTCGCCACAAGCCAAAGAAGTCGCCCCCGATGAGCACGCTCCCTGCTCCGGCGGTCGTGAGCGAATGACTCTTCCGTTCATCCTGAGGAACGAGGTTCCCAATCTTCTGTGAATCCTTCCCCTTATACCCCCACTGCCCCGTCGGGTCCTGGGTCCGCAGCAACCACTGCACGGCACGGTCCATGTTTGATTTGGGAACATTGAAATCGGCTTGGTCCATCGTCCACATCGCCAGCACACAGTACTGGGTCTGCGATGTATCGCCGAGCTCCTCATTGAGATACCCAAAACCACCATGGGACTTTTGCTTGCCAATCAGCGCATTACCCAAACCCTGGATCAAGGACGCATATTTTGTAGGGTCAACATCGATCATCAGCAGCAGTGCGACGGCGCACTCGTAAGTGATTTCTGCACTGTGCTTCAAACCACTTTGCATCGCCGTACGGGCCAAGTTCTGGGCTTCGGCAAGCCCTTCGGCGACAACCGGATGAGCCGGGTCCTGGCGAATTTTGTAATGCGTGTAGGCGGCCAGCATCCGTCCACCTTTCTCTGTGGGATCGGTCCCAATGCCCGACGGATTGGCCTGCTCTTTTTCCAAGTACTGAATTCCACGTTCCACCGCCGCGAGCACCTCGGGGCTTTCCGGAGTGTAGGCACGAGCCCCGCGCGGTTCCCCCCACGCCCAAGCGAACAAAAGTCCGCCCAGGAGCAACCGAACCCAGATCAAAACCAAAAACTGACGAAACATCCCCCCGCGCATGCAGGCCCTCTTTTCCATTTCCTCGTCGACTCGTTCCTGAAAATCTCCCAACAGTTCCCCCTGCCCCGGACGTTACAATATAAACGTCCGCTCGAAGGAAAATCGAGCTTTGCCATTAAATTTTGGTATTTGCCGGGAAAATCGCTGCTCCGGTTGACATCGGCTTGGGTCTCTTCCTACGATTCTCTACTTCGGTTGGTTGGGTAGCTCAGTCGGTAGAGCACTGCACTGAAAATGCAGGTGTCGCCGGTTCGATTCCGGCCCCAACCACTGCCCGCTCGCTTCACTGACGTTTCTGAGATCGAGACCGTTGCCAGGGACCGTCAATCGCCGCAAGGTGCCTGAACGTAGTAGCGCCTAAACGTAGAGGCGCCTAAACGTAGAGGCGCCTACACGTAGAGGCGCCTAAACGTAGAGGCCCTAAACGTAGAGGCCCTAAACGTAGAGGCCCTAAACGTAGAGGCCCTAAACGTAGAGGCGCCTAAATGTAGAGGCGCCTAAATGTAGAGGCCCTAAACGTAGAGGCCCTAAACGTAGCAGTGGCTGCGTCATCTGCGGGTCGATCCGGCGCACTCTTGGCGATACTTTGCTCACTGCCGACCCGATGGACCTCATGTTCCATCGCTACTCTTCGGGTAAGGCTTTGATGCTTTTCCGCTGCCACCCGGGGCGGCGTATGGTTGACGATCCAGTTTCTTGTGGACTAAAAGAACCGTAGTTCCTCCCGGTCGATTCCGTCTCGGCGGCCATCCAAGGGCCGAAAAGGTCAATCTATGTCGTTCCTTCGACTCCGTCGGACGCCGTTTTTATTGCTCCTGGTCGGATTGCTCGCAGGGCATGCTCCGGCTGCCACGCTCGCCCAGCAAGCGGACGCGCCGGCCGCACCTGCCACCACCACCCCTCCGGCCGACACTCCTCAAAACCCCGACGCTGGTCCGCCGGCCAACGGCGAAAAGAAGGCCGATGGCGAAAAGAACTGGATGGAGCGTATCGATACAGCCTTCGGGCAGTATGTCGTCAGCCCGGCCGCTTCGGTGATCTTCTTCGATTTTTACTCGGGACCACGGACGGTCGAGGTCTACGACGAGACCGGCGCGATCCTTGAAAAGAAAAAGGTCCAAGGGTGGCTCCGGACTGCCGCCGCACCCGACGGGACTTCGATTCCCTTCGTTGTCGCGTGGTTGTTGGCAGGGGGCCTCTTCCTGACGCTCCGCATGGGCTTTATCAACTTCCGTGGTTTTCGCCACGCGATTCGCTTGACCCGCGGGGAATATGACGATCCCGATGAGCCGGGTGAAGTAAGCCACTTCCAGGCGCTCGCTGCCGCGCTCTCGGCGACCGTGGGGCTTGGAAATATTGCCGGTGTGGCGATCGCGATTGGCACCGGAGGACCGGGAGCAACCTTCTGGATCATCCTCGTCGGGTTGCTGGGGATGACTTCCAAGTTCGCCGAATGCACTCTCGGCCAGCTCTACCGCGTCCAGGATGCCGAGGGACATGTCCTCGGCGGGCCGATGCGTTATTTACGGCATGGGCTCGAAGACCTCGGCATGCCGCTGCTCGGGAAAATACTCGCCTTTGCTTTCATGGTCCTGTGCATTGGGGCGAGCATGGGAGGAGGGAATTCCTTTCAGGTCGGCCAGTCGCTCGAGGCGATTCGAGGCGATATTCCGCTGTTGCAAGAATACCCCTGGATTTACGGGCTCGGGATGGTGGTCATGGTGGGTGCGGTGATCGTCGGGGGAATTCGCAGCATCGGCGCGGTTGCGGGGAAGCTGGTTCCTGTGATGTGCATCGCTTATTTGCTCGCCGCCTTTTACATTCTGGCGGTCAATTACGCTGCGGTTCCAGCGGCAGTGATGACGATCATCACCGAGGCGTTTTCTCCGCAAGCGGCTTATGGTGGGTTTCTCGGGGTGCTGGTCATTGGGGTCAAGCGGGCGGTCTTTAGCAATGAAGCTGGGGTTGGGTCGGCCGCGATTGCGCACTCGGCGGCCAAGACCGATGAACCGGTCAGCGAAGGGATCGTCTCCCTCCTTGAACCTTTTATCGATACCGTCTGCGTCTGCACCGTGACCGCCTTGGTCGTGGTCGTCACCGGAGCTTACAACGCCCCCGAGATGGCCGATGCGGTGGCGAAAAATGAAGGCGCAAAACTGACCCTCTTTGCATTCGTCAATGGTGGGCACGGACTGCTCAAGTATGTCCTCTACGTCGCCGTGGTCCTCTTTGCCTATTCGACCTGTATCAGCTGGTACTATTACGGCGAACGCTGCTGGGTTCAGCTGTTCGGCCCCTACACGTCGCTTGCTTTCAAGTGCCTCTTCCTCCTCTTTACATTCCTCGGCTCGGTTGTCACGCGAGGTAACATTCTTGAATTCAGCGACCTGATGATTCTTGGGATGAGTATTCCTAACCTGCTCGGTGTGTTTCTCCTGAGCGGTTTGGTGAAACGGCGGCTGGATGAGTACTGGGGACGCGTCTGTCGCGGCGAAGTCCTGACGCATGCCGAGAAAGAAGCACGCGGGATTCACGAGAGGCATCCTTCGCTCCCGGCCGATCACGACCATGACTGAGGTCTACCGTCAGCGGAGTTGCGGGGACGTTTCCTCGCACGGTGTGGCGTCGCGCGGAAAACACTCTTCGACGATCCGATAAAAGTCCGCGGCGCTAGCAGTCTGCGCTACTTGGGTTCGAAACGCTCGAGCCCCCGCAAGCCCCTGGGCATAACAGCAAGCAAACTTTCGCATCAGAATCGTCCCCTTCTCTTCACCGAAGCGTTCGACGACGAGGCGATAGTGACGGAGGATGCACTCCCGTTGTTGCTGGAGCGAAGGGTCGGGAGGAATCGGTTCGCCACGAAGGGCCGAGGCGGCCTGTGCGAAGAGCCAGGGGCGGCCCAGGGCTGCCCGGGCAATCATCACTCCATCGACCGAGTACGTCTCAAAAGCCCGGCGAACTTTCGCCGCCGAATCGAGATCGCCATTGCCGATCAGCGGGATGTGTCGCAAATAGCTTCGAATCTCGCTGATCTTTTCCCAATCCGCCGAACCACGAAAGAAGTCCTGCGCCGTTCGCCCGTGGACCGTCAGCGCCGCGGCCCCTGCCTCCTCGACCACGCGAGCCACCTGGTTGGCATTGATGCAATCGCGGGTACAACCGAGTCGAATCTTTGCCGTCACCGGTGTCGGTGCACATGCCGCAACCAAACGCTCGATGATTGCGAACATTCGCTGGGGATCACGGAGCAAGTAG
>Ga0169931_10006757_pt1 | contig 17183 bp, 12 predicted proteins | sample Kivu_15m_20L_FD_129675 | JGI IMG/M metagenome (GOLD analysis project Ga0169931, IMG submission 129675) | Freshwater microbial communities from Lake Kivu, Western Province, Rwanda to study Microbial Dark Matter (Phase II) - Kivu_15m_20L... | ecosystem: Environmental > Aquatic > Freshwater > Lake...
CTCATGGACTCCGAGTGGTGGCGCCTGGACCTGCCCGAGAACCTCGGTGGCGCGGGCTCCTCTCCGTCGCTGCGCTGGGCTGCGGCTGAGATGTTCCTCGGCTCCAATCCCGCTGCCTTCATGTACATGTCGGGCCCCGGCTTCGCCGCGATCCTCGATCGCATCGGCAATGAGGACCAGAAGCGCTGGGCTGAGCTCATGATCGACAAGGAGTGGGGCGCCACCATGGTCCTCACCGAGCCCGATGCGGGCTCCGATGTCGGCGCCGGCCGCACCAAGGCCTTCCTCAACGACGACGGCACCTGGCGCATCGAGGGCGTGAAGCGCTTCATCACCTCGGCTGAGCACGACATGACGGACAACATCGTCCACCTCGTCCTCGCCCGCCCCGTGGGCGTCGAGGGCAAGGGTGGCCCCGGCACGAAGGGCCTCTCGCTCTTCCTCGTGCCCAAGTTCCACGTCGACCTCGAGACCGGTGAGCTCGGCGAGCGCAACGGCGTCTACGTCACCAACGTCGAGAAGAAGATGGGCCTGAAGGTCTCGACCACCTGCGAGCTCACCTTCGGCGAGAAGGAGCCGGCAATCGGCTGGCTCGTCGGCGACGTGCACGACGGCATCGCGCAGATGTTCATGGTCATCGAGTACGCCCGCATGATGGTGGGCACCAAGGCCATCGCGCAGCTCTCAGCCGGCTACCTCGCCGCGCTCGACTACGCCAAGACCCGCGTGCAGGGCGCCAAGCTCCCCGAGATGATGGACAAGACCGCCCCCCGCGTCGAGATCATCAACCATCCCGACGTACGCCGCGGGCTCATGCTGCAGAAGTCCTACGTCGAGGGCATGCGTGCGCTCATCCACTACACGGCCATGTGGCAGGACCTCATCATGATGGCGCAGGCCGGCGTCGAGGGCATCGATCTCGACATGGCGGAGCGCATGAACGACCTGCTCCTGCCCATCGTCAAGGGAGTCGGCTCCGAGCGCTCCTACGAGCTGCTCGCGACAAGCCTGCAGACCTTCGGCGGCTCGGGCTACCTCCAGGACTACCCCGTGGAGCAGTACATCCGCGATGCCAAGATCGACACGCTCTACGAGGGCACGACCGCGATCCAGGGCCTGGACTTCTTCTTCCGCAAGATGGTCCGCGACCAGTTCAAGGCGATCTTCTACCTGGCCTCGCAGATCACCGAGACCGTCAAGGGCGACGCCGGCAACGGCGTGCTCGCCGCGGAGCGCGAGCTCCTCGGCAAGGCGCTCGAGGACGTGCAGGGCATCGTCGCCGCACTCGGCGGCTGGGCGATGGCCTCGCAGGAGGACAGCGACCAGATCTACAAGGTCGGCCTCAACACCACGCGCCTTCTCATGGCCACCGGCGACCTCGTCATCGGCTGGCTGCTCATGCGCCAGGCCGAGGTCGCTCTCGCCGCGCTCGAGGCCGGAGCATCAGGCAAGGACAAGGACTTCTACGAGGGCAAGGTCGTGACGGCCAAGTGGTTCGCGCAGAACCGCCTGCCGCTCATCGCCGCCGAGCGCGCGGTCGCCGAGGCGACCGACGACGCGATCATGAGCCTTCCGGTGGAAGCCTTCTAGGCAGGGGCAGTTCCTTCACGACGGAGCGGGCCGTGGCCGCGAATGGTCGCATCACGGCCACTCCGTCGTGGCCTGCCAGGTTGCGGGCCGCAGCGTCATCAAGCGCCGTGAGCCACACCGGGCCATCGAATCCGAGTTTGCGCACTGAATCGAGCAGAACCAGGTTGCTGACCGGATCCGGTACGGCGCACACGATGCTGCGTGCCTCCGCGAGCGGGAGATGGGCGGCGAACTCAGGCTCACCCGCGTCGCCATAGAGAGTGTCCACCCCCTCATCCCGAAGCGCGCGGATGACGACGGGATCGTGGTCGACCACGAAGACATGTGCTCCGCGGTCGCGGATCCCGCGGAGGATGGACCCGCCGAAGCGACCCGCCCCCACGACGATCGCGTCGTAGGGATGGGCGAGCTCGTCCGTCTCCTCGACATCCATCGCCTGCTTGCGCTCGAAGATCGATAGAGCGGGTGCTAGGCGCTCGTAGATCTGCTCGGAGTAGAGGATGAGGTATGTCGACAGCCCGATCGTCACGATGCCGACAATCGTGACGAGGCCGAGAACGCTCGAGTCCACCTGACCGAGCTGGAGTCCGAGCGCGATAAGGATGAGCGAGAACTCGCTGATCTGCGCCACCGTGAGGCCGGCCCGGAAGGACACCTTCTTGGGATAGCCCATCAGTCCCATGATGACGAGCACGATCAGGGGATTGCCGATGAGCACAAAGGCGGAGAGGACGAGTGCTGGCACGATCTGGGACAGCGCATCCGTGAAACTGAGTGAGGCGCCCAGCTCGATGAAGAAGAAGAGGATGAGGATGTCGCGCAGGTTGACCAGTTGCGCGCCCAGGATGTCGCGGTACGGCGTCGACGCTAGTGCGACGCCCGCGACGAAGGCACCGATCTCCATGCTCAGGCCAAGTGCGGAACTGATGTAGGCGAGACCGACCGCCCAGGCGACGGCGAAGAGGAGGATGAGTTCCCTGCTGCGCGCCATGAAGTCGAGCAAGGGCGGGATGGCATAGCGGGCGAGGACGGCCACGACGACGAGGAAGCCCACGCCACCCGCGACCGTGATACCGATCTGCTGTGCCGTCGAGCCATTGGTGGGCGAGCCGATAGCCACGATGACGATCATCGCGATGATCACCACGAGGTCCTGCACGATGAGGAAGCCGACGGCCACGCGCCCGTGGAGCTCGTCCAGTTCCCGCTTGTCCGAGAGCAGCTTGACGATGATGATTGTCGACGAGAAGGTCAGCGCCACGGCAATGTAGATCGCCGGGATCATGTCGAAGCCGAATGCTAAGACAATGAGCAGGCCGATGACCGATGTGAAGATGACCTGGCCCAGGCCGGTGAGCAGCGAGACCTTGCCCATGCTTCGGATGAGGTGGAGATCAAGCTTGAGGCCGACGAGGAAGAGCAGGATCGCGATGCCGACCTTGGCGAGGAGTTCGACCTGCTCCTGAGCCGTCACGATGCCCGCGACAGCGGGGCCCACGATGATGCCGACGAGGATGTAGGCCACGATGAGCGGCTGCTTCAGCAGTGTCGCAAGGCCGCCGACCACGGCCGCGATGGCCAGGATCGCGGCGATCTGAGCGAAGTCGCTCTCCAACACCCTCCGGAGCCTATCGACATGCATCCGTGGGGAAGCCTGGCGCGACGACGCCCAGCGGATCGGCGTACCCTCGAAGGGTGAAGCGCACCCTCGCAGCCGGGATCATGGCCGTCATCGCCCTGCTGGGTGCCGCGGCGGTCGCCGCGCCCGCCCAGGCCCACTCCGAGCTGGTGTCGACCGACCCGGCCGATGGCGCCGTGCTCGATGCGCCACCCACGACGGTCAGTTTCACCTTCAACGAGGCACTCATGCCCGACTTCGTGCGCTTCATCGGCACCGACCCCTCGGGCAACACCGGCGACCTGCCGGTGAGCTCGGTCGAAGGGCCCACCGCCACGATCGCGTGGCCCGCGAGCGCGCCCGGCGGCGAGTGGACCGTGAGCTATCGCGTCGTCTCGCAGGACGGCCACCCCGTCGAGGGCGGGATCACCTTCTCGTACGCCGGCGCGAGTCCGACGGCCTCGCCGACCAGCGCGGCCCCCACCAGTGCGGCGCCCACCAGTGCGGCGCCCACATCCCCGGCCCCCACCACCGCCGTGCCGTCTCCGTCGACCAGTCCGGCCGCGGACTCAAGCCCCGGCCAGTCCGGCCTGCTCATCGCGGGCCTGGCGGTGGGCCTCATCGTCATCGCCGGTGTCGTCATCGCCCTGGTCGCGCGCCGACGCGCGTGATGCGAGGCTGATCTAGCGATGACCATGGCCTCGACGCGCGCCCCGGAGCGGGAGCAGACCCCACGGCTGAGCCTCCTGGCTGCGGGAGCGGTCGCGCTCAGCCTCATCGCCATGGGCATCGGGCTGGTCGTCGCGGGCGGTGCCTACGAGCCGTCGACCCCGGGGCTCCCCGATCCCGGTCCGGTCGTCGGCTGGGGACTGCCCATCCTGCGCGTGCTCACCCTGCTGACCGGCGCGCTCACCGTGGGCTGGCTCATAGGAGCGGCCTTCCTCGACCCGCACGGCAAGGGCGGAGTGGTGTCGCCCACGGGCCGCCGCGACCTCACTCGCGCGACCGTCACCGCGGGCGTGTGGGCCGTGCTCGCCCTACTGCAGATGTTCTTCCTCCTTGCGGCGATCCTCGGCGTGGGGCTCGACCGCGCGATGAGCCCTGACATCGCCGCGACGTATGCCTGGGAGGTGCCGCAGACGCGGGCACTCGCGGTCATGGCCGTGCTCGCGGCCGTCGTGTCCGTCGGGGCGCTCTTCACGTCGACGCTCGGAGTGTCGGCCGTGTGGACCGTGCTCGCCATCGCCGCCGTGTCGCTCCCGGCCCTGGCCGGCCATGGCTCGGGCCTCGGCGATCACGCGCTCGCCATCAGCTCGGCGATCGCCCACGCCGCGGCCGCGACCGTGTGGATCGGCGGCCTGATCGTGCTCGTCTTCCACGGCCTGCGGCGCGACGACGGCTTCGCGACGCCCGGAGCCCTGCGCACCGCAGCGCAGCGCTTCGGTCTCGCCGCCCTCGTCAGCGTGATCGTGCTCGCCGCCACCGGCGCGGCCAATGCCTACACGCGACTCGACACCGTCGACCAGCTCATCACGACCGACTACGGCCTCGTCACCACGGCCAAGATCCTGCTTCTCGTCGTGCTCGTGCTTATCGCGGCCGTGATCCGCAAGCGCCTGCTCCCCGCCCTCGACGGCGAGCAGCAGCGTGCGGCGTTCCTCAAGGTCATCGCCCTCGAGGTCTCGCTCGTCGTCATCGCCTTCGGCCTCGGCGTTGCACTTGCCGTCAGCCCCTACCCGCGCGTGGAGTCACTGCTGCCGACGTACGGCGAGTCGCTCCTCGGCTATCCCTACCCGCCCGCGCCCGACGCGGTGGCGGTGATTCTCGGCTTCCAGCTCGAGCCGTTCTTCCTCGTGGCCTGTCTCGCGGCGGCCGCGGTCTACATCGCGGGCGTGATCACGCTGCATCGCCGCGGTGACAAGTGGCCGATCAATCGCACGATCTTCTGGCTCCTCGGCATCTCCCTGGTGATCTGGACCACCAATGCCGGCATCTCGGTCTACGCCCAGGTGTCGCTCGGCCTGCACATGGTGCAGCACATGACCATGTCGATGATGGCGCCGATGTTCCTCGTGCTCGGCGGGCCCTTCACGCTGGCGCTGCGGGCCCTCAAGCCCTCCACCACTGGGCGGTGGGGGCTGCGCGAGTGGATCGTGTGGGGCCTGCACTCCCCGGCCGCCAAGATCGTCACGAATCCCTTCTTCGTCTTCGCGATCTTCAGCCTGAGCATGTTCGCGCTCTACTTCACGCCTCTCATGGCGTGGCTCATGGGCAGCCACGTCGGCCATCTCGCGATGCAGATCCACTTCATCGCGTCGGGCTACCTCTTCGCGTGGATCGTCATGGGCGTCGATCCGGTGCCCAAGCCGCTGCCCTACTGGGCCCGCTTCGGGCTCATCCTGCTCATGGTCGGCGTGCACGGGTTCTTCGCCGTCATCATCATGATGGGATCGCAGCCACTGGCACAGGACTGGTACGGCATCGTGCGACCGGACTGGGTGACCGATCCGCTGGCCGATACGAAGTTCGGCGGCCAGATCGCGTGGGGCATCAGCGAGATCCCGATGCTCTTCATGATCCTCATGGTGGCGTGGCAGTGGAGCCGCTCCGACGACCGAGAGGCCGCCCGCAAGGACCGCCAGGCCGACCGGGACGGCGACGCCGAGCTCAATGCCTACAACGAGCGCCTGGCCGCCCTGGACGAGCGCTCCCGCCGCGGGACCTGATACCCTGGGGGGTATGCAGATTCGTCGTCTCGCCCCCGTTGCCCTCGCCGGAGCTCTCCTCCTCACCCCCACGCTTGCCGCGTGCGGCGGCTCGACCGAGGCCGCGCCCGCTCCCACCACCTCGGCCTCGCAGCCGGCCTCGCCCGTCCGGGTCGGCGTAGCGGAGTGGATCCCGGTGGCGCAGAGCCCCGGCACCGTGATCATCGACGTCCGCACGCCAGAGGAGTTCAACTCCGGTCACGTGCAGGGCGCCCTCAACATTCCCGTCGAGTCGCCGGACTTCGCTGCCCAGGTGAGCGCGCTCGATCCCGCGACGACGTACGCGATCTATTGCCGCAGCGGCAATCGCTCAGCCGTGGCCACCGCGCAGATGGGAAGCATGGGCTACCTGCACCTCTACGACCTGGAGGGTGGCTTCGCCGACCTCGAGGCCGCGGGGATGCCCACCGCGTAATACCCGTTCATCGATTTCCGACGGCTTTCGACACTTTCGCATCGCGCTACGTGTCGAAAGCCGTCGTATTCGTGACCCTGGGAGCACTTATTGCCAGTTGCGCGACCCTTTGCCGTCCAAAGGGTCGCGCAACTGGCAATTTCGTTCCACCGAACTGCACTCGCCAAGCCACGGGACCACTCACCTCGAGGCCGCGGGGATGCCCACCGCGTAGCCTGGCCCGCATGAGCCGGGTCGCCCTCCTGCAGGTCTCCTCCGACGCGAGCGAGTCCGCCGCCGATCGCATCGAGCGCGTGCTCGGGATGCTCGGCGACGCCCTGCCCCAGGCGGATATCGCCGTGCTCCCCGAACTGTGGATCCCCGGCGCCTTCGACCTGCCGCTCGCGCGCGAGGTGGCCGCGCCACTGGACTCCCCCGTCGTCGCGCGCATCCGCGAGATGGCGGCGATCGCGGGCACGTGGGTGCATGCCGGGTCCCACGCCGAGCGCCTTCCGGACGGCCGGACGTTCAACACCGCCGTCCTCATCGGGCCGGATGGCGAGATCGTCGCGACCTATCGCAAGCGCCACCTCTTCGGATTCGCCGAGGGCGAGCGCACCCTCATCACCGCGGGAGACGCTCTCGTCGTCGCCGAGACTCCGCTCGGCCACACCGGCCTCGCTACCTGCTACGACCTGCGCTTCCCCGAGATGTTCCGCGACCTCGTCGATGCGGGCGCCGAGACCTTCCTGCTCGCGTCGGGCTGGCCCACTCCCCGCATCTCGCACTGGCGTGTGCTCGCGCAGGCGCGCGCCATCGAGGATCAGGCCTGGTTGGTGGCGTGCAATGGAGTCGGCAGCCACGCGGGCATCACGCTCGGCGGGCACTCGATCGTCGTAGACCCCCAGGGCATGATCGTCGCCGAAGCGGGCGAGGAGGAGACGGTGCTCTACGCCGACATCGAGCCGGGCCGAGCACAGGAGTGGCGCGATGCCTTCCCCGTGCTCGGCGACCGGCTCTGATGACTGCTACTTCGTCGTGATCTGGAACTCGATCTCGTACGTCGCCCCGCCACTCACGCCCTGGATGGCGTAGCCGAAGCTGCCCTGGCGATCGAGCTGGAAGTTGAGGTAGTACTCGCCGCTCTTCACGGTGGTGAAGATGCCGTTGCCGATGCGCTGGAAGGACCCGTGGCAGCCCTTGCCCGCGGGGTTGAAGCGCACGAGCTCCAGGCGCGTGCCGTTGGCGACACCGTCAGCGGCATTGCCCTGGATGACGATGTTCTTGCCCGCGGGGATCTTGCCGGTGGGCGCCATCGAGGCGCTTCCGCCGTACCAGAAGTCGAGATTGGGCTTCACCGTGAAGCCGCACTTGGCCAGCGATGACGACGTCATCCGCGGCGTGACGGTCGCGGCCTGGGCCAGCGGAGCCGCGACGAGGCCGACGGCAGCGAGGGTGGCGGCGGAGGCGAGAGCGATGGTGGAGCGGCGCATAGGTTCCTTCCTCGACGCGACCCGATGACGCGTCCGCAACGACGATAGGCAAGCGTCGGCGAGGCAGTCGCGCGACGCGCTCAGATCATCACACGGAAGTGATCAAGCACACGCGCAGCCAGCGCATCGTCTCCGGAAATCACCACCTGCTCGCGCCAAGGCGATGGCTCCCCGCGTCCACAGGAGAGTGCAAGGTACGCCGGCCACGACATGGCGAGCGTCACCGTGGCGGCACCGGCCTGGTCGAGCAGGTCATCGCCGACCATGCGTGCACGCCCGTCGTCGCCGACGGCGACAATCGCGCCGCCCTCGATGCCCGGGCCGGTGATGCGCACGTCGAGCACCTGGCCCGGCTGTGCGCCCGCGAGCTTCGCCCACACCTTGCCCAGGCCGGGTAGCAGCTGCGATGCGGTGGCCTGCGCGCCGAGGGTGTCGAGGTGGCCGGGACGACCGAGGGCATCGCGGATGTCCTGCTCGTGGACCCAGGTGTCGAGAGTGCGCATACGCAGCACGCGTCCCAGCGGCGCAGGGCCGAGCGGACCCATCACCTCGACGGAAGCGTCTCGCGCTCCGGACTCGAGCTCAGCAGTACGGCGTGCAATGCGATCGGCGAGCTCGATGAGCACGGCCTCGCGCGTCCAGGAGCGGCGCAGGTCGACGGGGACCTCCGTGATCTTGCCGAAGTCGGTCACCGCATGTGGGAGCGAGGACCAGTCGGGCTCATGCGGTGGGTCGAACTCGCCGATCAGCATTCCCTCGATCCAACCGACGTGGGCCACGATGTCACCGACACTCCAGCCGGGCAGGGCGGTCGGGGCATCCCATTCGGCCTGCGACAGCGGTGTCACCAGGTCGATGAAGTCTGCGGATGCCGATTGCCATGCGGCGAAGAGTTCGTCGAATGTCGCGTCTTCCGACAGGGGTGCGGCCATGAGGCGAGGCTAGTAGGACATGTCGAGTCAGTGGTGACGGTCGGGGAGATTCCTGCCATCCTCGTCGCGTGGGAGCGTCACTGCTGTTGGTCGAGGACCATCCTTTCAGTCGCACCACGATGGAGGCCGCCCTGCGGTCCAGGGGGTACGCCGTCACTGCATGCGGGTCCGCGTCAGCGGCGATGACCACCGCCCAGGAGAGTCCACCCGACATCGCCGTGCTTGACCTCGACCTCGGCGGAGGACCGACCGGACTCGATGTCGCGATCGCACTGCGCGAGCGCGCGTCCACGATCGGCCTGGTCATCCTCACGGGCTTCCGTGATCCGAGGCTGGCCGCACGCGGCCTGCCGCCAGTCCCGCGCGGAGCGGCGTACGTGTGCAAGGCCGACGTCGACGACTTCAGCGCGCTCGACCGACTGCTGCGCTCTGTGCATATGGAGCCGCTCAAGTTGCGTCCTGTCGAGGCGTCCGCGACCGGACCGACAGCGAGCCTCACCGATCACCAGGTCGACGTTCTGCTCGCCGTCGCCGAGGGCTACACCTCGGCACAGATTGCGGCCGACCGCGGCACCTCCGTCGGAGCCGTGGAGCAGACGATCACGCGCATCTGCGAGCGCCTAGGCATTGAGCGCGAGGAGGGCTTGAATCGTCGAGCCCAGCTCGTGCAGGTGGTGAGCCAGGCGCGCATTGGGGCCGCGACATGAGGAATGTCCTGCGCAGGTTGCTGCCCGCGGAGTGCAGTTCACCCCTCGCCCTGGGCATCTTCTATCCCATCGGTGTGCTGCTCATCGTCCTCGCAGCACCCGTGACGCTCGACTCGTCAGGCGTGAGCGTGCCTCTCTGGTGGCTCGTGGCTGTCGCAGTCCAGGGGGCCTTCTCCGCCATCGTGCTCGCCGTTCACAAGTGCGGCTGGGTCGGCGGCCCCGTCATCTTTGCGGCGGGATCCGCGCGCGGGATCGTGCCACCGCTGTGCGCGCCCGCGCTGCTGGATATTGACGTGGTCACCACTGAGGTCCTTCTCGCCGGACTCACCTCGGGTGTTGCCTGTCTTCTGTGGCTGGGCGTTATCGGCAACGTCTTGCGCGCACGCGCCGACTATCGACGCGAGTACGCCGACCTAGCGCGCCAGGCCGCGCAAATGCGCGCGCTCCGCGACAACGACGTCGCGGGCCTGGATCCGGCGATACTCGGGGAGTGGACGGCGGTGCGGCAGCGCCTGCAGGGCACGTCGGATCGCATCCGGCGCGCCCTTGGCGAGGGACCTCTCGACGCCTCTGACATGGTGAGTACGGCGCGCGTCATCCAGAGCACGGTTGACGAGGAGATCCGTCCCCTGTCACATCGGCTCTGGCTCGAGTCTCCGCCGGAGCCGCCGAGCCTCGGATTGCGCTGGATCCTCACCGAGTCGCTGCGCCCCTGGCGCCCGCCCATCATGGTGATCCTCCTCATCACCCTGCCGCTGCTGCTGCTCGGTGCCGTACGCGCGGCAGGGCTCGACGTCGCGCTGACAGTGACTGCGCTCATCGGGGTCGCGATCGTCGTGTGGCTGGGCGCCTCAAGGACTCTCGCGGTGCTGATGCCCCATCACCAACTGGCGATCGGCATCGCAACATCGGCGCTCATGCCTGTCGTCCTCGTCGCGGTATCGATCGGCATCGGTGAAGGACTGCTAGGGCTTCCTGCCAATGACGCGGGAGCGGCCGTTATCGCCATCATCTCCACGGCGATCGTACTCAGCGTCATTGTCGTGCGCCGGATCCTGCTGGAACGACAGCTGATGCTCGCCGCGCTCGCACGCAGCATCGACGCTGACGCCGTGCGGCTCATGGCCTCGTGGCTGCATGAGCAATCTGCCCGCACACGCTGGGGTCAGCACCTGCACCAGTCGGTGCAGTCCGAACTCTCCGCGGTCGCGACCATGCTCCATGTCGCCTCGAGTAACCCGGATGCTCTGCAGCGCTCCGCTGCGATCGAGGATGCCGCACAGCGGGTGATGCGCATCGCCCGCACTGAGCCCGCGCTCCCGCCCAGCGAGCATCCGGCGGAGGCGATCAAGAGAGCGGTGCAGAGTTGGGCGGGGCTGGTCGACATCGAGGTACGTCTCGACGACTGCTCTGACGATCAGCTCGCGCCGTGGGAGCTGGCCGCGCTGGCCGTCCCCGAGGCCCTCGCCAACTCAGTGCGCCGCGGAGGAGCGCGCTGGGTGAGTGTGAGCGTTCGCGAGACGGCAGCGGCCCTTGAGGTGGAGGTGATCGACGATGGCCAACTCGATCCGGCCGCGAGACCGGGGGTGGGCAGCGCGTGGCTGGATAGACACGTGCCCGGGCGCTGGAGTCGTGAACGCCACGGTGATCGCACGGTCTTGCGTGTGAGCATCCCGTCGGGCTGAGGGAGCACCTGTGTCTTCCTACAGGTGAGGTTTGATCAGCCCTCGGGGTGAGGACAAAGTGGACTCATGCCTCGCCGACTGCAGGCTGCCCTTGCGCAGTTTCATCGCGCCCTCACTGGCGTCTCGGTCCTAGCCCTCCTGGGCGCCCTACTGAACGTCACCGTGTTGCCCGCGCAGGCGCGCGAGGGGCAGGATTCTGCGAGTCCTCGCAGCTTCTCCGTGTCCTGCACAGTCACCGTCTCGGATGACACCGCGCTCCAGAACAGGGTCATGGCGTCCAATGACGGCGACGTCGTCTGCATCAATCAGTCAATTGCCTTGTCGACAACACTGGATCTTGATGACACGCGCATCACCCTCGTCGGCCGCGACGATTCCACCGTCACCTTGACGGCGCCCCCATCGGCGCGTCACATCACGGTCTTGCGAAGCGGTGCGTCCGACGACACTCTCACGATTGATCGACTCACCCTCAAGGGAGGCGATGACACGACCGCCGTGCACGGGGGCATCATGATCACAGGCGCGGGTGGCATCACGCCCTATGGCCTGGACATTCGCGACTCCACTTTTATCAACAACGTTTCGACGAGCGGTGGCGCAATCATGGTCACTGATGACTCGACCAGCGTTCATGTTTCCGACTCGAGCTTCATCAACGGTGCCGCCACGATGGGCGGTGGTGGAGCCATCTGGACGCTCGGCCGCGTCCTGAACCTGATGGATGCGACCTTCGCCAACAACACCGCAAGTGGGACCGGCGACGGCGGGGCCATTTCCGCCCCCGGCTCAGCCACCGCCATCGCCATCAGCGGTGAGTCGACCTTCAGCGGCAACCGCAGCAGCGGAGGCAACGGCGGAGCGATCTGGACAGTGGGGCCGAGCCTGGCAGTTGGCGGGACCGCCTTCACGAACAACACCTCTGGAGGCGACGGGGGCGGTGCCATCTACGTACCAACGGGCGCCGGCGTCACCACAGCCATCACCATCGACGACAGCTCCACTTTCACGGGGAACCAGGCGACGAGCGGCAGCGGCGGAGGCGGCGCTCTTCGCACTGCGGGTGCCAGTCTCACCGTCAGCGAGTCGACCTTCGCGTACAACCTCGCCGGAGGCCCTGGCGGTGCCATCTACGTACCGTCTGGTGCCGCAACGGCGATCTTCATCGGCGGTGGTACGTCGTTCACCTCAAATGCAGCCACCGGCAACAACGGAGGCGCTATCAATTCGGGCGGTCCGATCCTGACGCTGACGCAGGCAAGCTTTGTCGGCAATGCTGCCGGGGGAGCGTTTGGGGGAGGTGGTGCTGTCTGGACTACCGGGAGTGTGTCCACAGGTGCCACTTCATTTGCATCAAACAATGCCGGCGGCTCCGGAGGCGGCGGCGCGATGTGGGTCGCGGGTGGCGCGGCCATCGGATCCGGTACGTCGTTCCATGCCAACACCGCAACCATCGGAGATGGCGGGGCTTTGCAGAGCGTTGGTCCCACCCTCAGCGTCACGCGAGCGTCATTCACCAGCAACTCCTCCGCAGGCCCCAACGGCGGCGGCGCGATTTGGTCGAGTCCCAGTGTGACCTCATCAATGACTACCTACACCGGCAATTCAACACTGGGGGACGGTGGCGCGATCTGGTCTGCGGGAGTCAGTGTGAACTCCTCCGGAGATACCTTCACTCGAAACTCAACCACGAGTGCCGGCGGCGAGGGCGGTGCCATATTCGCCGTCAGTGGGAGTGTGGTCGCGACCAATGCGACGTTCTTCCGCAACTCAGCGGTCGCCACAGGCGGTGCCATCCTGGCCGACGACACCCTCACCTTGCGCTTTGTCACTTCATCGGATGACTCGGCATCAGCAGGAGCAGTGCTGTCTGTCCGCACGGGGCCCATCGCGACTACTGGGACGGTGCTGTCTCCGGCGACGTCCGGTGGCGTGGCGTGCGACACGCCTGCGGACGCCTCATCTCTGGACTCCTTCGTCACTGACAGCTCCTGTGGGACTGGCGATGACACGGTGACGGTCACGACTAGGTCCCTCCTCGGATTCGACGACACCCTCGTGACCGATGACTCCACAGGTGCCCTCGTCCTCATTCCTGACGACACTTCGATCCTGATTGATGCCGCGCCAGCAAATCTCGTCCCGGGCGTCGCTCAAGACCAGCTCCAGGCTGTGCGCGGCCGGGCGCCCTCAACGGCCACGACGGTCGGTGCCGTGCAGGTCCTTCCGATCCTGATCACAACCCAGCCACTCGGCACCAGCGTCATCGCGGGTAGTGCAGCGACATTCAGTGTGGCGGGTCTGCCTGGGGTGGGTACGACGCTCAACTATCAGTGGCAGACCAGTAGCGACGGAGGCGTCACCTGGGGCGACCGCGTCGGCGCCACCTCTGCGACGCTCACGCTCAACTCCGTCACTACTGGGCAGGACGGTCTGTTGATTCGCGCCCAGGTGTCGGATCTGCGGCACGAGCCCACGAACTCGTCTGCCGCGACTCTTGCCGTCACTATGCCGGGTCCCGGTCCTGGTCCCACTCCGGCATCACCACCATCGGCGCCGCGGGAGGTCGGGGCGACCGCCGGAGATGCCCAAGCGTCAGTCATCTGGACTGCTCCCACCAGTCCCGGATCGTTTCCGATCACGCGCTACGAGGTCCGCTCAACTCCGGCCGGGGCAACCTGCCTCGTCTCAGCTCTCACCTGCACCATCACAGGCCTGACCAATGGAACGGCCTACTCCTTTGAGGCTCGCGCCCTCAATGGAGCAGGGTGGGGACCGTGGTCCACCCCGAGTAGCACCGTCACACCCGCAGCGTCGCCAGCGCCGTCAATCGGCATCACCGGCAGCCGCGGCACCGGCGCCGAACGACAGGTCATCTTCGTCACCGGCATCAGCACCAACCTCGAAAGAGATCGGGTCCGCGCCCACGTCAAACTCAGAGGACAGGTGAAGTACCAACCTGGACGCTTCGTCGACGTGTCGGCCGACGGCCGCTTCCAGTGGCAGCGCGCCACCGGCAAGAAGACCTATGTCTACTTCACCAGCGGCAGCACTCAGTCCAACCGCGTCATCATCCCCGCAGCGCGTCGATGAAGGTCGTTCAGCGCGCCACATCGAAGGTGGCGCGCCACTGGCGGGGCTTCGTCGGTGTCATCATCACCGATCCTGACGCCCCGGCGTAGGCACCAACGCCGCCGATCACGGCGCGTTCCACCGGCGCGGCAGGTCCCCCGGTCGTGCCGGTGCGTGAGAGGCCGAGGACGAGGAAGCGATCAGTGCCCTGGGCGTACTGCAGCGTGGCGAGAAGTGTGCGGCGCACGCTGTCACGGCCCGACTCGATATCGACGACCTCCGCGGACACGGCCCAGTGGTCGCGCTCTGCCTTGCCGGACCTCCACCACCCGCCCGCAAGCACGAGGTCGCCGATTCCCCCCTGCGCGGTCCCGGAGGCATTGACCTGGGTGAAGCGGGCCTCCACCTGCGTGGCGGATTTGATCGACACGCGAGTGGCCCTGTCCGTGAGCGCAAAGAACGTGAACCGCCAGCGATCCGCGGCGATGCCAATGCCCGGCACGTACTCGGCAATGCCCGCTGCTCCGGCGTAGGCACCCGTGCCTCCCGAGATGGCGTAAGCCACCGGTGTCGTGGGCAGCGTGCTGCGCTGCGCCACGATCATCGCGTTGACCATCACGCTGCCGTCACCGAACTCGAACATCGCCTGGACGACGCGGCGCTCATGGTTATCCGACATGTCCTGCACCACGGTGGAGATGGCGGAGTAGTCGGCGACCGTCGCGGAGTCATCGCCGATGAGCATCCCCGTGGTCTGCGTGAGGTTGCCGACCGTGGAGCCCCCGGACGTTAGCGTGATGCGAGAGGTGGAGACCAGCTCGCGCGGATACTCGCGCACGGTGGTGGTCGCCTGATTCACGCCACGCTGCGGCAGGATCGTGATCCTCCACTGCTGCGTGCCTGCGTCCACCGTCACTGCGGCGCTGCCGCGCGCGTCCACGAATCGGCCCGTGCCGCCGAGAAGTGCAGCGTCGGTAGGCCCTGACCAGAAGCCCGCCGACTGGAAGACGAGATTGCCCTCGGGGAAGGAGATCTGGAAGGTGTCCTGCGTGCCGAGGCGCTGGGTGCCGAAGGCGATGCCGCGGCGCAGGTAGGTGCCCTCACCCAGGCCGGTCGCCGTGGCGGTGCCGGACTCGAGCAGCACATCACCCCAGTCGGCACCGCGGTCGATGCCGATCGGCACAACCCGCCGCTCGTCGATGGCGACCTTCACGACCAGCTCCGTTGCGAGCACCGGTGCGGCCGAGGACACGTCGGGGACGACAGCAGCGACAAGCGCAGCGGCGACGGATACCGCCAGGATGCGGGGAGACAGACGCATGCGCCGAGGCTAGTCGCAGGTCAGAGCGGCGGTTGGTGCAGGTACGCCGCGACGTCGGCGAGGAACGCCGACCCCGATGCGCCATCGACCACGCGGTGGTCGAAGGCCAGCGACAGTTGCATCACCGGTCGCACTGCGAGAGCGCCGTCGACAGCCCAGGGTCGGTCCACGATGCGGCCGGTCGCCAGGATCGCGGCTTCGCCCGGGTTGAGGATCGGCGTTCCGCCGTCGACCCCGAAGACGCCGATGTTGGTGATCGTGACGGTGCCCTCGACGGAGTCAGCAGGGGTGAGCCGACCCTCGCGCGCACGCTCGGTGAGGTCGGTAATGGCGCGTGCCAGTCCGGACAGTGACAGGGATGCGGCATCTCGCACGTTGGGAACGACCAGCCCGCGCGGACTTGCGACGGCCAAGCCGAGGTTGACGAAGGGATAGAGCTCAATCTCCGCCGAGCCGTCGGGCAGGTCGATCCAGGAGGAGTTGACGATCGTCGTGCGCCGGATCGCGTGGATGACCGCCGCGGCCGCGATGGTGAGAGGCGTGACGCGCGCGTCAGCGAACTCCGGCTCGGCGCGCAGCCGCTTCACCAAGGCCATCGTCGCGCTCACGTCGACATCGACCCATTCGGTGACATGGGGTGCAGTGGCCATCGAGCGCACCATGGCCTGCGCCATCTGGCGCTGGACGCTGCGCACCGGGACGCGCTCCCCGCGCACGGGGCGCGCCGCGATCGGCGCGGGTGACCAGGCGTTGCCGGATGCGGCGCGACGGACGTCGTCGCGGGTGATGTCGCCATGCGGTCCGGTGGGAGGAATGCGCGCGAGGTCGACGCCGAGCTCTCGCGCGAGTGCACGCACCGGTGGCTTGGCCATCGGCTTGCCAGAGGGAACGAACCCCACTTCCTGCTGGGGTGCGGCGCTCTCCACTCGACCCGCACCGCGCAGTCGACGACGGCGGCCCTGCTCATGGCCGACGCCATAGCCCACGAGCACCGGCTCGCGGTCACTCACCTCGACAGCGAGGATCGGCGTACCCACCGGCACGACTGCACCGGGCGCCACGAGCAGAGCAGTCACGCGACCGGTGAAGGGCGACGGCAGCTCGACGACGGCCTTGGCCGTCTCGATGTCGACGATGGGCTGGTTCACGGCGATCTCATCGCCGACGCTGATGCGCCAGCCTACGATCTCGGCCTCGGTGAGGCCTTCGCCGACATCCGGCAGGGGAAACTCGCGCACGCTCATACGGCGGTCACCCGATCGATGGCGTCGAGGACGCGGTCGACGTCGGGGAGGTAGTGCTGCTCGTAGCGGTTGGGCGGATAGGGGATGTAGGCGCCGCCGACGCGCTCCACGGGCGCCTCAAGGTGGAAGAAGCAGCGCCGCGTTACCTCTGCCGCGACTTCCGCTCCCATGCCGAGCATCACCGGAGCCTCGTGCACCACCACGCAGCGGCCGGTCGACTGCACGTCGGCGACCACGGGGTCGAGGTCCAGCGGTGACAGCGAGCGCAGGTCGATCACGGAGCACTCCACGCCGTCCTCGGCTGCAGCATCGGCGGCCTCGAGGATCGTGCGCACCATCGGGCCGTAGGCGACGAGCGTGAC
>Ga0169931_10006758_pt1 | contig 17183 bp, 12 predicted proteins | sample Kivu_15m_20L_FD_129675 | JGI IMG/M metagenome (GOLD analysis project Ga0169931, IMG submission 129675) | Freshwater microbial communities from Lake Kivu, Western Province, Rwanda to study Microbial Dark Matter (Phase II) - Kivu_15m_20L... | ecosystem: Environmental > Aquatic > Freshwater > Lake...
ACCCCGACGCCGTGAAGGCCGCCCGACACCTTATAGGTACTCTTGTCGAACTTGCCGCCGGCATGGAGGATCGTCATGACGACCTCGAGCGCCGTCACTTCCCTTCCCTGCTTGGCCGATTCTTTGTCGTGTTTTTCGATCGGAATACCGCGGCCGTCATCCTCGACGCTCACCGCGCCGTCGGCATGGAGAGTAACGAGGATCTGTGTGCAGTAGCCGGCCATCGCCTCGTCGATGCTATTGTCGACGACTTCGTAGACCAATTGATGCAGGCCGTTCGTGTGCGTATCGCCGATGTACATCCCCGGCCGCTCGCGGACAGCTTGCAAGCCTTCCAATACGGTGATCGAACTCGCATCGTACCCTTTTTCTTTCTCCATCGTCGTCATGCCTTGCCTTTTTCCTCAACCGATCTTGAACACGAGGTCCCGGACCTGAAATTTCTCTTGGAGTTTTTTGAGCAGCCTCGGCTTTTCATGCGCGCGAAGCAAACTGTAAAGCGTCGAACTCTTCACGGCGACGGTCAACACTCCGTCCACAAACGAAACAGGCCTTGCCATCGGAGCCAGTTTTTCGCCCAATAGGAGAGCCCATTCTTTGAACACGGCGTCGACCGGAACTTCGGTTTTTCTCCCGATGCCCGCCAGAATTTCCGGCAGGATTTCCCCGATTTTCACACCCGGTGAACGGGTGCCGTCGAAGTTTCTCGGTGTACGGGACGCCATAACAAACGCTCCATTCCCAAATATATGCGAAAACAAGCAAAAATTCAATGCGAAAAAAGGAGAAAAAACGCGGCATTCAAAAAATCTTTTTTCATGATTGGCGGTTTGTAGACCAAGGCACAGACAGGATGTCAGGATAGAATATTTAAAATGGGGCTTCACGATTTGGATTTTATCGAGGGCCGCGTGTTGGCGGGGACGGGGTAAGCAGGATCCGCGCGAAGCGCGCGGGCAGGATATGCAGGATCAAAAAGCAAGACTTATCCTATTTATCTCTAGCATGTTACTGATTGATATTTGAAAAATAGCCATTTTCATGTCATTTTTGGTTTGTAAAACGACCAAAAACCATCTATTTTTGCCCTGGAAACCAGCCATGTTCAACAGAATCATTGACTTCCACCTTGGCCAATGGCGATCTTCCCCTTACCGCAAACCCCTCCTCCTCAGGGGGGCAAGGCAAGTAGGGAAAACCTATGCGGCCCGCAAGCTAGGAGGGCAATTCAAGTCGTTTATCGAAGTTAATTTCGAACGAATGGAAGGGGCTGCGGCTATTTTTGAAAAAGATCTCATTCCTGAAAAAATAATCAGGTCTCTCTCCCTTCTTTTCAAAACTCCGATCGTCCCTGGAGAAACTCTGCTCTTTTTCGATGAAATCCAGGAAGCGCCCCGCGCTATTTTAGCCCTTCGTTATTTTTATGAAGAAATGCCAGATCTCCATGTCATTGCGGCCGGATCTCTTCTTGAATTTGCCATCGAAAAAGTCGGCCTCCCAGTAGGACGGATCGCCACGCTCTACATGTACCCCTTGTCCTTTATCGAATATTTGGTTGCGACCGGAAACCGGCTTATCGGTCAAGAGATCCTCAACCATGTACCTGGTACGCCCATGGACGACACGGTACATGCAAAAATCCTGGATCTTCTGGGCGAATATTTATCAATCGGAGGGATGCCCGAAGCAGTAGCGCGCTGGACGCAAACACAAGACCCCGCCGCTGCCCTCCGGATCTTGCAGCAAATTGGAGAAACCTACCGCCAAGATTTTGATAAATACGCCCGAAAAACCCAAGTGAAGTACTTGGAACAGCTTTATCGACAAATCCCCCATCTGATCAGCCGTGAATTTGCCTTTCGAGAAATCCACGGGGAGTACCGAAAGAGGGAACTGGCCCCAGCATTGGAACTGTTAGAAAAGGCCAACATCATTCATACGATCCGGCATTCCTCAGGACAAGGCATTCCAATCGGGGCACATACTGATTTCGATCTTTTTAAAGTGATCTACCTCGATGTGGGACTTTGCCAAAGCATTTTGGGATCCGATATTTCCATCTGGTTTCTTCATCCGCTCGAGGGGTTCGATAATCGAGGGGAAATCGCCGAAAGTTTTATTGGACAAGAGTTGATTTGCTACGCTAGCCCGGAATCAAAAGCTGAAATTCATTTCTGGAAGAGGAAAGAAAAAAGCAGTTTAGCGGAAGTGGATTATCTCATCCAACGAGGAGAAAGCATTATTCCCATCGAAGTGAAAAGCGGCCATGGCAACACCCTCCGCAGTCTCCATCTGTATTTGGAGAACCACCCTAAATCAAGAGCAGCGATCCGCTTCTCCTCTCTCAACTATTCCATCATCGATAAACTAGATTCAAGGCCTCTCTATGCTGCGGCTACATTAGCGCATCAGTCGCAAAGGCAAGCCTTGAACGATCTCGTCAAGGCGCATCAACTTGAATAAGGTTCAGTCGAGCTCCACTCGGCCGATCAAACGTCCCAATAATAGTTGCTCCTTGCATTTAGGACATCTCATCGAATTCCGCATTTTTCTATACGGGATTTCAAGCAATGTGGTGCACTGATTGCATCTATACGAAAGAGGCACAAAACTATTTGGGATTTCAGTGCCTTTCCATTCCAAGGTAAATCCATTCTTAAGACCAGCTGCGTGGGCTTTCTCTAGTGTGACTCTTGCATTTGGCTTACAATTCTCACACCCAAATTGATCATTGGCTATATTCCTCGCAAGTTTTTCATCTAAACCTTTACATCTCAGACATACAACTGGGATTTTCGTTGGACCAGGGATCTTCTCAGGAAACTCATCAGGCTGATGAAATGCAAAATTGCGAGCCGCAAGTTTTTCTTGCAAACGCTTCTTAGTAATTCGCTTTTTGTTGGTAGCGCAAGAGCATGATTTTCCTTTTACAATTTTTTTCACCTGGATCTCATCGGTATCGCTACATAACCGGCAAAGCACTGGAACTGTTTCAGAGGGATGGTACATTGTGAGTTCGTCGCCTAAAAAGTCCCAACCATTCGCATGCGCTATCTGCTTGATTTTCTCGCCCAATATCCTGCATGAGGCGGATCTATAATCTAAGTCACATCGCCTACACCATTTGCCTGAATAGACGGCACTAGGAGTTTGACGATAAATCCCGTGATGAACTGAGCGGCACCGAAACTCCAACTTTTGGTCAGAACCGCGCCAAACCTTTGAAACAAGATACCCGTCATGTCGACGTTTTACATACTCGTTCAATTTATAAAGACGAGAAGAAGACTTGATCCCAACATCATTTAAACTTATATTTAGAGGGGAAATATTTATTTTACTTAATTCAGATAAAATATAACTGACAAGGTTGCCCCATTCGCAATATGGAACAATAATGAGGTTGATTCCATTCTTTCGACACAACTCAACTTTCAAATCATCATCATGTTTACGTTCCTTTAATTGTTCTTCATTTCGGCTAAAATAGGTAATCTTCCCATGCTGCTCCCCTTGAAATTCGAAAGCAAGGGATAATTCTTCATTGTAGCCATCAAGCTCCATGCGATTCCCCTTAGAGTTCCGTAACCATGGAATATTTTTGACCCGTTTAAATGGCTTATCGAATAAACCTGCAAACACCTCCCGAACCATGTCTTCTTTTATATAGACCCCATCGCATACTTTACAGAATGATCGATATGTCAAAATGCTTTCCAGAGATCGCTGAACTGGATGACCATCACAACATGTCCAGGCCTGAGTATCCTTTAATGACTGACAACTGCTGCCTTCCCATCTAGCATTCAGGTGCGCCGCAAGCTTTCTACAGAGTTCGCTATATCGAATGCCTTCCTTTGCCTCCCTGCACTCCTTGCACCATGTTCCATCGTATTTCACACTGCGATATGATGCTGGGAAAATAGGATGCGTTTCAACCCCGCAAAACCAGTCGAGAAGTTGCGATGAATTTTTATAGTTTTTTGAAACGCAACGGGCTTTTGGATTTTTCTTACCAATGGATCTTGCCAACCGATTCAAATCTTCATGAGAAGGTTGCGCATTCCCCGCACATTTCCCACACCCCTGTCCCCTTGCGACTAAATCCGGTTTTTTTGGTTTCAGTGGATTGTGAAACGGATCCCTTTTGCATGCATATAAATGTTTCTCTTGTCCACCTCTATACTCCGAATCAATAAATTCTAACCCAACCTTCTCAGCTTCCTGCTTTACTTGTGATAACGTTTTCATTCTGTCACTCGCTAACTTCATCTTCCCACAATCTGGACACCACGTTCCTTTTCGTTTTTTTGTTCCCATGATTTGATCGGGCTTGGCTGACCATCGATGCAATTGTTCACATTCCCATTCCAACGGTGTTTGGCTATTCATATATTTGAAAGATAAGCATTGTCCCCCGCGCTCTTTTGCTATCGCTTGCATCATCTCAATGGTATTTTTTCGAGTCATCTGAACACCGTTCATTAAAACATCATACATCGTAAATCGAACAGCAATATTTCGCAATAAGTAACAATCGAAAGATCCCAGGAAGAGGAAAGATAACCCGTGAAATTGACAATGGACTCAGAAAAACAAAATATATGGGTTTGCAAAGGGCGTTCAGCCCTTTGCCGGGTTACAGGGCCGAGCCCTGTGCGAATCTTAGAAAAACAGGTTGCTTATGCCGAGCGCAATCACGAAATAGATCGTCATCGAGAGGAAGTCGTTGAAGGCCGTGACGACGGGGCCGGCGGAGATCGCCGGGTCGACGCCGATGCGGGAGAAGAAAAGCGGCGAGAAGACCCCTAGGAGGGTTCCGGCGGTGCAGCCGCCGATGAGGCCGATGCCGACGATCGCGCCGACGGCGATCGGGGATGCGACGCCCATGATGGAGCCGCCGAGCGAATTGATTAGGTAGACGAGAAGGCCGCAGCTCACCCCGAAGATGAGTCCGGTGAAAAGGCCGCTCAGGAGTTCCTTGACGAGCGTCTCCCTCCGGCTTCCGGCGGAAAGCCCCCCCATCGCCATGATCCGGACGAGGACCGTGCTGCATTGAAGGCCGATGGTCCCCGACATCCCGGTGATGAGCGGAACGAAAAAGAGGGCGAACGTCAAAATCCCCCCTTCATGCTTTTGGAAGGACGACATAACGCCGACGTTGAGGAGTCCCGCCATGAGGGTGACGAGAAGCCAGGGAGCGCGGGTCAGGAAGCGGCGGAGGATCGGGTCGTGGGAAGTGAATTTATCATTCGTACCGGCCATTTTGGCGATCGTCTCGTCAGCCATGTCCTCCATCGCCTCGACGATGTCCTCATGAGCAATGACGCCGATGAGGTAGTTGTCGATGTCGACGACGGGAAGGGAGGCGATCTTATAGCGTTCGACGATGTCGATCACCTCTTCGCGGGTCGCATCCGCCGTCACCTTATGGAGCACGGGGCGCATCACCTGGCGGAGCGGGGTCGAGCCGGGGTTGATCATCATATTGCGGGCCGGCACATACCCCTGGAGCTCGCCCGAATGGTTGAGGATGAAAATGCCTTTGGTAAAATCGATCCGCGGGTTGTCGCGGATATAGGCCGCCGCCTCCCCGATCGTCATGTCCATCGTAAAGGCGAAAAACTCGGAAGTCATCAGGCGGCCCGCGCTCTTCCGGTCGTGCTTTTTCAGCTCGCGGATCCGGCTCGCCTTCTTGGAATCGATCAGCTCCATGAGGCGGCGGAAGCGCCGTTCGGGCATATCGTCGACGATCCAGACCGCCTCGTCGGTCGGCATCCGCTCGAAGATTTTTTTGAGCTCGACGTCGTCTAGCTGGCGGAAAAGGGTCAGGCGGGTGTCGCTGTCGGTCGCGACAAGGAACTTGATCTTGGCGTCGCGGTTCGGGAGATTCTCGAATAGAACCGGGCGGACGTTGTGGGGCAGGTGGGAGGCGGCGTAGGCAAGGTCGATCGGCGAATGCTCGCAGGCGATCTTGCCAATGTCGTGAAGGCGAACCTTGGAGGTTTGCTTATGGAACGCCCGTTCGAGCTTTTCCTTCAACAAATCATCGATTCGGCCTGTTTTAGACTCCGAAAGGCTGGCGCCGTCCTCGATCTCCTCTTCGTGGGAATGGGTTTCCATTGCTATTTCCTTTAAAAATAGGGGCGCGGCTGCCTCTCGAGGCCTCTGCTACATGTGTTTCCTCATTTCTTGACGCTATATTAACCCATTTTTGAGCATTTAAGCAACGATTATTCTCTAGAAATTAAATAGTTGAGTTCGGTAACATTTCGGGCATGCACGACCCCAAAGAAATCAGAAATATCGCGATCATCGCCCACATCGACCACGGGAAGACGACCCTTCTCGACAGCCTGCTGAAACAAGCCAATATTTTCCGCGAACACGAAAAAGTCCCCGAACGCGTGATGGACAGCTTCGACCAGGAACGAGAACGAGGCATCACGATCTTCGCCAAGCACACATGCGTCTATTATAAAAATTTTAAGATCAACATCATCGACACTCCGGGCCACGCCGACTTTTCCGGCGAGGTGGAACGGGTTCTCGGGATGGTCAACTCCGTCCTTCTCCTCGTCGACGCCCAGGAAGGGCCGATGCCGCAGACGCGCTTCGTCCTCTCACAGGCGCTTAAGATGGGGCTCCGCCCGATCGTCGTCTTGAACAAGATCGACCGCCCCCACGCAGCCCCCGACCGCGCCCTCAACCTCACCTTCGACCTTTTCATGGAACTCGGCGCGAACGACGAACAGCTTGACTTCCCCTTCATCTACGCTTCGGGTTTCAACGGATTTGCGATCAATAAGCTCGATGATGAGCGGAAAGATCTCGCGCCGCTTTTCGACCTGATCATCTCCGCCGCGCCCCCGCCGCCCGGCAACCTGGAGCTTCCTTTCCTAATGCAGGCGGCAACACTTGGCTACGACGAATACGTCGGCCGCCAAGCGTGCGGGCGGATTCTCGAGGGGCAGATCGCGAAAGGACAAATGGTCACCCGCGTTGACAGGAACGGCAACCATTCCCAGCATAAAATCGTCCGGATCGAAGGGCATCTGGGCTTGAAAAAAATCGAAGTCGAAAGCGCAGGAGCGGGAGACATCGCGACGCTCTCCGGAATTCCTGAGATCGACATCGGCGACACGATCTGCTCGCCGGATCAAATCGTCCAGCTTCCTCCGATTACGCTCGCCGAACCGACCGTATCGGTCGAGTTCCTCGTCAATACGAGCCCCTTCGCCGGCCGCGACGGCAAGCACGTGACGATGAATAAACTCCGCGACCGCCTGATGCGCGAAAAGCGGGCGAATATCTCGCTCAAGATCGAAGAAGTTGCGGGCCGCGACGATGCGATCCGCGTCTGCGGACGCGGCGAGCTGCACCTTGCCGTCTTGATCGAGACGATGCGGCGGGAAGGGTACGAGCTGGCCCTATCCAAACCGGTCGTCATCACGAAAGAAGTCGACGGCGTTTTGATGGAGCCGATGGAACGGGTCCACGTCGAAGTTCCCGAGCAGTTTTCGGGAACCGTCATTGAAGACTTGTCTAGGAAAAAAGGGGAAATGCGCGAGCTTTCCACTTCTGAACACGGCCTCACGACGCTGCAATTTTTGGTTCCGACGCGGGGACTCATGGGCTACCGCAACGATTTTCTTACCCGTACTTCCGGCCTCGGCGTACTCACCTCGATTTTCGAGGCGTTCGGCCCATGGAAAGGCGATATGCCGAGCCGAAGCCGCGGCGTCATGATCTCGAACAGCCCCGGAAAAGCGAACGGCTATGCGCTCTTCAATCTCCAAGAACGGGGTTCGCTCTTCGTCAAACCGGGCGACGAGATCTATGAAGGAATGGTCATCGGAGAGCATGCGAGGGACAACGACCTCGTGGTAAATGGCACGAAAGCCAAGCAGCTCACCAACGTCCGCGCTGCGGGCAGCGATGAAAACATCCTCCTGACTCCGCCCCGCAAGTTCACGCTCGAGCAAGCGATCGATTACATCGCAGACGACGAACTCGTCGAGGTGACGCCGAATTTCATCCGCTTGCGCAAACGTTTCCTCACTGAAAACGAACGGAAACGTCAAGGGAGATCTTGATCCGATATCGAAAGAGAGAGTAAGATGCTGGCGTCATGTTTTGGCGCCGCATTTCAATTTGCTTACTCTCTCTTCTCACCCTCGCTATCCCGATCGAGCATAAATACGACAAACCCTTCCGCTTTTTCTCTTTATCGCTCATCCCTCCCGATGTGTCGCTGCCGAGTTTTTTTGAAAAGAAGATCTATTTCTACCCGTCGGATCTCATTGCGATTGCGCTCCTTTGCATCGCGCTCTTCGCTTTGCGCATTCCTGCGGCTCGGTTTTTCTCCAAGCGGGGCGCCGCGCTGCTTTGGATCGTCTTCTTCTGCACGCTCCTTTCGATCGCTATCTCGCCCCTTGTCCATTATCCGATCCTCTACATTCGGCTGCTGCAGCTCGCGACGCCGTTTTTGCTCTTTTGTTTTCTCGCGAACGGGGTCGAAGAGGAAGACAAAACGCGCTGGACCTCCATTTTGCTCCAATGCCTGCTATGCGCCGCTGCGATCCAGGCATGCCTTGCAATCGCCCAATACGCGATCCAAGGGCCTCTCGGCCTTCGGCTCCTCAGCGAACCGAATGCATTCGCGACATTCGGCACAACCTCCGGGCGGCGCTGGCTCTTCGGCCTTACGAAAACCCAGGGGATCTGCGACATCATCCGCCCTTCAGGAACTTTTCCCCACGCCAACGTTCTCGGGGGCTTTCTAAGCGTCTCGATTCTCGCCACCTACTCCTTTTTCCTTGCCGCCCAGAAACGCGTTTTATGGTCCGGCCTCATCGGACTCCTTTTCTTCGCGATGTGCCTCACCTATTCCCGGTCGGCGCTTTTCAGCTGGATGCTTGGGACTGCGGTCTGGCTTGCACTGCACATCAAGCGAAACGGCCTGCGTCAAACCCTTGCCGATCCGGTCATCCGCCTTCTCGCCCTTTCCCTATGCCTAGCTGCCGCTTTCAGCTATTTAGTTCTCGGAGAGCAACTTAAAGACCGGGGCGGGATCGTAAATTACAATAACCTCGCAAAAGGCTCCGATGCAGGGCGCATCGCTTATCAAAACATCGCGATTGCCATGATCCAAGACCGTCCCTGGTTTGGCGCCGGATTCCACCAGATCTCGATCCGGGGGCTCGACTACCTGCCCAAGGATTCTCCCGATACGGCAGCGGTAGGCGCCCATAACATTTATCTCTATCTCGCGGCAGAAACTGGCCTGATTTCTTTGGCCGCATTCCTTTCCTTTATCGGAATGCTCCTTTGGTCCGCATGGAGAACTCCGCTTTCATCTATAGGAATTTCCCTGGCCGCAATCTTTTGCGCCTTCCTTTTCATCGGGATGTGCGATTTTTATCCGCTCCTCTTTCAACAAGGGAAACTTCCCTTTTTCCTCGCATCCGGCCTCTTGGCTGCGCACCTCCGCTTCAGAAAACCCCTCGCATTGAAGGCGGCGCAATGAAAGAGGGGATCTGGAAAGTGTTCGATGCGATCTCTCCAAGCTACGACCGGATCAATGCGATCCTCTCCTTCGGGCAAGACCGCAGGTGGCGCCAAAAAGCCGCCGCCTACCTGCCCGATAAGAACGTGGATCTTCTCGATATCGCTTCAGGAACTGGGGATCAGCTTATTGCCTGCTTGGAATCAAAGGCCCGCATCCGCTCCGCCGCGGGAATAGACCTCTCTTCCGAGATGCTTAAAATCGCCCAAACGAAAATCGCCCAAAAACCCTATTCCGCCAAGGTCAAGCTGCAGCGGGCCGACGCCCTCCATCTCCCCTTCCCCCCCAAGTCCTTTGACGCCTGCACCACATCGTTCGGCATCCGAAATATCCCCGACCCGCTCGCGGCATTGGCCGAAATGCACCGGGTGCTTAAACCCCAAGGAAGAGGCCTGATCCTTGAATTTTCATTGCCCCCGAAGCCCATCCGCCCGTTCCATCTCTTGTATCTCCGGCACATCCTTCCGAAAATCGGCGCGTTTTTCTCGAAGCACGAATCAGCATACCGCTATTTGAACGAAACGATCGAGACATTCCCTTACGGCGAAGCCTTTTGCCGCTGGATGAAGGAAGCCGGCTTCTCTTCGATCCGCCACATCCCGCTTAGCCTAGGCGCTGTCGCTCTTTACATAGGCGACAAAAGATGAATATCTACTGGGCGAGCCGCGAAGGGATTCTCCCGCCGGAGGATGCCCGTTTTAGCTGCATCCCTTTTGAAAAAGACGCCGCTCTCCCCTTTGATTTTACGGCCCCCCAAGCGAGAGTCAAAACCCTTCCGCCTCCTGCAGCTGCAACCGTCGTGAAGCGCTCTTACCTTCCGGAAAAATCCGAATGGGTCTCTTCGGTCAAAAGCGCCTTGTCTCTCGGAATGCCCAAAGTCGTCTTAGCTCGCTGCCAAGTCTTAGAACTTGCGAACCGCCCCGATCCGTTCGCTTTGACTGCCGCGCTACAAGAGCGGTCAAAAGCATCGTATGTCTTTTGCTTCAGCCAGGGGGATGCCGCCTTTTTCGGCGCAAGCCCCGAAAGGCTCTTTTACCGGCAAGGAGAGAGGGTCTATAGCGAAGCGATGGCCGGAACCCGCCCCAGAGGAAAGACATTGGAAGAAGATGATCGGCTCGGGGAGGAGCTTCTTGAAAGCGGGAAGGATTTCCGAGAGCTTTTGCCCGTGCGCCAGTTTCTTGAAGAGGCTCTCTCTCCCTTTTGCGAAGGCCCTCTCGATTTTTCACCCGTCTCTCTCCATAAAACACAGAATGTGCAGCACCTATATTCTTGCTGCAAAGCCGTGTTGAAAAACTTCGGTTCCGGGATCGACCGGGAGATCCTCTCTAAAATCCATCCGACCCCCGCCCTTTGCGGGTTTCCGTCCGATGCCGCTTTCTCCTTGATCCGTAAACTTGAGCCGTTCCAGCGGGGCCTCTATGGGGGCGCGCTCGGCTGGAGTTCAGAAGGGGTTTCGGAGTGGATTGTCGGCATCCGCTCGTGCCTCTTGCTCGGCAGCCGGGCCTATCTCTACTCCGGGACAGGGATTGTCGCCGGATCGGATCCCGAAGAAGAGTGGGAAGAGCTGAACCAAAAAGGGCGCCTTTATGAAGGGATTTTCCTATGAGCCTATCTCGCTATTCTTTTTCTCAGTCTTCGGACGATTTTGGCCCCTTTTTGACGCTTTCGCCTTGGCAAACTTTTTTAAGTTTGCCTGCGTCTCCAATCGCAAAAATTCTCTCAAAATCCTCTCGAATCCTTCGAGAACAATAGTGAGATAGGCTCATGAAAGAAGCATGCTGGATGATCGACCAATTCATACGCCAAGGGATCGACCGCTTCTGCATCGCGCCCGGATCGCGAAACACCCCTCTCGTCATTGCAGCGGCGGAACACCCGCAAGCAAAAACCATTGTCCACTATGACGAGCGGGGACTCGGGTTTTATGCGCTGGGTTACGCGAAGGGAGCGAAAAAACCGGCCGCGATCATCACCACCTCGGGAACCGCCGCCGGAAACCTCCTGCCGAGCGTGATGGAGGCGCACCATAGCTCGATCCCTATGCTCCTTCTCACGACCGACCGGCCGGCGGAGCTGCGCGACTGCGGCGCGAACCAGACGACCGACCAGGCGAAGATGTTTTCCCACTTCGTCCGCTGGCAAGCCGATCTTCCTCCCACCTTAACCGAAACCTACTTCCGCTCGATCGCCGCCCAGGCTCTTTTCCACGCAACCCAAAACCCTCCCGGCCCCGTCCAGATCAACTGCCAATACCGGGAGCCCCTGTATGTCCCACGCCCTGCATGGGAGCCATCCTCGCCCCTTTCTCTCTCGTTGCCGAAACTCGTTGCGCCGCCCGTCCGGACAAATGCCTCCCGCGGAGTTTTTCTCATCGGCGATCTCGACGGCCAAAGCCCCGAGCCGATCCTCTCTCTTGCAAAAAAACTCCAATGGCCTATTTTCGCCGACCTCCTTTCAAACGCGCGGCTCCATCCCACATTCGAACAGATCCGCCATTTCGATTGGATCCTCAAAACCGATTGCCCTCTCAAACCTGACTGCATCGTCCATTTCGGCAAACGGCTCGCTTCGAAAAAAATTCTCGATTGGACGCCGACAATCCATGTCAGCCCCCTCCCCTTTCTCCAAGACCCAACGAGGGGCCTCTCGGCCCGCGTCCAATCGGATTTCGATTCCTTTTGCGAACGGTTCGAAGCCGGCTCCGACCCCGAATGGCTGCCCGCTTGGAAAGAAGAAGAAGCAAAAATCGAAGCCGCTTTCGGGGAGATGTTCGAACAACCCTCCCCATTCACCGAAGCGCACGCGATGCGAAGGCTCGGGAAAATCCTCCCCGAAGCATTTGCCCTCTTTCTGGCAAACGGGATGCCGATCCGCGATGCGGACCATTTCCTTTTCCCTGAAAAATGCCTAGGCTTCTACGGCAACCGGGGCCTTTCCGGAATCGACGGGAATATCGCAACCGCTGCAGGCCTCTCCGACGGCCTAAATGCCCCTGTCGCCGCATTTCTTGGCGACCAGACGTGCCTCCACGACCTCAATTCGCTTCCGCTTCTCAAAAAAACGGCCCATCCGGTCCTCTTGATCGCATCGAATAATTTCGGCAGCGGGATTTTCTCCCATCTTCCGATTGCCTCCTGGCCTCACTTCGAAACGTTCATGGCGGCGACCCACTCCTGGCGCTTTGAAGACGCGGCTAAGATGTTCGGCCTGCCTTACCTTCCTTTCGATCAAATTTCGTTTGAAAAGTCGGCTCTCGTGGAGCTTGTAACGAACCGGCAGGAAAATTACCGGTTCCAGAAAAAGTTTTTGAAACATTGCACGAGAAGAGGGATCGCGCGAAACGCCCTTTCAACCGATTGACTTTTCGATTTCTTCCAAACGTTTCAACGCCTGAGCGACACGTATTCGTTTCTTCGGGTCTTCGTGAACCATATCCCGGAGAAGCTTCGGGAATTCCGGGTGGAGTCGAGATACAAGTGAATCGTCGAGCAGCTGAGCGGGAGGCGTCGTACGCGCGAATGGATTAGGATCTGTGAAATTCCTTCCCTGAATGATTTCTCCCATTAAGCACCCGGCCATCCAGCTATGAGCGCCCTCTACCGGCCCTTGTTGACCTTTTAGAACCTTACTTTTTGTTTCCGGGGGAAACATCCCGACAGGACCATTTTCCCCTGGCATCCATGGACTGCCGATTCGCCCCATGATGCCAAAGTCAATCAAGCAGAATTCTTGCGATCCCGGCCTTCCACGGACAAGGATATTTTCCCGTTTGATGTCCAGATGCAAAATTTCCTTTTCTTCTAATTTGGCCAAGGCGGTCAGCAAGGTTTTAAATAAACGGATCTGGTCGCGCCGATTCTTTACCGGGTGGTCAAAAATATCTCCATCGTAGCGCGGCATAATCAAAATCGCTTTGTCAGTGTCATCCCTGTTCCGATACTTGATGAATCCTCGAAAATCGATCAACCCTGGGATAGCCCCTAGACCTTTTCGAACTTCATACTCTCTTTCGAGCGTTCGAATCGCCTCTTCGTTTGTTATCCCATTTTCATAATTTGAGTAAGATTTTTTGATCGCGGCATTTTCTACCAGAAAACCAGCGCCGGCCTGCCTTACGAGCACGGCAGGCAGTCCTTTAGCAAACGAGCCTTTGCCGAGTTCCGTACGATCGCTGTGCGATCCGATCCATTTCCGTTCGCAGATTGCGATTTGTCGATTTTCACGATCATAAAACAGGGTATAGTTTGTCAGTTTTACTTGAGTTGCTGGATCAGAGCCTTCTAAAAGGCGGGCGCAGGCATCGCTAATTTCCTTCCGATCATCTCGCTCCCAAACCCTAGCGTCTGTCCGGCTCTGAGAAAATGCGGTTTGTAATAATTGGGAAGGGTCTATAGCGCTCGGGGGGGAAGAGAGAGGGACCGTCTCTCCTCGATATTGTTCCGGTTGATAAGCGGCCGAGCCTGAAAGAACCGGGACGGCGGTCTTGCCGTCTTGCCCCGAACCCAAGCCGTTCAGGTAGGCTTTGAGGGATATCCCCATCCGTCTTGCAAAACTTTTGGATTCGATCTGGAAATAGAGGGTGTTTCCTTGGTCGGTAATCACTTTGAGTACACCGACCTCCTCTGCTGCCTTCTTCCCCAATACTGGTTTCAATGCCACCCAATATCCTTCTTGCTGTTCCCCTTTAATTTGCAAACGCCACTTTTCATTGCCTCTGGACAATCGGGCGAAGATATTGGGACAGCAGCAGCTGAACTGATCCGACTCAACAGCGGTTTTCGTCCAAACGACGCTTAATTGGTTAAATACCCCTTGATTTTCTACTCGATATATCCCAGACACACAACCTCAATTTATTTACAGTGAATTATACCACCAAACAAAAAACAAACAAAACAAATCAAATCCACATAAAATAACATAATTACAGAATTAAATTTTATTATATTTAATACCAAACCAAAGTATACTATCTGAACACAAAAAGAGAGAAAAATGACAACGAGCATAACCCAGAAAATCAGAGGGACTGACGGGTCCTTATTTGATATCCTTCCTGAAACCGAGACGGCCGGCTTGGACAATTCGACTGTGGAACAGATGCTAGCCCGATATGGCCAGCGTTATATCCGTTATTTAGAAGCGGCCTTACGGGTTGAGCAAGCCCGGCAAGCTTGTACGGATGCCATGCTCCAATTTCCCCAAATCCAGGGCGAGTCAAAAAATCCCCTCCACCGTCTGGCTGCATACAAGTGCATGAAAGCGAAAACCTGCGATGAACTGACCACCGCGGCCCTTTTCGAGTGCCGCAAAGAGGGGAGGTATGTAATTAGGGTGGTTCTCTTCAACCCTCAAAATCTAAACGAGAATCATGGTTTTTTGATTTCTACAGATCAGGATGGATTTGAGCGTTTTAAAGGCTTGGGAGGCGCTTCGCTCCAATTAGGTCAAATCCTTGCTATAAATCCGAACGCTCAAATTATAGACCCCTATTTGAACTTTGAATGCAGGGCATGCGAGTTTGACCGCTCCCCTTTAAAGCAGTATTCCGACACGTTGCATTTGACAAAGACTACTGTTGAACTGTTCGTCCCGGGAACCCCTGACGAGTATCAAGTCGTCCAACAAATCTCGGACCGGATTGCAGCGATTGCGTCCCCAAACCTTGGGAAATGTTCAAATGAACGAATTGCGGGACTCAAGCAACGGCTTATCCAAGCCTATCGATTCAAAGGATATTGTTAAGAGACTGTTATACCGCTCGTGATTCAAAAATTGGTTTTGGCTACGCCTTTCCCCAAAAATGATGCATTTGCAGGGACCCCGGTCCCAGCGCCGGCTTTGCCTGGCTCAAATGGCGGGCGCCCCCTTGCCATCTCCCAATTTTTGAATCACTCCCGGCATAAGGAATTCGGGTAACGCCCGCTTTTGGGGAGCAACCCGCTTTTAGCGCAATTATCCCATGTTCATAGGCTCAAGAATTCAAGTGCGGGTTAAAATTTATAACCTGCCTCTATCGAGCCTTGCTGAGAGAGGTACATCGCTCCAAATTCCCCTTGATAGCGAATATCGACGTAATATTTAGAATCTTGAGGAATATAGAGAGAGGAGAGTTCGAAAACACCGAGATTCTGCGCGCCGGTCAACGTGCTAACCGTAAAGGTTCCGGGAGATCCTACGAGGTAGGCCGTAACGACGCCGGTATTGAACATTTTCTGGTAGGCATAGGAGCCTTTTTCGCGCAGGATCAGAGTTCCGCCGCGTACTGCAATCGTCGCCTGAAAGCGAAGCCCCGTTTCCGCGCGCAGAAATGAGCAGAATCTTCCGTTTTGCCCCATGTTGAGACTTCCTGCGGCAAAATTATTGGCGCCGGTTTCTTGGAAAGCGGATTCCCAATTAGCTACCCAATCGGCCATGGCGAATGGCTGTATACCGAACCAGGATGCCTGGCTAGCAGGCCATGGGAGCTGTTCATATCCAACTTCAAAATGAGGCGCTAGTTGCCATCCTGAGATATCGGACTCTGCCGTTTGGTTGAATCCGGAAAATACAATCTTCCTCTCATTTTCCGCTTTATAATAACCGCCCCAGAGTCCCAGATCAAAGTAGTAGCCTTCGGCTTTCACTTCGCCATACAGGGTCAAAAAGCCTTGGTTGACATTCCCTTTTCCCATGTTGTCATCTTGGCTTACATGGGTGAAGGCATAGGCCGCTCCGGCCCCAACGAGATTCCCGTTTTCCATCTCCGCAGTGCACCCAACTAGGGCTCCTCCCAGTCCCAGTTGGAAGGCAGGGGTTTGGTTCTGCGCATGCTCTCTCGCATATTCTCCAAAGGGAGAGAGCCACACATTGATCTTTGGTTTGGAAGAGCTGATGGCTGCGGGTGGAAGGGGCTGCGCCTCCATTTCACTGTTTTCATGGGTGGCCGAAGGCGTGTCCGACTGTTCCGCCTCTTCAGATGTTTGGTCTGATAGTTCTTTCAACACATCGGTTGCAAACGAGGCTTCAGTTTGAATAGGGAGAGAAACTTGGGCGACTTCGGCGCCTGTAGACGGCTGTCTGATTTTGTTTAATCTCGAGCGAAACCGGTTTTGCTCTAAATGGTCGGTCAGCGCCTGGCTTGCGGCTAGGAAGCCATTTTGAGAAGCAAAGGTAATGAATCCGTTACGAGTTGGAGCGGCCGCTTTGAGCGCCGCTGCCGAATCTGTGGCGTAGGCAATCGTCCGGATCGCATCGATAGGTCCATATTGGTTGATATAATTTGCAAGGGATAGGTTATTTCCTGTTAATCGACCCACCGTGTCGATTTGCAAAAGGCCTGCCACAGCGGTTGGCACAGTCAGGGCCGGAAATAGAGTGAACTGGGAATTCGAAAGATTGAAACTCGCGACAAAACTGCTAGTATTGATAGCGGTATAAAGAATATCGCCGGCTTGCAGAAGTGATTGTGGATTTGCCGCAGGGGCTGTCCCGAGGATGTGATTTGCGCCGGTATTTATACCCTTCGTCAATGAAAAGTTTGGATGCGAAAAATTTTGCTTGATGGCATCATGTTCGCATGATTTTTCTGACCGACCAAGAACGAACGGAACTCAAAGCACAACATAAACACGAG
>Ga0169931_10006759_pt1 | contig 17183 bp, 16 predicted proteins | sample Kivu_15m_20L_FD_129675 | JGI IMG/M metagenome (GOLD analysis project Ga0169931, IMG submission 129675) | Freshwater microbial communities from Lake Kivu, Western Province, Rwanda to study Microbial Dark Matter (Phase II) - Kivu_15m_20L... | ecosystem: Environmental > Aquatic > Freshwater > Lake...
AGCTTCAGCCGAGCTGGGCCAAAACGAGCGGCGAGAACACGAAGTATGTTTTCGAGGCCTACGATTGGGACACGATCGAGGGCTGGTCCAAACCGGGGGAGGCGGCCGAGTGGAAAATCGTCGTCGCGCAAGGCGGCCGCTACGAGCTTGCGCTCGACTATGGGTGTGCCGGCGCGAACGTCGGTGCCCGCCTGAAGATCGGCGTGGGGGCTGCCAGCGTGGAGTTCACGCCTGCCCGCACGGGCACGCCAAATGTGTTCAAGCGCGCCGTCGCCGGCATCCTGACCCTTTCCCCGGGTCCTGCGACCGTGCGCGCCGAGGTCGCAGCCGCGCCGGCCGGCGAAGTGCTGCGCCTGAACCGCCTCTGGCTCCGCCGCCTCGACTGAATTTCCTACGCGTCTTCCCCATCGCTCTCGCGCAGACGCCAGCACGCTCCTGAGCAAGCTCCGCACGGCACAGGAGAACCCCAAAACGAGAGACTCCCTGAATTCGTGGCAAAGGGTGTGCCGGCGCACGTCCACCGGACCAAACGCGAGGACATCATCATCCGCGGCAGCGGGAGCATCCGCGTGCACCTGACGCGCACCGATGCTGACGAACGGCCAGCCAAGGGCAACCTCGACGTGGGCGGAAAAGATCGGCACCCCTCGTGCTCGCGTGGCTGGTCGTGCGCTCCGATACCGTCGGCGGGTGGCAGTTACCGCTCCAGTTGATCGGCAGCGCCTACGCCGCCGCCGCGCTGTTGTGGCACTTCCTCAACGCCTCCTTCTGGGTTCATCATGGAGGTCCTCCGCCCGGTGGTCCGGACTTTCCCCGTTGCTGGTCTCGTTCGGCCCTCTGGTCAGCTTCGTTTTACTGGAAACGACAATAGGATTGGCGCTGACCCCCGAAACGGCATCTAAGAGATGCCGGGTCGCCGCTCCCCACGGTCGGCCCGCCCGAACTTCGAAGCCTCCCCATTACTTGCCTGCTGCTGGCCGCTTCACCCTCGTGCCGAGGGTTGCGGCGCCAGACCCGGAACCTGTCCCTGACGAGCCATGACCGCGCGCACCCTCCACGACCTCTCGCATCGCATCCGACTTGGAACTCTGGGCTTCCCCGGTTGCGCCCGGATCCTCGGCTGGCCGATGCGAAGCATCGACTGGAGCAACTACAACATGCTCCATGTCAGCACCGACCTGCATACCGGGACCCACTTGGACGCCATGCTCCACTGCGTCCCGGGCGGAAAGGACGCCGCCGCGCTCCCGCTCGAGCACTGCGTCGGGCCAGCGTGGGTCGTCGATCTCCAGTCCAAGGGCACGAAGGGCGCCCTGTTCACGGTGGATGATTTCTTCCCCTACGCCGAGGAGATCAGGCGCCATCGGAGACTGCTGGTGAAGACCGGCTGGGCCAGGCACTGGGGAACGGCGGACTACCACGACTCATTCCCGGGCTTCTCGCGTGACGCCGCGGCGTACCTCGTGGAGGAACTCGGCATTCACTTGATCGGCGTGGAGCAGGCGTCCATCCACCCGGTCGACCATCTCGAGGTTCACCGCATCTTCTTCAACCGGGAGGTTGTCATCGTGGAGGGCCTCGCCAACCTCGCCTCCGTCCCGACGTCCGTCGTCGAGTTCTTCGCCGTACCCTTGAATTTCGAGGGAGCGGACGGGTCGCTGGTGCGAGCCTTCTGTCGCCACTGACGCCCAGACGCCATGAAAGGCCTTGCCCATCGCATCGCGATCGTAACGGGAGCATCCAACGGCCTAGGTGAGGCCGCGGTGCGGCGACTGCTGGCCGAGCGTTGCGTCGTGGCCGGGGTTGATCGGCAGGAACCACGGCCGGAGCTGATCCGGGAGTTCGGCGACCGGTTCCGATTCTATCTCTGCGACATCTCCGACGACGAGGGCCTGGGCCAGAGCGCAGCCCGGATCCGGAAGGAACTCGGACCGGCATCGATCCTCGTCAACAATGCCGCGCTCTTCCTGTTTCGCGGCGTGGAGGCCAGCGTCGAGGAGCTGGACCGGATCTGCCAGGTCAACATCCGCGGCACGTCGAGGGTCACACACCATGTCCTGCCGTCGCTCATCGAGGCCGGCGGCGGGAGCATCATCAATCTGTCCTCCATCAGCGGATTCGTCGGACAGGCGGTCTTCGCGACCTACAACGCGACAAAGTTCGCGATTCGCGGCCTGACCAAGTGCTGGGCCATCGACCTCGCCAAGCACAACATCCGGGTCAACACGATCTGCCCTGGCTACATCGAAACGGCCGCGTTCCGCAACTACTGCGAACAGTTCGGGCTCGACTACGAGACGGAGAACCGTCGCGTCGGCGCGCTCCATCTCCTGAATCGCCAGGGGCGGCCGGAGGAGGTCGCGGCCGCCATCGCCTTCCTTGCGAGCGAGGAGTCTTCGTTCATCACCGGCAGCGACCTGCCGGTCGACGGAGGCTATCTGGCCAGATAGGGTGCCCCTCCCGCCGAGCTCCGTCGCGACGCGCGCTTACCCGGAAGATCATGCATCCACTGCTCCGCGCCACATGTGCCGGATCGCTGCTCGGCCTCGCTGGGTTGCCCATGCCGCCCGGCGCCTCGGTGGAGGTTGATCCGCGACGTTTTGAGAGGGAGGTCGGCCCGCTCGGAATGGCCGCGGCGCGGGACTTCGAGCGTAGCCGAGACCTCCATGCGCTCTCTTGCCCCGCCGCACGAGCGCCCCGCCGCTCGGTCAATTCAACTCTTCCCTCCCGCCACCGTGAAACCCCTCCCCTTCTCAATGACCACCCTCGGTTTCACCGCTTCCCCAGCCCCGGCAGGAGTGACCAAGGACACCTTCGGCACCACACGCGAAGGCGCCCCCGTCGAGCGCTACACGCTCACGAACAGGCAGGGCCTCGTTGCCCGGATACTCACGCTGGGCGGGATCATCACCGAGCTGCACGTGCCTGACCGCACGGGCAAGCTCGCAGATATCGCGCTCGGCTTCGACACGGTCGCCGACTACGAGCAGCACAACGGCAACGTCTACTTCGGCTGCATCACGGGACGCGTGGCCAATCGGATCGCGGGCGGCAGATTCGAGCTCGATGGCAACTCCCATACGCTGGAACTGCATCCCAAGACGAACTTCCACCTCCATGGCGGCCTGAAGGGCTTCAGTAAGGTCATCTGGGAGGCGGAGATCGTCCCCGACACCCGCGGTCCCGCCTTGCGCCTGACGTATCTGAGTCCGGACGGCGACCAAGGCTTCCCCGGGAATCTGAGCACCGCGGTGACCTATGTGCTGACCGACGAGAGCGCCCTCATCATCGAGTACGTCGCCACGACGGACCAAGCCACGCCCGTCAATCTGACCAACCATACCTACTTCAACCTCGGCGGCGCCGGCAGCGGCACCGTGCTGAACCATCACCTCACGCTGCAGGCGGCACGCTACCTTGAGACGGATGCGGACATGGTCCCGACCGGACGACTGCTCCCCGTCGCCGGCACCGTGTTCGATTTCACCCGCGGGGACATCATCGGTCGCCGCCTCGACGAGATCCCCATCGGCGGCTACGATCATCCCTTCGTTCTGGCGAACCAGCCGCGGCTTCATCCGGTCCTTGCTGCGGAGGTCCATGAACCCGGCAGCGGTCGGGTGATGCGCGTCCTGACGGACCTGCCCGGCGTGCAACTCTACACGGCCACCTACACCACGCCCCTCCAGGGCAAGGGCGGCTCGATGTACGACCGGTTCCATGGCTTCTGTCTCGAAACCCAGCATCATCCCGATTCGGTCCATCATGCCGGTTTTCCCGACACCATCCTCCGGCCCGGGCAGACCTATCGCACCACGACCATCCACGAATTCAGCACGCGCTGAGCGCTGGACCTCCTCCGCGGAGCACCCGACTCTTAGGACCCCGCCCCCGCTTCCGCGCGCCCGAGGATTCGTCCCGCGCTTCAACCTCCGGACCCGACACTCATGGCCCTACCCATTTCCCGCGCGAAAGCCAAACGCGAGTGGCGCCTGTATCTCCTCATCGTGCCGTCGCTGATCATGGTCGGGGTGTTCGCCTACTTCCCGGCCGCGTCCGCGATCTACCACAGCTTCTTCGACTGGCAGGGCGGGGAAAACAAGCAGTTCATCGGGCTGGAAAACTTCCGGCGCATCGGCAGCGACGGCGTGCTCTGGAGTTCCTTCGCGACCGTGGGCGCCCTCATCGTCTTCAACCTGTTCAAGATGATCCCTTCGATCGCGATGGCGGTCATGATCCATCGACTCCGCAGCGACCGCTGGCAGTACCTCTACCGCGTCCTGCTGGTCGTGCCGATGATCGTCCCGGGACTCGTCACCCTCTTCATCTGGAAGTTCTTCTTCGATCCGAACCTCGGGCTGCTCAATCGCATCCTCGACGCCACCGGCCTCAAGTCCGGCCTGGTGCAGATCGACCAGTGGTTCGACTGGGGCGTCTTCTCGGCCGAGGCTCCCATCGGCTGGCTATCCCAACCCGACCTGATTCTTCCTGCGCTCTTCCTCTGGGGGTTCCCGTGGATCGGGGCGGTCGGCGTGCTCATCTACCTCGCGGGGCTGCAGAGCATCGGGTCCGAGATCTATGAAGCGGCCGAGATCGATGGCATCGGTCCCATCCAGAAATTCTTCTACATCGAACTTCCGCTGATCCTGACCCAGGTCCGGCTCTCCCTGACCCTCCTCGTGATATCCACGCTGCAGGGCTACGGCCTCCAGTTGCTCCTCCTCGGCGACTCCGGCGGCCCGGGCGGCCGGGGCATGACGCCCGGCCTCTGGATGTACAATCGGGCGTTCATCGCCGGGGAATTCGGCTACGCCTGCGCCGTCGGCATGATCCTCTTCGTCTTCATCCTGATCCTCACCCTGATCAACAACCGCTTCGTCCGGGTCGACAAATGAGCATCTCCTCGCAAGCCGCCGGCTCCTCGCGGGGCCGCGACTGGCCCAAGCATCTCTTCATCATCGCCGTCCTCGCGGTCGAACTCCTGCCCCTATACATGATGTGGCAGATCAGCTTCAAGGACAACTCCGGCTTCGTGCAGAACCCGTGGTTTCCCTCGAATCCCCTCGACTGGAAATGGGGGAACTACGCCTATGCGGCCCGGCTGATCCTCCCGTACGTCGCCAACACCGTCTTCGTCGCCGTCTCCGGCACGGCCATCACCCTCGCCCTCGCCCTCCTCGGCGCGTACTTCTTCGCCCGCTACAAGATGCCGTACTCCGGTGTGCTCTGGTCGGCGTTCATGGTGCTCATGCTCCTGCCCGGCATCGCCAACATCGTCCCGCTCTTTGTCCTCCTCAAGGAATTGAGCCTGCTCAACACGCTCTACGCCTTGATCGTCGTCGGCGTGGCTGGTGGCCAGGTCTTCAACATCTTCGTCCTCCGCGGCTTCATTGAGGACATACCCAAGGACCTGTTCGAAGCTGCCGAGATGGACGGCGCAGGGCACCTCCAGCAGATCGTCAACATCGTTGTTCCCATGTCGGGCTCCATCATCGGGACCCTCAGCATACTCGCATTCCTCGGAAAGTGGAACGAGTTTCTTCTCCCCTTGATCGTCCTCCGTGACAAGGAGCTCTTCACCGTCGGCGTCGGACTCATCTACCTCGACGGCGAGTATGTGAAGCAATGGGGCCAGATCATGGCGGCGTACGTCCTCGCCGCCATCCCGCTGATCGCGATCTTCCTCTTCACCATGCGTCTCTTCGTCAAGGGGCTCTCGCAGGGAGCGATCAAGGGCTAGGCACCGCCGGAGACCCTCTTCCCCGTGCTCGCCGCCTCGTCATTCGCCCACCGCACCAGTTCGCGTTTCCACTTCGCAGCCTAGCCCGCCACCAGCGCAGCGGCCCCTCTCTCCTTCATGGCTACCGTCATCCTCCGAAACCTCGTCAAGACCTACCCGGCCTCGGAGAAGAATCCCGCCTTCACCGCCGTCAAGGGAATCAACCTGGAGATCAAGGACGGCGAGTTCATGGTGCTCGTCGGCCCTTCGGGCTGCGGCAAATCCACCACCTTGCGCATGATCGCCGGCCTCGAGGAAATCTCCGCCGGCACGATCTCAATCGACGAACGAGTGGTGAACGACGTCCTGCCCAAAGACCGCGACATCGCGATGGTATTCCAAAACTACGCCCTCTACCCGCACATGTCAGTGTACGAGAACATGGCGTTCGGTCTCAAACTCCGCAAAGTACCCAAGGCTGAGATCGACGCCCGCGTCCGTGAGGCCGCCGCGATGCTTGGACTCGAGTCCCTGCTCGACCGAAAGCCGAAGGCCCTCTCCGGTGGACAGCGCCAGCGGGTCGCCGTCGGCCGCGCGATCGTGCGAAAGCCGAAAGTCTTCCTTTTCGACGAACCTCTCTCCAATCTCGACGCCAAGATGCGCGTCTCCATGCGTGCCGAGATCGCCCGTTTGCACGCCCACATCGGTGCCACGATGATCTACGTCACCCACGATCAGGTGGAGGCGATGACCATGGGTGATCGCATCTGCGTCATGAAGGACGGAGAGATCCAGCAGGTCGCCGAACCACTCGCACTCTACAACCGGCCCGCCAATCTCTACACTGCAGGCTTCATCGGCTCGCCCCCGATGAACCTTTTCCGCGGCAAACTGCTCCAGGAGGGGAGCATCGCCCGCTTCATCGAGGAGAATGCCAAAGGTGCACCCGTGGCGATCGACCTTCCACCCGACCTCGCCCGGGCCGGTCGGAATCATGCGGGCAAGGCCGTCGTCCTCGGCATCCGCCCGGAGGATCTCCACGAGGAAACGGCGCCCCGTTTCGGCGCGACCGCCACGGTGAAGGTGGAGATCTCCGAACCGATGGGCTCGGAGACCTACCTCTACCTTGACAGCGGCTCCACGAGCTTCATCGCACGCGTGAAACCCACCGCCATTCACGCCCACGGCACGACCGTCCACCTCGCTCTTGCCCCGGAACGTCTCCACCTGTTCGATTCCGAGAGCGGAGCGGCTCTCACCTAAACCGTACGTTGGCTGTAAATGTCTACACACGCATGAAATCGTCGTATCAAGACACTCTCCGCGGACAAAAGGCGGTCATCACCGGCGCCGGCAAGGGCATCGGCCGCGCAACTGCACTGGCATTCGCCAGGGCCGGCGCCCACGTCGTGCTGGCAGCGCGGACGCAGTCCGACCTTCAAGCCGTGGCAGCTGAAATTGACGCCCTGTCCTGCGGAACCCGAGCGATCGTCGTGCCCTGCGACGTGGCCCGCGAGGAGGACGTCCGCCGACTCGCCGACACTGCCCAGGCGACGCTCGGCGACATCGACATCCTCGTGAACAACGTGGGCGTAGGCAAGAATGGGACGATCGAAACCCTTTCGACGGCCGATTACGACTGGATGATGGCGACGAACATGCGCTCGACGTGGCTCTGCACCAAGGCGTTCGTGCCCGCGATGCTCGCGCGCCGGAACGGCGCGGTCATTTTCGTAAGCTCAGTCGCCGGGCTCGCCGGCCTGCCCAATGAACCCATCTACTGCGCCACGAAGTTTGCGCAGGTGGGCTTCGCGCAGTCCCTCGACTACGAGTGCTTCCCGCGCAACGTCCGCGTCAGCGTCATCGCTCCGGGCGGCACCGACACCCCATTCGGCTTCTACAACGGCACCCGGACCCCTGGGGATCCGCGCCTGGCGGGATTCCATGCGCCGGAGGACGTCGCCGATGCCGTCGTCTTCGCGGCCGCCCAGCCGCCACGCTCCCGCGTGTTCATGGTCTGGATGCGGCCCATGAACGAGTCCCTCGGCACCGGCGGGGGCGCCGACTTCAAAGCCTCACCCCAATCCTGAACCAAGGACTTCCCATGCCTTCGATCATCGATCAGTTCCGCCTGACCGGTAAGGTCGCGCTCGTCACCGGAGGCAGTCGTGGCCTCGGTCGCGTCTGCGCTCTCGCCCTCGCGGAGGCCGGGGCGGACGTGGCACTCGTCGATCTTGCTGGCGCTTCGACCGCCACGGTCGCCGAGGAAGTCCGCGCGCTCGGCCGGAAGGCCTTGGTCCTCGAGTGCGACGTCACCCGCAGCCAGGACGTGGACGCGGTCATCGGTCGAGTCATCGCGGAATTTGGCGGACTCGACGTGGTCCTGAACAACGCCGGAATCTGCATTCACCAAGCGGCCGAGACTATGACCGACGAGCAGTGGCTGCGCGTCATCAACGTGGACCTCAACGGCGTCTACTTCGTCGCGCGTGCCGCGGGCCGGGCGATGATCGCGCGCGGAGCCGGCGGCCGCATCGTCAATACGGCCTCGATGTCCGGTCGCATCGTCAACCGTCCCCAGGCCCAGTGCGCCTACAACGCCGCCAAGGCGGGCGTGATCCAGCTGACCCGCTCGCTTGCCTGCGAGTGGGCGCCGTACCGAATCACGGTCAATTCCATCAGTCCCGGATACACCGCCACCGAGATGACGATGACGGTTCCGCATCTGCATCCGGGCTGGATCGCGGACACACCGATGCGGCGGCTCGCGGCACCCGCCGAGATCGCGCCCGCAGTCGTGTTCCTCGCCTCTCCCGGAGCGAGCTTCGTCACTGGTCACGATCTCGTTGTCGACGGTGGCTTCTCCTGCTGGTAGGAGCGGTGCTCACCGGCAGAGACTGATTCGCCCGTGCGCGTCGGTTGAGCGCGGGAGAGAATTCTCGATATGAACTGGCCCTATCGGATGGTGGGTCTTGTTGCCCGCCTTTGTGTTCTCAGTGGGTCAATGCGTTTCCCACCGACATGATGGCTGCGGCGCAGACCAACAGCACGATTGCCCAGCGAATCTGCGCCAGCGGTGCTCCAGACACCCACTTCCATTCACCGCTGAGGAACCCGACAATCTGTCCGCCCAGCAGCAGACTTGCCTGCTGCAGCCCGAAGCCGACGGATGCGCCGAGAGCGCCCAATAGGAGCATGCCCTTGCCCATGATGGGAAATCCGGCGAAAAAGATGACTCCAAAGATGATGGCGAGAGGGATGTCACGCGCGTGCTCACACAGCACGCCGAAGGAACGCCGCCGGAACATCAGCCAGGCCGGGTAAATGACATTCAGCGCCGCACCGGCCGCCAGACCGGCAGCCCAGACCGCCACGTTTGCGGCCATGTCTCCCGCTCCCCGCTGTTTCATCGCCTCCACAATCGGTCCCTGGCTGTAAATGAAGGAAAAACTGATCCCGGTCGAAAGCACACCGGCGGAGACAATCATGATCAGCGACACCAGGAATGAGTTCGCCCGCTGGGCGCCCTTCTCCCCGGTCTGGAGCCGCTCGCGCCCGATGCCCGACAATGACGCCAGCACGACGCCGATGAGCATCACCGCCACTCCCAGCAGAACCGTCAGGCCCGCTGCCGAGCCCAGTCCCGGCGCATCTTGGAAGGTGCCCGAAGCCTTGAAGATCATCGGCACCACCACGCCAACCGAAGCCCCGATGCCACTAAGGATGCCGTTGGTCAGGCTCAGCCCGATGCGCTCAAGGCACATCATGTACAGCACATTCGCGATACCCCAGCTCAGCGAAAAGAGATTCGACATCACCAGCACGCGCAGGCCGACGGAGCGGTAGGCGCCCAAGGCGTCCGGGCAGAAAAGCAGCGTCACCACCCATGGTGTCAGCAACAGTCCGGAGAACATCGCGACAAAGCCCCACTGTTCGTAGCGAAAGCCCCGCATCCGCTTGATCGCCCATGCGCTGCCGCTGATCGCAAAGCCGGAAATCACCACCAGGACGACTCCGATGCCTCTTTCGAGAAGCGTATCCACAGTTCGATTTCCTACTTGCCCTCGCCCACGATGGCCTTGCTCGCATACGGTTCCCGACTCACCAGAAGACTGGTCATCCCATGGTCGGCCATGAGGTTCGCGCCGGTGATGCAGCTCGCGTCCTCGGAGAGCAGGAACACACAGCAGCGCGCGATCTCCCCGGGCTCGATCAGTTTGCCCGCCGGGATATTCGACTGCCAGTAGTCGAGGCACGCCTTCTCGCTCGGCGCCGCGGCGACAATGTCCTTCCAGATCTCGGTACGGCAGAGGCCGGGCGAGAGGATGTTCACGCGGATACCATGAGGTGCCAACTCGACCGCGGCGGCCTTGCTGAAACCAACCATCCCATGCTTCGCTGCATCGTAGGGCGACGCACCCGCGAGCGAGGCCTGCGTGTGCACGCTGGCAATCTGCACGATCGAACCGCCTCCGCCCTGCTTGAGCATCTGACGCGCGCAGAGCTGCGAGAGGAAGAACGAACCCTTGAGGTCGACGTCGATCACGTGGTCCCACTCCGCCTCGGTCACATCGACAAACGGCTTCACGAAGTTGACCCCGGCATTGTTGATCAGGCCGTGAATCGCGCCGAAGCGCTCGACGGTTTGGTCAACGAGCGCGTGCAAATCGGCCAGGTTGGCCATGTCGCAGCGCACGGCGATCGCCTCGCCGCCCGCGGCCACGATGTCGGCAACCACCGCCTCAAGTCGCTCCACACTGCGCGCCGCGCACACCACTCGCGCACCCTCGGCCGCGCAAACGCGTGCCATCGCGACACCCAGTCCTTTGCTGGCGCCGGTGACAATGATAACTTTATTTTGGAGTTTCATAGGTTTTCAAGAGACGGCGACATGCTCCCCGAAATCGACCCGCCGGAGGCGAGGCGCTGGCACCGCTGCCAGCGCGCCCGAACACCGAACGGATCTGGCGCTCCGCTGCTTGGCGTTGATGGCGTTGCGAAAAATCCCGCGACCGGCGGACGGCACCCCATCCACTCGGTGCCGCGCGTGCGGTTAGGGAGGCCGAGAAAATTCCCGCCGAGGTGCGGCGCCACCTGCCGGGCCCCACAAGGAGTCGCATGCGCGAGCGGCGGCAGACTCGAATCTCCGTGAGAGATGGAACGGGGTAAGGAGGGCATCGGATTTCGGTCCTGGCCGAGGGGTCACTCGGTGTCTGGGCGTCGTCCGACCCGGAGGCAAGCTCAAAATGTGTCTTATAAATGAAACGCATCTTGTGTCTCCTCGCCGAGTGCTTCAAACACACCGTAGCAAGCCTGCACCGCTGTCATACTCGCCACTCTGCCCACTCGATCAGCGGAGAGTATTCGATTGTCGTCCCGCCCCCAAAACTGCATCCCATCCGACACCTCAGGCTCATGCTGCACCGGCTTGGTGGTGAGCAGTCTCGCCCGGTCCTCAGATGCACTCCATTTATTTCCAGAAGACCTACAACCGGCTGGTCGACCTTCTGGCCGCCCTGCCGAAAGACGCGCTGGTCCCGGCACCCTTCCGCATCGCCAAGGATTTCGGTGTGAGCCGGACCCTGGTCTATGCCGCCCTCGAGCGCGCGAAGGAGCACGGGCTCGTCGATGCGGCGGGCGAAAAGGTCATTTCTGGACGACGGACCAGCAGCGCCGCGGGCAAGTTCGTGCTGCGCACCGGTGCTTCGTCGGAGCGGGAACGCGTGCAGGAGCGGTTTCTCAGCCTCGTTCGCAGCGGAAAGCTGCGACCTGGCCAGTACTTCACCGAAACCGAAATCGCGCGCGAGTCCGACAGCGCGACCGTCACGGTCCGCGAGGCGCTGCTCGTCCTCAGTCAAAGCCTGCTCATCACGAAGCAGGCACGGCGTAACTGGCGCGTCGCGCCCCTAACCGCCGAGCGCATCGCCTGGGCGACAGAGGCGCGCCTGCTGGTCGAATGTCATGCCATGAAGAGCCTGTTGGAGGCACCCGACGAGGACCCGGTCTGGGCGCACCTGCGCGACCTGCAGGAGCGCCACCGCGTGTTCCGCGAGACACCGGAGCCCAGGTACGAGGAGTTCTTCGAACTGGACCGGGAGTTTCACTGCGCGCTTTATCGCGCGACCAAGAACGACTACCTGCGTGCCTTCGAGCAGGTCATGTCCTTCTTCGTGCTGCTGCAATCGCAGGGGGCCAAGCTGCAGCCGAACATCTTCTTCACCGCCTGCAGCGACCATCTGAAGCTCATCGACGCCATCCTTCAGCGGAGGAAGCGCGAGGCGCTCGAGTTGCTGCGGGATCACCTCGAGCGCTCCGCGGCGGCAATCCGGAGCAGCCTGCCGCCGGAGGCAAGCGACGAGAAGTCCACGCCATGAGCCGCGCCGAAGTACTGCCCTCCCCCGTTGCCGCCCACGGCGAGGGACCGATCTGGAGCGCGTTTCACCAGCGCCTGTTCTGGGTCGACATGATGGGGCAACTCATCCACGCGCTCGATCCCACCACCGGCGTCGTCGAGTCGAAGGGCTTTCCTGACCTCGTCTGCGCGATCGCGCCGACCGGCTCAGCCCAGCTGCAGGTGGCCTTTGCCAAGGAACTGGCTTGGGTGGACTGGCCCTCCGCGGTCGTGACTCCGATCGTCGCAGTCGAGCCAAATCAGCCCGACAACCGCTGCAACGACGGCAAGCGCGACCCGGCCGGACGATTCTGGATCGGAACGATGTCGCGCGGCGGTGACGTCGTCGGTGCAGGCGCCCTGTATCGCCTGGAAAACGACGGGACGCTGACCCGCATGCTGACGGGCCTGACCATCGCGAACGGCATGGCGTGGTCTCCCGACCAGCGGACCATGTACTTCATCGACTCCCCCACCCGCGAAGTGTGGGCGTTTGATTTCGATCCGGCGGATTCCGCGATCTCGCGACGCCGCACCGTGGTCAAAGTGCCCGAGTCACTGGGCTGGCCGGACGGAATGACGATCGATGCCGAGGGCAACCTCTGGGTCGCCCATTGGGGCGCGGGCTGTGTCGCCCGCTGGGAAGCGGAAAGCGGACGGCTGCTCGAAACCATCGCCACCGACTGCCCGCACACCAGTTCATGCTGTTTCGGGGGCGCAGACGAACGCGACCTCTACATCACGACTTCGCAGCTCGGTCTCTCGGCGACGGAGTTGGCGCGTGCCCCGTTGTCAGGGCGGCTGTTTAAGTCAGCCCCGAAATCCTGCCGCTAGCCGCCTGCCTGCCTTACCGGGCCGAGCGGCTGCTTTCGATCGGTCCTTCAGTCATCTCCGTTGCGGTCGGCAGCGGGGTCAAACCAGCGGGCAAGCGGCCCACTCGGGTGTAGGCCTCGAAGCGATCGGGTCCCCATTGTTCGCGCAGGACGTCATCCAACGTCTGCTCGAGCAGCGTCAACTCCTCCGGAGAAAGCAGCTCAGCCAGTGAAGGGCGACGGGAGAGTGTTGGTGTCATGTTGGCGGGGACTCTGGCTCGCTCGGCAAAGCGGCGGCGAACCATGGTCGTTGGGCGGGGAAGTACTGGTCGAGCATTTTCTCGTTGCTGGGCAGCAGTCCAACCCAACGGTCCACACCGGCCTCCGCTCGCGCCGTTGCCAGCATACCAGCCGGGTCGTCGATCGGACCGACCGGCAAATCGGTGCGAGCAGCCGCAATCAGAATTTCGTGACGGGCCAGAAACGTGTCCGGCGCGTCGATGGCAGCTCCGTGCCTACGCCAAAATCCCGCTGCCCGCCGCCGAATAGCGATCGTCCTCAACTCACCGGCGACCTCCCAAAACCGCATCTCCGATCGCGCCATCGCCCGCAGTTCATCGGGCTCCGCCTGCAGCCCAAGTCGAAAGATGGGGCGGTCCTCGGCGAGCTGCGACTCTGCGACAGCCGCCCGCAACGCATCATGTTCACGTAACCGAATCAGTTCCTCGGCCAACGCCAATCCAAACAAGTGCCGCAACGCTGCTTCAGTCTTCCGCTCCACGCGCAGTTGCCCGACCAGTCGCTCGATGTCCGCCCAATCGAGCGGCCGTTCGGTGCGCTTGAGGTGCCCAAGTTCGTCCAGCGGCGCAATCGTCACGCTTGGCACACGATTCACACGCCAGAAGCGTCGCGCAAGTTCATCGCTCGCCCTGAAAGGCACGCCGAAGAAATCCAGCCGGTCACCCGCCACTTCGACATGGCAAGACCAACCACGGCTAAGCCAATCCGGATGCATGGGAGCAGATAGTCGACAAATTCGCACTTTGCCTCCCTGCGACTCTTTCTCCTGCAACCAGGCGAGCATGCCAGGGCACTGGCGGGCGGTGAGACAGCTATCGATGTCCTTGGTGTGGTCGCGCAACCCCCGCGCCACGAGCGCGCGGCCGCCGATGATCATCAGGTCGAAACCTCGTGCCGCCCATTCAGCCATTACCCACTCGGACATGCCGACGAACGATGCGGCAATCTGGTGTGGGGTCAATCGCTGGCCCATCCGGGCACCGGACGCTGCGGTACCCCTGATGAAACGGTAGCCCTGGCGACAGTCGTCGCAGGAGCTCGCCCACATCCTGCTTGTCTTTTATAAAGTCCATTCGTGACATGGAAGTCATGGCTTCGTTCCCGGTTTCGCCCGAGCTAGCCCGACTGCAGGCCCGCCTCGCCGCCGTCATGCCCGCGGGCCGCCTCCTGACCGCTCCGGCCCAACTCGCCGGCTACGAAACGGACGGGATCGGCTACAAGCGGCACCGGCCCGATGCGGTGGCGATCCCCGCCAACGCCGGCGAGCTGATCGCCTTGGTTCGACTCCTCCAGGGCGAATCCCTGCCCTTCACGCTCCGGGGCGCCGGCACGTCGCTCTCCGGCGGACCCGTGGCAGCTCAGGGGGGGCTCATCATCCACACGTCGCGCCTGCGGCGGATCGAGGAGGTCAACTCCCGCGATCTCTACGCCGTCGTGGAGGCCGGTGTCGTCCTGAACCACCTGACGGAGACTCTCAAGCCGCTCGGTCTCTGCTACCCGCCCGATCCGTCCAGCGGTGCCGCATGCACGCTCGGAGGTAACGTCGCCGCCAATGCAGGCGGGGCGCACTGCTTCCGCTATGGAGTCACCGGCAACTATGTGCTCGGGGTCGAGGCCGTGCTCCTCGACGGCACAGTCGTGCAGTATGGCGGCCCCGCCGGCGGCCGCGGCGCATGGCGCGATGACTGGAAGCGGCTTTTCGTCGGATCCGAGGGCACGCTCGGCGCGTTCACTCGCTTCTGGCTGCGACTGGCCCCGTTGCCCGGCAAGGCATGGACGTTCCGCGCCACCTTCGGCGACGTCGAAAGCGCCAGCGCGGCCATCCGCGGGCTCGCCTGCCACCCGGCTGCACCCGCGGCCATCGAGTTGATGGACCCGCGTTTCGTTGACCTCGTCGAAGGAAGCCCGATGGCCGTCGGCCTGCCCCGCGGCAGCTTCCTCCTCCTGACCGAGCTCGAGGGGCCGTCGCCGCTCGTGGACCCCTGGGTCCCCGTCCTGGAGGAACTCCTGCGCGCGAGCGGCGCGATCGGAGTCACCTGCAGCGATCAACCCGCTCAGCGCGACGCGCTCTGGCGGGCGCGAAAGGTCGCCGGCGGGCTCATGGGACAGATTCGCCCCGACTACCTGGTCCAGGACGCCGTGATTCCCAGGTCCCAGCTCGGGGCGATGCTTGCTCTGATTTACGCCGAGGCGGATGCGGCGGGAATTCCGGCGGTCAATGTCTTCCATGCCGGCGACGGCAACCTGCATCCGAACTTCCTCTTCGATTCCCGTCAGCCCGAGGAGGTGGCGGCGGTGGAACGGATCTGCCGTCGGCTGATGCACCAGGTCATCGAGATCGGAGGCACGCTGTCGGGCGAACACGGGATCGGCGACGACAAGACCGCCTACACTGCGGCCTTCTTCGGCCAATCGGGAGTCACCCTGCAACTCGCGGTCCCGGGGGTATTCAACCCCCGTCATCAGCTCAACCCGCTGAAGGTGTTTCCGGAGAGGAGATTTGCATGAGCGCGATCGCCGCGGAGCCGACGCGGATGTTCATGGCCTTCTTCGACCCGGTCGACATGGTGTTGTGCTGTTCCGCCGACACGACGGTCGCAGAAGTCAACGATCGGGTCGCACCCCACGGTCTGCGTTTTCCCCTCGTTGGCGATCCCGGGTCCTCGTTGCGCGCCCACGTGGCGGCGATCGACTACGCCTCCGGCTCGGCCCGGTTCGGTCCCTACGTCGACAACATCCTCGGGATGAACTGGGAGCTGCCATCCGGCACGGTGGTCCGGGTGGGCGAGCGCGTGATCAAATCCACGACCGGCTACGATCTGCAGCGTTTCCTGCTGCATTCCGACGGTCGCTACGGCCACGCCCGCGATTACGTCCTGCGGCTCCGCCCGCGGGGCGGAGCCCGCGCGGAGTCGGTGCTGCACGGCGACGAGCCAGCGCTCCGGAAGGCCTGCGAACTGCTCCTGCGCTCCCCGTGGCTGCACTGGCTCGATGCGGTCGATCTCGTGCTCGCTGCCGATCGCGGCCCCGTGCTTGAGCTCGCCGCCGACTGCGCCCCGGGCGAAGAGGAGCGTTTTGCCGACTTCTTCCGCCAGCTCGCCGGCGAGAGCGGCTGCCAGATTCCGGCTCCCCCGGCACCCCGGCGATGGACCCTGCCGGCATTGTCACTCAAGACCACCTTGAGCGAAGCCCGGGCGCTGGGGGCGGAACTGGTTCGCGACTTCGGCGGCACGGCCCGGGTTCTGGTCGTGAGCGGCGTCGTGCATTATCTCCCCGCCGCGCCCGGCCCGGCCATCCCCGCCGCTGCGCTCACGACGCTCATCCGGCGCTGCACCGCCGTGGGTGGCCACGCCTCCGGTCCCCTCGCGCCGGCACCGACGCCGTCTCCCGCCGAAGCCCGCTGGGCCAGCGAACTCGAAGCCGCATGGAACCAACTCTGAACCCGCCCCCGGCCGCGCCTTCTCCGTCCTCCGCGGATCCGCTGCGCGCCTGCGTGCACTGCGGGCTCTGCCTCGAGGAGTGCCCGACGTATCGGATGACCGGCGACGAGAACAACTCGCCGCGGGGCCGCCTGCTGCTCTGGCGGGCGGAAGCCGAGGGCCGGCTCGCGGCCGATCCGTGGACCGATTTCTATACCGACGAGTGTCTCGGCTGCCTCGCCTGCATGTCGGCCTGCCCGGCGAACGTCCCCTACGCCCATCTGCTCGAGGAGGCGCGCCGGAGCCGGCTCGCCGCCGGGCGGACCCGGGTGCGCTGGCCGGTGGCCCTGGCCGGCCGGGCTGTCCGCTCGCCCGCCTGGTTCAATCTTGCCCTCGCCCCCGGGCGCCTGCTCCGCCGGCTCGGGGCGCTGCGGCATCCGCTGGTGTTCCCCGGCAGGCCTGCGGTCGTCCGGTCCACCGCCGCCTATGCCCGAGACCTGATGGCGCGCGCCCGCCCCACGGGACCGACGGTGGCGCTGCTC